>Ga0172378_10001047_pt1 | contig 25126 bp, 26 predicted proteins | sample GrowelOW332metaG_FD_119755 | JGI IMG/M metagenome (GOLD analysis project Ga0172378, IMG submission 119755) | Groundwater microbial communities from an aquifer near a municipal landfill in Southern Ontario, Canada - Pumphouse #3_1 metaG | ecosystem: Environmental > Aquatic > Deep subsurface >... | reverse complement strand
CGATTTGTTGGGAAACTTAAGGGACAAAGCCTTACAGTAGTTCCGACGAAAGTATTCTTATCTAAAGGATACGCCAAAGTCGAAATTGCTTTAGCGAAAGGCAAAGCCTTGCACGATAAGCGAGATGCCATAAAAGAGAAAGACCTTAAAAGGGAAATGGAGCGAGAAAGATGAATTATACCGAAGTCCTTTCCTACTTACATAGTGTTGACTATACGATGGGAAGATACGAAAGAGAGGACTTTGATCGTTTCGTAAAGAAAGAAAAAGTCGAACTCAGTGTCCCTTCTATTCATATTACTGGGAGCAACGGCAAAGGATCAGTTGCTCATTACTTAGAGGCTATCTACTTAGCATCCGGATATCATGTTGGCCTCTTTTCTAGTCCTTTTGCCTATAAACCTAATGAAATGATTAGGGTTGATGGGAAAGATATTTCTGATGCTGATTTTGCCGCAACCTTTTCAAGCAAAGAGGAAGCTATAACTAAAGGTAATCTCTCCTCTTTTGAAATTGAGACTTTTATAGCCTTTACTTACTTTTCTAAAAAAGGCGTTGATATCGCCATTATTGAAGCCGGTATGGGAGGAGAAGGTGATTCGACTAATATCATCACTCCTATTCTTTCTATCATCACCAGTGTTTCTTTAGAACACACTGAGTTCCTTGGAACCTCTGTTAGTGAAATTACCGAGAATAAAGCTGGAATTGTTAAGAAAAGAGTTCCTTTATTGATTGGCAAATTGGGCGATTCTGCTTTGAGTGTCGTTCGGAAGAAATGCAAAGAAATGAATAGTGAGTTAGTTACTGTTGATGATTTTCATAATGAACACTATCTAACTCCTCATTTCCGCTTTGATTACCGACCCTATTACGATTTGGCAATCCTAAATCCTGCTAAATATCTTATTGAAGATGCCGTCATCGCTACCGAGGCTGTTAAGACTTTATCTTCCTCTTTTCCTGTTGATGAATTAGATCTAAGAAAGGGTCTTTTAGTAGAACCTTTAATGTGCCGTTTTGAAAGACACAGGAATATTTTTATTGATGGGGCTCATAATCCTGAAGCGATTGAGGACTTAACGACCGCTATTGTTAATGTGGCGGAAGGCCGCCCGATTCATGTTGTTTTTGCTTCATTTAGAGATAAGAACATTGCGGTAATGCTTCCTGTTCTTGGTAAAGATGCCGCAGACATCGCTCTCACAACCTTCTCTCATCCTCGGGCGAGAAGTGAAATGGATTATTTCTTGTACGAAGCTGATTACCATTATTGGGAAGACTATAAGATGGCGGTTAGAGACCTGATTGCCAACCATCCAGATGATTGCATTTTGGTAACGGGATCCTTGGCTTTTGCTTATGAAGTGCGTCGTTTCGTTATTGAGGAGCTTCACCTATGACTAGAAAACTAAATAGTGTTCAGAAGATTACGTTTGCTGCGATGTTTTTAGTTTTTAACATCATCGCGATTAATATTTCTGCTTATATTTCAATCCCAGGATTTTCTTTTGTCCGACCTTCTCTTTCTCCGGCGATTGTTATGTTTTCTTCTTTATTCTTAGGGCCTTTCTATGGAGCCTTAATTGGAGCCGGAGGCGATGCCTTAGCTATCCTCATGAGAGCCCAGGTTGGTTCCTTTAACCCACTTATTACCGTTCTTTACGGTCTTTTAGGTGTTCTTCCTTGGGCATTAGAAAAGCTGACTAAAAACTTTCGAACAGGCTTAAAGAAACCTTATGCCTTTTATGTTGCGGCCGCTCTTCTCCTTTCCTTATTAGCCGTTCTTTTCTATGGGACAACCATTCTTGATTCTTCCTTTGGAGGAGCAGCTTTCTGGGCTAAACCAACGATTCTTTCTCTTTCTATAGTCTTAACGATTGGGTGTTTTGTCGCTCTCTATTTCTTAGATAGAAAATACCAAAAGCAAATTCTCGATTATGCGGATCTACCCTCCCCTAATGAAGTGGCCTTTATTTCTTTATTCTCTGAAATTGCCCTTATGGTTCTTTTGAAGGGCTTAGCCTTCTATGTTTACTTCCGCTTCTTATCTAATAATAGTTTTCCTCTTGAGTATGGCTTTGTAGCCTCTACTCTTACAATGATGGCCCCCTTTGATATCTTACTTAATACTTTTGTCGTTACCTTCCTTCTCTTATTATCTAAGAGGTTAATGCGCGCTTATGGAGTTCCCTCTCCTATCCAAGATACGGTCAACGAAGTTAAGGAGGTTAGAAAGATGAAAAAGAATAAGGAAGAAGAGAAGTTACTAGAAGTCGATGAGAGCAAACTCTCCAGCGAAGATCGAGCGGAGTTACATACGAAGCCATCAATTGGTTGGATCATCTTCTTTGCCTTTTTAGTGGCTGCAATGGTGGCCTGTGTCATTGTTATTTCGATTTTAGCTAAATAGTATTTTCTGTTCTTTGTTTACGGTTTATACATCCAAAACATTTTTGTTTCTTTGTAAAAAGATATTTTTGTTTTAGAATAGTGAAAATGTCACTGATTGATTTGCCTGATCAAGCTTTTACTAAAGGTCCTTTATTAGTGGATCCATCCTCTAAAAGAGTTTCCTTTAAGGGAAAAGAAATCCCTTTTACTGAATGTGAATTCTTAATCTTTAATCGTCTCGTTTCTTATCTTGGGAAGCCTGTTGATAGAGATATTCTTTTAGAATCTCTTTATGGATGCTACGTTCCTCAAGTTACAAGAACAGTCGATGTTCATATCGCTAGTATAAGAAAAAAACTTAAGCATTTTTCAAACCTCTTAATCTTGACGGTCTACCGAAAAGGTTACGTCCTCTTTTTAAAAAATTAATTCCTTTCTTCGCAGCCTTCAAAGAAAAGCGAAGAATGTTGTACAGTGTCGTAACTCCCTTCATTGAGTGAGTAGGATTTTTTCTATAGAGTATTCATATGGAAATAGAGGAAACAAGAGAAGTTCGTTACCAAAAATCAACCGAGCCAGAATATAAGGCTGCGATTGATTGGGCTTTATCTTCCTCTGAAAAAGATGTCCGCTCAGCCTTCGAAAGTTTAGCGGTAAAAGAATTGATTACTTCTAACTAGGGCAATATTGCCCTTTTCTTTTATCCTCCTTCCCTTCAAAATACCCTTATGGAAAAGAAATATTTTGGGAACCATGCTGTTTACCAAATCTATCCTCGCTCTTTTTGTGATGGTAATGGAGATGGAATTGGTGATATCCCCGGCATTATTTCCAAACTCGATTATCTATCAAAACTAGGCATTGGTATCATTTGGCTTTCGCCTGTTTACGCCTCACCTAACAGTGATATGGGCTACGATATCAGCGATTATCTTTCTATCAATCCTGATTATGGGACGATGGAAGATATGGAAGAACTCATCGCTAAAGCTAAAGAAAAAGGGATTCGTATTATTATGGATCTTGTTGTTAACCATACGAGTGATGAACACTCTTGGTTTAAGCAAAGCAAAGATAAGAATTCACCGTACCACTCTTATTATTATTGGAGAAAAGGAAAGAATAATAACAAACTCCCTCCTAACAACTGGACTTCAATGTTCGGAGGAGGAGCCTGGAGTTATTGTCCGGAAGTCGGTGAATACTATCTCCACCTTTATGGAGAGAAACAACCGGACCTTGATTGGCATAATCCCGCTGTCTATGAAGAAGTTAAGAAAATTATTACTTTTTGGTTAGATAAAGGAATCTATGGATTCCGGTGTGACGTTATTAACCAGATTTGGAAAGAAACCCTCAAAGATGGGAAGAAAACCCCAATGGGTTGTGGAATGGAACACTACCTTATGAAGGAAGGGAACCATGAGATTCTAAGAAGACTCAATAAAGATATCTTTTCAAAACGTGACGTCATGGTCGTCGGCGAGACGTATATGGTGGATCACAAAAATGGCGTCAAGTTTTTGAATAACGAACTCGATATGTTCTTTGAGTTTGATCACACTAATGTCGATAAATGGAAGTTGCCTTTATTCCCTCGGAAATACCATCCTTCAAGAATGAAAGATATTCTTTATGGTTGGCAAAAGGCTGTTTCCTGGAATGCCCTCTATTTTGAAAACCATGATCAGCTTCGCTCAATCAAGCGTTTTGGCGAAGAAGGAGCGCTTAAGAAAGTTTCAGGAAAGATGCTTGCGACTATTCTTTTTACCCTTCGGGGAACACCTTTCATTTATGAAGGAGAAGAGATTGGAATGAGCGATCTTCCGATTGAACAATATGAAGAATACCGCGATGTTTCTGCTCAAAATGTTTATAAGATTCTTGAGAGATTTCATTTCTCTAAATCTATAATTCTTAAGTTAGTTCATAACTTTAATCGTGATAATGCCCGTTCCCCGATGCAGTGGGATGATTCTCCTAATGGGGGTTTCTCTAAGAAAACCCCATGGATTACCGTTAATCCTAATTACAAAGAAGTTAATGTTGTTTCTTCTCTTGAAGACCCAGATTCAATCTGGCATTACTATGAGAAACTGATTGCTTTAAGAAAGAACAATGATGCTTTAAGTTATGGTTCTTTCCTTTCCTTAAAGTCTCACCGGGACATTATGGTCTTCCGTCGCGACAGCGAGAAGGAAGCGGCTTTAGTTGTCATTAACCTCTCTAAAAAGAAGAGAAAGCTTCCTTCAATCCTTAAGATATCAGGAAAGGTTCTTATCTCAAATTATCCTGACTATTTAACAAGTAATCAGACTTTACGGCCCTTTGAAGCCGCGATTATCGCTTTAAAGAAAGTAGCCTAACTCCTGAAAAGTCTCTATTCCTCCCTAGAGACTTTTCTTTTGTTTATGTCCTCTTAGGTTACTAGTCAATATAAAGAGAGGTTAATTTAGGTGAAGGAAGTGATGTTTTCGAGTATGCTATACGAGGTAAAAGATATGAAAGAAAAACACCGTAACGATTATCTCTCCTGGGATGAATATTTCATGGGAATCGCCCAACTAAGCGCTCTAAGAAGCAAAGATCCTTCTACCCAAGTGGGAGCCTGCATTGTGGATAACGCTAAAAAGGTTGTTTCCATTGGGTATAACGGAATGCCGCGAGGAATTGATGACGAGGTCGTTCCTTGGGGTCATGGAGAAGGCTTAGAAAGTAAATATCTCTATGTCTGTCATGCGGAGTTCAATGCCATTCTAAATACAAGAAATGGCGACGCCTTAAATGGTTGTACCCTGTATGCCACTCTCTTCCCGTGTAATGAATGCGCCAAGGCTATTATCCAGACAGGAATTAAGGAAGTTGTCTATCTCGATGATAAACATCATGATGATGTTATCTATGAAGCTAGTGAAAAGCTTCTCTCCTTGGCCGGAGTTAAGGTTAGAAAATACGTAGGAAAAGTCCTTCGCATTTATAGTGAATAAGAGCAACGCGTTTTATCTTTATTAAGAAAGCCAGCGAAGCCATGAAAGCATTAAGTGTCAACAATTTAACCTTCCATTATGAGGAAGGAAAAGAAGCATTAGATAATGTTTCTTTTAGTGTGGAAGAAGGCCAGTATGTCTCAATTTTAGGACATAACGGTTCAGGTAAATCCACTCTGGCTAAGATACTTGTAGGTCTCCTTGGAGGCTACTCAGGAAGAGTTGATATCTTTGGAACCGAGTTAAATTCTAAAAGCATTAAGAGTCTAAGAAAAGACTTAGGGATTGTGTTTCAAAACCCTGATAACCAATTTGTAGGTTCTTCGGTTTCTGATGATATAGCTTTTGGATTAGAAAATACCGGTGTGAAGCATGAAGACATGGATGCCATTATTAATGAGTTTGCTAAAGAAGTGGATGTCCTTCCTTTCCTAGGAAAAGAACCAGAGAACCTTTCAGGGGGTCAAAAGCAAAGAGTAGCTTTAGCAGGCGTTCTTTCAATGAATCCAAAACTTCTTCTTCTTGATGAAGCAACCTCCATGCTTGATCCTCTTGGGAAAAAAGATATTTCTGATCTCTTATTAAAGATGAGAAAGAAGAACCCTTCCTTAACTATCCTTTCTATTACCCATGACGTCGAGGAAGCAGCTTTATCCGATGAAGTTATCGTCTTAAGTGAAGGGAAGTTAGTGCTTCAAGGAACTCCTAAGGAAGTGTTTTCTCAAGGTGAGGTTTTAGAAAGCATTAGGCTCTTCGCTCCTTTCTACTATCGATTAAGAGACGCCCTTACTAAAAGAGGGTTTTCTATTCCGAACGAAGTAAATGATCTTTCATCTTTGGAGGCTTATTTATGTCAAAAATAAATTTCCAAGATGTTAGTTTTGTCTACAACCCAAAGTCTCCTTTTCGTTATGACGCTTTAAAGGACGTTAATCTTGAAATCGAAGAAAAAGGCTTTACGGCCTTGGTTGGAAAAACCGGCAGTGGTAAATCAACAATCATTCAACATATCAATGCTTTATTAATTCCTAGTGAGGGACAAGTCATCGTTGGAGACTTTGTTAACTCTAGTGATAAGAAGAAAAGAAGTAAAAATCTCCATGGATTAAGAAAGCATGTTGGCCTTGTCTTTCAATTCCCAGAGTATCAGTTGTTTGAAGAAAGTGTTCTTAAAGACTGCGCTTTTGGACCCCGAAATTTTGGAGTAAAGGCTAATGACGCTATTATCGCCGCAAAAGCCGCTCTTAAGGCTGTAGGTTTAGATGAATCCTTCTATGATCGTTCTCCCTTTGAATTATCAGGAGGTGAGAAAAGAAGAGTTGCCATTGCTGGAATTCTCGCTATTAATCCTGACATCCTAGTTCTTGATGAACCAACTTCAGGTCTCGATCCTGAAGGGGCAAAAGAAATGATGGACCTCTTTAAGAGTATTAACGAAGCCGGAACGGGCATTATTCTTGTCACACATGATATGGATATTGTTCTTAATTATTGTTCATCAGTTATTGTGGTGGATGAAGGAAAGATTGCTCTCCAGAAGAGACCAGAAGATCTCTTCCTTGATGATGTCGCCTCTTATTCTCTTCAAAGACCATTACTTTTCTCTACGGTTGAGTCACTTAACAATAAAGGTCTTAAACTAAATAATTCTTCTATTAAGGATATCGATTCTTTGGCGGATGCCATCTTAGAGGCCAAAGCATGACATCATTTTCTTTAGGACGTTACGTCCCCTATAACTCATTCCTGCATCGCATGGACCCCAGGGCCAAGATTTTATGCGCAATATTGTTAATGGTTTCTGTCTTCTTAGGCTTTGCCAACTGGAGCATGACTTTTACAATGGCAGGACTAGCCTTTATCTTTTTCCTTATCCTTCTCTTCTGGAGCCATACCTCACTTAGGAGTCTTCTTAGTTCTCTCAAGTCTTTATGGTTTATGGCCCTTTTCCTTCTCATTATTTATGTCCTTATTCCTCGGACCACTGGTTGGGTAGCCTTCTACATTGGTAGTTTCCCTATCTATTGGGACTCTATCTTTGATGCCTTAAAGATTCTTGTTCGTTTATTCCTCATGATTGAAGTAACAATGATTCTTACTTCCTGCACTAAACCTTTAGACCTTACCTATGCTTTAGAGTTCTACTTAACTCCTTTCAAGTATATTGGTTTCCCTTCTCATGAGGTCGCCATGATCATCTCTCTTGCCTTACGTTTTATTCCTACAATCTTAGAAGATGTCTCACGAATTATGAGAGCTCAAGAAAGTCGAGGTGTCGACTTTAAGCGAGGAAAGATATCGACAAGAATAAGAGCTATTGTTTCTTTAATTATTCCTTTATTTGTTTCTTCAATCCTTCGAAGTGAAGAATTAGCGGATGCAATGATTTGCAGAGGATATGATCCTAAAGCCAAGCGAACTCGGTATCGAGTTTGGAAGTTCAACTATTTAGACATTCTAGCGACCCTTGCGGTAATGGGTTTCTGTGCTCTTTTCATTTATGTTTCTGTCACTTATTTTGATGCTTATTCATTCTTTTGGGGCTTAACTGTCCGATGAAATACAAAGCCATTGTTTCATATAAAGGTCGTGCCTACTTTGGTTTTCAAAGACAATCAACCTTGCCTACTATTCAAGGAACAATCGAAGAAATCCTTTCTTTTTTACTTGGTGAAACAACCTTAATTAAAGGAGCAGGCCGGACGGATGCTGGGGTCAACGCCTTAGGGCAAGTAATCTGTTTCTCTTCTCCTAAAGAAATTGAGATCACAAAGTTTTTAGGGGCCGTTAATAGATTGCTTCCTAACGATATTTCTTTTTGTTCTTTAGAAACAGTTAACGAGGACTTTGATCCTCGCCATAGCGCTGCCTTAAAGAAATATCGTTACTGTATTTCTTTAGGAGATAAGGATCCTCTCCGGTGTGATGAAGAATGGCAATTACTAAATAGAAAGTTTTCCTTAAGTGCCTATAAGAAGGCTTTGTCTTTATTTGTTGGCTGTCACGACTTTAAGAATTTCACCACCAAGAGCCAAGATATTAAGTCTTTTATTAGAGTGGTGGACTCCATAACGGTGAGTAAGGAAGATGGTCTTGTTGTCGCCGAATTTATTGGCAATGGCTTCATGACCTATATGGTTAGGTTAATGGTTGGAGCAGCTGCTAAAGTGGGTTTTGGTTCACTCCCTCTTTCCTATATTGAAGAGAAACTTAGCATGAAGAATAGACTTATTAGTTCCTTTAAAGCTCCAGCTGCTGGATTAACCCTATTGGAGGTTAAATACTAATGGATAAGTTAGAAGTTAATTATCATAGCCATACCTCAAGATGTGGCCACGCTTTTGGTAACGATGAAGACTTTGTTTTAGCCGCTATAAAGACAGGCTTTAAGATTTATGGTTTTAGTGATCACGTTATGCTTCCAGGGCTTTCTCAGCCTGGGATTAGAGGAGACTTTTCTCTAGCTGCGGATTATTTCTTGTCTGTTAAGTCACTAAAAGAAAAGTATAAAGATAAGATCCTTATTCATGTTGGTTATGAAGCTGAATGGTATGGAACTACTTTTAAGCGTTATTACCGTGACTTATTAAGAAGCCATACGGTTGATTACCTTTTGCTAGGACAACATTGTTTCTTAAAGGAAAGAGAGCTTGTCTTCTATGGACGTCTTGAGGAAAAGAAAGAGGCTCTTAACAAGTACGCTGCAGATTTAATTGAGGGGATAGAGTCAGGATTATTTTCCGCTATCTGTCATCCTGATCTCTATCGTTCTTTCTATCCTTATGAAGATGACGACTCAAGGGCCGTGGCGAGAAGAATTGTTGAGGCCGCTGTTAAAGCCGACATCCCATTAGAAGTTAATATGGGTCCTTCTAGATGGGGGAGAAAAGAGAGCCAGGATGGGAGCATTAACGTAGCCTATCCGAGTGATGAACTCTTTTCGATTGCCTCAGAGTTAGGGGCTAAATGTATCATCGGAGTGGATGACCATATGCCGAGTGATCTTGTCATTTCTCCTTATGATTGGATTGATTCCTTTGTTAATAAACATCACTTAAGGATGGTTAAAGTTCTTCCTTTAGATGAATAGTCTTTAATGTCTTTATCCTCTTTTTTGCCTAATTATGTAAAAACTTAAGGTACAAGATTACATTTTGGGGTGTTTACCTTCCTTTCCTAGTGGTAGAATGAAGCCCGTAATTGGAGAAAAACAATGGGAAGACACTTTGAAGTGCGTGCCGCCGCAATGGCCGCGACCGCAAAAGTAAAAAGCGCTGTCTATATGCGCGCTAGTAAGGAAATTTATGCTGCTGCTAAAAGCGGTATTCCTGATCCTGCCAGCAACCTCGCCCTGCGTTCCGCGATTGAAAAATACCGGAAAAGCTGCCCGAGAGATGTTATTGAAAGAGCGATTGAAAAGGCTAAAGGCGGAGATGCTGTTGCCTATATTCAAGGAAGATATGAGTTCTTTGGCCCAGGAGGCTCTTTACTCATTGTCGATACTTTAAGCGACAATGTGAATCGTGCTCTTGTTTCCGTAAGAACTACTGTTACAAGAAAAGGTGGAAAGATGGGAGCGGTCAGCTTCAATTTCCAAATGCTTGGTATTATTGATTTCCCAGGGGACGAGGCTAAGAGAGCAGAAGCTGAAGAGAACTTAATTCTTGGTGACATTGACGTTAAGAGTGTTACTTGTGATCAAGGTGAAGTCGAAGTTCAAGTGGAACCAAGTGACCTTGAGAAGGCCAAAGATGTCCTTAAAGGAATCGGCATCGAAGAATTCGATACCGCTGAAAATACCTTTGTTCCAAATGAGTATGTAACGCTAGAAGAGGAAGATCTCAACAAGCTTCATACCATGCTTGATGAACTCAATGAATGTGAAGACGTTCAGGCCGTTTATCATAACGTTGAAAACGCTTAAGTTTACTTCCTTACCTCGGTTCCCTAACCGAGGTTTTTTTGTGCCTTTTCTTCTTATTTAGAACAAGAATAGTCGCTTAATATTCCCTTAGAAACATAAGCAATAACTAATTTTTCATTATTTTTTAGTAAGAAAAGTGACCTTTGCAACGATTTTTATATCCTTAAGAAAGTCGTCCTTGCAAACATACCTTAAGGTATGGATAATACACGTGCACTGCTTTTATAGGAGAAACCCCGGTAAAGTTTGTTCTATCAAGAAAAGTCAAAAGACAAAAAAGGAGAAATGCATGTATCGTCAAACAACCATCGCGAATGCTCAGACCGTCAAACGGACTTGGTATATCGTCGATGCCACTGATATCCCTCTTGGAAGATTGGCCTCTCAGATCGCCGTCGTCCTTATGGGAAAAAACAAAGTCACCTACACTCCAAACTGTGATTGTGGAGACTACGTCATCGTCATCAATGCTTCCAAAGTGAAGCTCACTGGAGATGCCGAAAACAAGAAGAATTATTACAACGTCTCTGGATACAACGGTGGCCTTCGCACCCGTTCATCTGGTGTCATGGTTCGTGAGTTCCCAATCGAACTCATCGAAAGAGCCGTTTGGGGCATGATCCCAAAAGGACCTCTCGGACGCACCATCTCGAAGAAACTCTTCGTCTATGAAGGAGAGAATCACGAACAAAGTGCTCAGCAACCTGTCAAGCTTGAGCTCATCAAATAAGGAGTATAAAGATGGCTGAAAAAACTAAGTACTATGGAACCGGACGCCGCAAGAGCTCCGTGGCCCGCGTCTATGTCAAAGCTGGAAAGGGTGTTATCACTGTTAACGGCACTGCTGTTGATAAATATATGCCTTATGCCACTTTAGTCACTGACTTAAAGCAACCTCTTACCCTCACCGGTACAGATGGCAAATATGATGTCGATGTCGAAGTCAAAGGCGGAGGATTCACTGGCCAAGCTGGTGCTATCCGTTTAGGAATCGCCCGTGCCCTTCTACTTGCCGGAGAGGATCGCAAGACCCTTAAGGTGGCTGGAATGCTCACAAGGAATGCCCGCAGCAAAGAAAGAAAGAAATACGGTCTTAAATCTGCTCGTCGCGCTCCACAATTCTCCAAGCGTTAATTTAGAATTACAATCGAAAAACCCCGAAGCCATCCGGCTATCGGGGTTTTTCTTTGCCTATAAATGGAGTGTGAGACTAGCCAATATCTATATACTTCTTACTATATATAAGGATAAGTAACTAAAGCCTATACGTAGTGTCTTTTACTATTTATGTTACTAACAGCAATATTGAAGAAAGGTTCGTGTTGTTTAGTGAATAAAAGTTTAGAAGAATCACTTAAGTGACATGAATGTCCATTTTTAAGTTAATGGATACTATCGATAGTTAATTAGTAATATTGAGCATTTAGAATTAGAAAAATCCGATAGAAATTAATTGGTTCAAAATTTGGGTTTTTCTCTCTTGTTTTAGAATAGGTCATGTAATATAGTATTAAAGCGCTTTTGCGCGAGTGGGCCTTTAGCTCAGCTGGTTAGAGCGTGCGCTTGATAAGCGCAAGGTCGATGGTTCGAGCCCATTAAGGCCCACCAAATTTAAGAAATAGCCCCGCCGCTAAAGCGGGGCTATAATTCTATCTAGGAAGGTTTGGGTGCTTGGCTCAGCGGGAGAGCGTTTCCTTCACACGGAAGAGGTCGCAGGTTCGATCCCTGTAGCACCCACCAGAAAATACATACGCTACTTCGGTAGCGTTTTTCTTTTTTTGAAGTAAAAATTAAAGGGACCTATTAGACTTGATACTGTAGAATTTCTATGTTTTTTCCATTTTTTGTTGAAATAATCATGGTTTTTTTAGTTTTCTTTGAATTAAGAATTTGTTATCTTCTAATAGAACATATGAAAGGGGTAAGTAAACAAAACTATTTTGTTTAGGAAAGTATATGTATAAAAAATTAACTTTTTTGGGACTAGCATCGCTTCTTACTTTGTCTGGTTGTTTTGGTTCCACGAGCAGTCTTCAAGCAAAAGATGTCCGAGTGAGTTTTATGGATGAAAGCGGAACAACATGCATCTATGAAGACACCATTAAAGAAGGTGAAGATGCGGTTTTTAAGGGTGATTATCCAGTTAAAGGAAATGATGAATCGATAACCTATCGTTTTGACCAATGGGATAAGCCTTTAACCAATATTTTAGTGGATACAATTTTTAAGCCTCTATTCGTTGCTTCTTTTGATCGATCAAAACTTGATACTTTTGATTTTTCAAATTTGAATTTTGGATCTGAATATGATTTTGGTACTAATTCGGATGTAAATATTGGAATTACCGCTTCTGTCGATGGAGTTTTAGAAATTGAAGAAGGAGTCCTAAAAGTAATTGGTATTGGGAAGGGAAATCTTAAAATCTTCAATGCTACAACCCTAGAAACTTTTTATGATGGAATTTTTGTTGTTTATAATTCTTTATTGGCTACTGAGATTAAGTCTCAGTTAAAAGATATGGGGGTTATTTCTTCTAATGCGGCGACTATCACGAAAGAAGAATTGAAACACATTACATCTTTAAACTTAGATTCAATGCTTCTAAATGATAAGGAAATCATTAAAGGTGTTAAGTATCTCCCATCGCTCATAACGCTTTCACTAGCGGAGAACGAACTTGATGACATTTCATTCTTAGAAGATCTGACAAAACTCAAGGAAGTGAACTTAAGTAAAAACAATCTTACGGATTTTGCTTCTCTTAAAAATAATAAAGAGCTCAAGACATTGGTTTTAGCAAATAATCAAATCGTTGATATTAAGAGTTGTGTCTATTTTGACAATATTACGTCTATAGACTTCAGCAATAATAAAATTGAAAATATCAAACCTTTGTCCACTCTATATCTCCTGGAGGATTTATACCTATCTAATAATCTTATTACTGCTGAGTCAATAGACGCTATTTCTGCTATGGATACAATTAAGAGATTGGGAGTAGGTTATTGCAGTGTTGAGCCTAGCAGAATTTATGCCCTCAGATATATTAAGCAATTAGAATATTTAGATCTTTCTGGTCTGGTAGCTAATCCACTTGATATTCCTAAGTCTGAGAAATTAACAGAGTTGATTCTTTCAAATTGCGGTTTAAGTGGTTTAACCACTATAGAAGCAATTAATGATTTTCCAAATCTTCAAAAACTTGATATTTCTGATAACGAATTGGATTTTTAGATTTTGTCTTCATTTATTGCTAAAGCTTCAGGGAGCAAAGTAAAAATCCTAAATATTGGTGGTAATGAAATTATCAAAGTTCCAGCCCTTAATAACTTTTCCCAACTGGTTGAACTTTCCTTAACTGATTCTTACAACTTAAAGGATATTTCCGAAATTGGAAATCTAAAAGGTTTAAAAACTTTGTATCTTGATAATTGTAATGCTCTCAGTGTTGGAACCGGACAAACTTTTATCAACATAATTAAGGAAATTAATCTCAACGGGTTGTCTATGGTTAATGGTATTAGCTATCTGAACCGACTTATTTACGATTTCTTAATAGAAAAAATCAAAACTAATGATAGTTTCAGATTACGGTTATTTTCCCGAAATTGGATTGATAATAAGACTGTCCAAAATTTGGAAAGTTCAATCTTTTTCTCTACTAGTGAATTATTAAGCAACTGCGATCTCGTTGATAAAGAAAAAGGGATCTATACATTAAGGTATGATGGAATTAATAGAGGTGCAATTATTAATTTGGTGAACGATCCTGAGCCTGTTTCCTATATTTTGGAAATACCAAATGATATTTTTGAAATTAGTATTTACGGAAAACTTGGGAGAGGATACTCTCATTCCTATAAAGTCTTAGAACGTCATCAATCACGGCTAACTTTCAATCTCTATAATTATCTAGTTTGGGGTTGTACTTCTGATTACGTGTTTAGTTCTCCCGTTAGCAGTAAATTATCTATTATTGGTTACGGCGAAAGCAAAATTTTACAACAATATGGCAACACTCAATCCCTAGCTATTTCTGCTTATGATCTTCAGCTGAATTGTGGAAAAGCTTCTAGTGATTCTTTGATTATTCAAGGTGGTCAGGGTAGCGATGGAGCCGATGGTACTCCAGGAAGAACTCATCCAAATACAAGAGTTGGTGGAAATGGCAAGGATGGGAGACTAGCAATTAGTTGTAGTTCAATCGACTTGCTTTCTTCAAAGATTACTATAAAAGGTGGCAAAGGCGGTAACGGTGGAAAAGGTGGGGATTCCTTAAACAGCGGTATGGATTCTGGAGTCAACTGCAATGGAGGAAATGGTGGTAATGGAGGTAATGGCGGTAACGGGATTTCATATCGAGTTCGTCTTAATAACTCCGCTAAAGCGACGATACTAGGCGGTGAAGGTGGCTCCGGAGGAAAAGGAGGCGCACACGGCACTTCCTGGGGCGGTGCTGGAAGTAATGGTTCTAGTGGTTCATCTGGTCAAACAGGAAAACCTTACATCAAAAGATAAACAGGCTTTTCTAATTTCTTTTCTTAAAATCAAATGGATATCCTGATATATGGGTATTCCTAATCTTTAGAGAACTTGCTTGACTGAATTGTTCTTATTCTTTTGGCATTGTGTTTTTTCCAGTTTTTATTGATGGATCATAAAGCCACTTTGGGGAAAGGCAATAGAATTTTTGGGTTAAGAACAACTTCAAACAGAGAGGGGACTACGCATCCAAAATAATTTTTAGTTTTCTTTGCTAGGCTATTAAGAAAGGATTGCAATTTATGACCTTTTATCGGATGATAGTAACCGCAAACGCTGCCGTCTTAGCTCAATTGGCAGAGCAATTGATTTGTAATCAATAGGTTGGAGGTTCGATTCCTCTAGACGGCACCACTAAGAAAAAGAGTCCCGCTTCGGCGGGACTTTCTTTTGTTAGGTTACGTTTAGATTTCTTTCGTATCGTCAGGAACCATGATATTGAATTCTTCAGGGTTAATGTTATCTCCAGATATTCTACTTAGAGGTAACTTGAAGTAGAGAGCGGTTCCTTTAGCTAGCATCTTATCGTCCATACTTCTTATTTCAGCTTCGCCTTCAAAGGTCATAGAAGACTGATTCTTAAACTTGGCAACACATTTTAGAGGAACGTTATAGGGGACTGGTTGATGGTATTCAATTGATAGCTTCATGGTTACGGCATATTGATCAGGATGTTCCATCCAAAGAAGACGGCCGATTGTTTCATCAATCATCGCTGAGATCATTCCTCCGTGAGTTCTGGAAGGATAACTCTGGTGGATTGATTTAAATGAGAAGAGGGCGCATAAGCTGCCATCCTCTAATTCATAGAAGTCAGCATGAACTCCAGCGGGATTATCGACGCCACAGATGATACAGTCCTTAGAACTGGTTTGTTTCTTAATTACTTTCATATTGGTTATTCTACTACGCCCCATAGGTAGTAGTAAGAACAGATAAGTGTAGAAACGATGATTATTTCTTCCCTCTCCTTTATACTATCTAAGTATGAAAGAACCTTTAGCCTTTCGGATGCGCCCTACTTCTTTAGACGATGTTATTGGGCAAAAAGAATTAGTAGGAGAAAACGGTTTTTTGAGGAAAAGTGTCCTCAAAAAAGCTCCGTTTTCGATGATTCTTTTTGGTCCTCCTGGAACTGGAAAAACTACCATTGCTATCGCTTATGCAAAAAGCATGGGCATTCATTATGAAATGATTAATGCCGTAACAACGGATAAGAAAGAAATGATGGGGGCTATTGAGGATGCTAAGTTATTTGGGCATGCCTTAATCATTGTGGACGAGGTCCATCGACTTGATAAAACAAAACAAGACCTTCTATTACCTTATGTGGAGAATGGAACGTTCTTTCTTTTAGGTGCGACAACGGCGAATCCCTATGTCGCTCTTAATAGGGCTATTAGAAGCCGTTGTCGTATCTTTGGAATCGAACCCTTAAGTGTTTCAGAAGTAAAAGAAGGTTTAGAAAAAGCCTTGCTGTCTCCGTTAGGTCTTAACGGGTCGATTAAGGTTGAAGACGAGGGGTTGGAGTATATTGCTAAATTATCTGGAGGGGATCTCCGCTTTGGACTCAATATGTTGGAGCAGGCTGATATTCTCGCTAACCCGGGAGATACCGTTACTCTTAAGGAACTTGAAGGTATTGAAAGAGTTCCTAATATCGCAATGGATAAAAACGATGAAGAGCATTACGACTCCGTATCGGCTCTTCAAAAGTCTATAAGAGGAGCAGATGTTGATGCTGCTCTATATTATCTTGCTCGTCTTTGTGTAGCAGGTGACTTGGATTCAATTAAGAGAAGATTACTCGTTACAGCATATGAAGATATTGGTCTAGCCAATCCTAACTGTGTAATGAGAACTCAATTAGCGATTGAAGCAGCGGAACAAGTAGGATTTCCTGAGGCTATTATTCCTCTTGGTGATGTTGTGGTGGATCTTTGCCTTTCCCCACATTCTAAGGCGGGCTGCAAGTCAATCCAAAAGGCTGTCGCTCTAGCGGAGTCGACACCCTTTATGGTTAAAGACTACCTTCGGCTGACTCCTATTAATATCAAGGATGAGGATCGTTATCCATATGAGAGACCAGACTTATGGAACAGGATTGAATACCTTCCTGAACCCTATAAGGACACTTCCTTCTTTATGATGAATCAGGACTCTATTTCTAATTATGAGAAACAGCTCAATGAGCAGTATCTCAAATTGAAAAAGATGAAAAGAACAAGCAATCTAAGGGACCTTATAGACGGAAAAATACGATAACTACTAGGTAAAAAGTATGAAAACGCTTTCATACTTTTCTTTTCTTGCATTAACTTTGTTTTAGGCTATACTACAGCACCCAAGAGAAATCTTGAGGGAAAAAGACAGGAGGTATATCGCGATGAAAAAACAACTTAGTAACGTCATGGATCTATTCTTTGATAGAACCAAAGATAACGAAGATTTCGAGCCAACTACCAGGGTGGATGATGATTTCTGCGAAAGCATGATCATTGGCTACTTCGATAGCGCAAGTAATGACGGATTGCTTAACTAAGCAAAAGAAAACGGGCTTCGGCCCGTTTTTATTTGCTTTCTTTAGGTAGGAGACTTTGCCCAAGGGGAGAAGAATGTAAGAAGGAGAAGAGAGTGATGATTGGAGCTGTCTCTAAGGAGGCGTGAGCAATCTTCATAATCCGGTCGCATTGTTGATTCTTACTAAAGACGGATTCCGCCCAATAAATAAGGTTAGGCCAGTCTTCTGATAATAAACGGAGGGTTGGAATCTTCCTTAAGGCAAATTTAGCACCAGCATCTTGATGCTGAGGTTTCTTAATAATCTTTAAGCATTCTTTAATAAAGGAATGAAGGCTATGGACTTTAAGGTAATCGATACCTAATTTGTCTCCTAAGACTTCTAAAGTTCTTAGTAGCATATCCATAGAAGTTTTTACCTTAAAGTCCTCTAGAGTTAACTTATCAGCGATATGGAAGTACTCATTAGGGAACTCTCTAACTAATTGCAGAGCAAAAGCGGAAGCAATAGCCTGATCTTTCTTTTTTAACTTAAAGGCGTAGGTATAGCCGCCATACTTGCCAAAGGCTTTGCAAGCATCAAGGTAGCCAAGTTTCATATTATCGAGACAGACATCGCGGTTGAAGTTCATGATGGAGCCGGTATCGTGACTGGGACGAACGGTTGTGACAAAAGGTAATTCCATTAACTCTTTATGTTGAGGAACCTTAGGGACGGCTCTTAAGAGAACAGCAATGATTTCTTCCGCTCCAAGCCGGATAGCGAAGTCGATAGGAAGGTTATTGCAATAGCCTCCGTCAATATAGCTCTTACCATTAAATGAATAGACGGGGAAGACGGGGTAACAAGCGCTAGAAGCGTGAAGGTAATCTAAGATGTTTTCTTCAGGGACGTCATTAAGAACAACGTCGATTTCTTTTCTTCCAGGAAAGGAAGTGGTGACGACGCCTAACGTAACAGGACTATTCTTAACATCTTTAACAGGAACGACCTTCTTAACCCAATCCATGAATGGAGAGATGTCGGCACCTTTATTAGATATATATGTTTTAGCAAGGACTTGGAGTTTACCTATGTCGTGCTTCCAATCAAATTCTTGTAAGAAGTCACGTGGGAAGTCGATGCCATTCTTAATGACTTTATCGACACCTACTTGATTCCAAAGGTGAACAGCATTCTCATAGTCACCAGCAGCAAAGAGGGCGCCGTTAATTGCCCCTATGGATGTGCCAGTAACAATATCAAAAGAAATGTTAGCTTCCTTAATGTACTTCCAGACTCCTATTTCATAGGATCCGAGGGAACCTCCCCCGCATAGAACGATTGCTCTTTTCATACTTCTATTCTAAAGGAAAGGAAGGGCTCACACATCAAAAAAGAGCGGGCTCTTGTAATTTGTGCCTCTAAATGGCTATAATTTTGCCCGCGGTTACCTTTCATATCATTAAGATATGATAGGATACTGCTAGGTAATAGGAGTTAACTCTTCTAAGCCTTTGTGCGGCTGTGGTGGAACGGTAGACACGTCAGCCTTAGGAGCTGATGAGGAGACTCATACAGGTTCAAGTCCTGCCAGCCGCACCAAATTACTAAATCCTCTAAGTATTGGATTATATAGGTCCGATAACTTGGAGGTTTTTTGTTTACTTATTGCTGTCCGAAATATAGAGATGTGCTTTTCTGTATTGTAGATATAGGAAAGCTTTTCCTTATCGAACTGGGTAACAATAATTTTGTGGCAAAATAAATAAACATTTGGAGGATTTATGAAAACATCAGTCTTAGCAGATGAATATTTTCTCTTTTAGAGGAACTAGAACAAACAACTATTTTTGGCTTGGCGGCAGTTACTCATTTTCTTAAAGATCCAAAGCTTAAGAATACTGAAATTAGAACATTCTATAAAAAGAACGCTTTGGTATTAAGAGATAAGATTATTAGCAGTGATTCTATTGAAGTAACTGCAGAGGAACATCCGTCTATTTGTGGTGGTGTCACGGAATACTTAACTAAAATCAGACTAGCAAAGAGACTTAAAATTGATCTAGTTAACCTAAATTTCTTTGATGATATTAACAAAGAACAGTACCAAAATTTGAATGCTGAGGAACTAGCTTTTGCTATGTATGAACCCGATATTTCTTTTAGATGTGGGATGGGTTACACCCCAGACATATTCGTGCATAAAAGGTTAATTATTGAGAAAGCCAAGATATTAGGGGATATTGCTTTAAGGTTGATTGATTAACAATTTCCAACAATTGAGTCAATCGATTTTCACCCAGAAGGGCATGTCATGTATAAAGGGGAAGTAGCCATTAAAGGTGATTCTGATTTACTTATTAATAATTGCCTAATAGATTTTAAAACTAAAAAAGATGCAAATATTGTTCTTGATGATAGGGCCCAGTTATTTGCTTATTCAATCAATAAATATATGCGAGACAAGAAAGAATACAGCAAAGTTTTTGTTCTGAATCCTAGACATAATTTACTTGTAGAGTTGTTCAGCCAAGAATAAGTATTTGGAATGTCGGCTTTACTAGGCAGTAACTTTTGACTTTCAAATTTAAACTTCAATAGATAGAAAAAGAATCCGTGGTTTGAACTCTGTTTTTGGATTCTTTGAATCTAGTAAGTAATTAGGATTTATTTCGAGTCCGTTAAAAATGAAGCAGTAATTATTTTGGACTTTTACTTCAAAAACTATCACTATTTGATATAGTTAAAGAAAGATCTAGCCAATTTTTCCACTTTTCCTTTAAAAATACCCTTATAGGAGGACTTATGAAAAGATCCCACAAAATATGTCTCTTTCCTATTTTTATGTTGGGAATAAATACTAGTGTTATTGCTTCAATTTATCTAGATAACAACAAACAAATTATTAATGCGGGAATAGAGGCTCATACTCTCTTATTAGATGGTACTCATAATATTGGTAAACGTCTTATTCCTGCTGGTGAGAGAAGTGATTTGTCATTAACCCAAGAATATACTCCAGGAGGAGACGATGTTACTTTAACCATTGAAAATAATTTCTTTGTTACTGCCTTCGCGGGATTAGATGGTGATGGTTGGTTTGTGGTTGATGGTGGTGGAAACACTCTAGATACAATCACCTTAACGTTCGGTCTAAATAATGTTACTTCGGTTATTGTTTCTCTTTGGTATCTTTCCGATTATGTAGGAGAAGGAAAACTAGAACTCCTTGATGAAAATAAGGAAAGCCTTAAGGATGTTACCTTTACTGATGAGATCATAGATTATTCTATTGATAGCAGCGGATTAACTACCAAGGCCATGTTTGTAAGAATCTCTTATTCTGTTCAAGGAGATTTTGTTAATTGTTTTCAACTTGTTTCAGCGGAAATGACTTGGCTTTGTTAAGGCTTTGAAAGATGAATTTGTCAATTATTAAGAATTCCTTTTTCTATATTAAGGTACCATAGGTAGTCCTACCTATTTTAAAGGTTTAAAATACGTCTAGGGGCGGTAAACACAGTAAGTAATTCTTTTTATTTGCTACATGTTTAGAAAGGTAATTGAGGTTTCTCATGGAAAAAGAATTAATTACTAAGGCTCTTAAGAATAAGATTATTCTCCTAACGGGAGCAGGAGGCGGTATCGGTTATGAGACCGCAAGAAGTTTTGCCTCTATGGGGGCCACTGTTCTCATTGCTGAGGTAGATAAAGACAAAGGACTTAAAGCAGTCGAGTCTATTAATAAAGAGTTTAAGAATAGTGCCGTCTTCTTTTTGATAGATTTAAGTAATAAAGAAGAGGTAATCGAATTAGGAAATAGAATTCTTAAGGACTATGGTTGTCCTGATTGTGTCTTTAATAATGCTGCCAAGGTAGTTACAGGGTCGGTTGGAGAGTTTTCTGTTGAAGAGTTCGATCACAGTTACTTCGTTAATCTAAGAGCTCCTCTGATTCTTACTAATATGTTTCTTCCTCTTATGAAGAAGCGAGACTCTGGTTGTTTTGTCTTTGTATCTTCTTCCGGGGCCGCTCCATATTTAGGGGGTTATGAAACCTTTAAGACTGCTCAAGTGGAACTCTCTAATACCTTAGCGATGGAGTTAGAAGGAAGCCACGTCTATTCATATACGATCGCTCCCGGTTTAGTGAGAACTAAGACGGCAGAAAGAAGTATTGAAGTGGTAGCCTCTAAGATGGGAATGTCTCTTGAAGAGTTCTATAAACAAAATGATTCTCATATTCTAAGTGTTAAAGATGCTGGAAGAGGCTTTGCTTTATCGCTTCTTAAGGCTAAAGACTATAACGGACAAGAGATATCCTCAATTCAGGCAATCAATGACTTTGAAGGATATAAAGATACTTCCTCCTTAAGTTGTCAAAATGACTCTTCATTGGAGGCAAAGACTATCCTTCTTAATCGAATATTGACTTGTTTCTTTAACCAATATGAGGGGTGGAAGAGTCGTAATGTCTTTGAAAGGCAATGGGTTTACCGAGACTTCAAGAAAAGCATGTCGATGAGCGTGGAGTCCGTTGACTTAGAATTTAAGGCTATTAAGAAAAGAATTGAGAGTCATGAAGACTTAAAGTTATCTCCTGACTTATTCAAAAGACTTCTATCATATTGGGAGCATCAAAATAAGTTGCTCCAAGGTTTTGAAAAGGATAAAGAAAAACTAGCTTCTTATAGCCTTACGATTAAGCAGTGGATTAAGGATATTGAATCCTTATTGGCCTTAATAAAATAGAAGCAACCGGTTTGGTTGCTTCTATTCTTGGAGGGTTAGAAGACGAGTGATTTCTTCTTGAGTTGTTTAAGGCCTTTCTTAATTTCTCTTAAGAATTTACGTGGCCTCTTTGGAAGGAAAACAAAATTAGAAACATATTTGGAGCCGGAACAGAAAATAACTTTCTTAAGTAAGACAATCTTCCTTAAGATGGCATCGTATAGTTCTTCCTTTAATAGTCCGACGACCTCAGTATCGTTTTCACATAACCAAACTAAGTATTTGTACTGCTGTTCAAGAGCGAAGCAAGCCTTATTAAAGGAAGGATAATAAACCACAGGGTTTTCTCCAATCGCTCTAACAAAAGTATCATCTAAGATTTCTTTGATCTTATTTTGAATACTTTCTTTTTCGGTGGCAGTAGGAAGAGACTTGAGGTAGGTTCCTAATAAAGGAAAGAAACGGTTAAACTCTGTCAAGTCAGTGTCATCTCCGCTTGCGTAAGAAGCTAAAGAAAAGCGGAAGACATTAACGTCGGAATCAAAGCACGTCATATCAAAGGCGTAGCACTTTCCGAACGCGTCGAGGAATTTCCGGTATTCCCCGTCATCAAAATAGGCGTAAGACTTAGCTAAAAGTAATTCGAATTCATTCTTATCCATTTTTTCTCCCCAATTTGTTAATAAGAAGGTCGGCTGATATACTAACTATACTATTTTTGATATAGAAGTCTCCCACAAAATGTAATAATTATCGATTTCTTGGACATCTTTACCATTAAAAATAACGTTTTTCGGACCTCATAGCTTCCTTCTACCTAATGTATAGTGAAGTATATGCAATATAAGTATGTAGACTTACAAAAGGAATTTCCGTTACTTGAAGCCAAAGGATCACTAACAATTTACTCCCCTAGTAACTTGGAGGAGTTTTGTCCAAATAGGAAGCGGCGGACTGTCTTAATCATTCCTGGTGGGGCTTACTCTTTTGTCAGCGAACGGGAAGGTGAACCCGTTGCTTTAAAGTTATTATCCCATGATTTTAATTGCGTGGTGCTCAAATATGAAGTTGGTCCTTTTCATAAGCAATGGCAACCCTTCTTAATTGGTTGGGCCGCCATTGCTTATTTAAGAAAGCATGCATCTCTACTTAATATAGATGAATCTCATTTATCCCTGTTAGGCTTTTCCGCCGGAGGTCATTTTGCTGCTACCTTGGCCGCTTACCAGAATAACAATATAGCGGCATCTTTTTTCCATTTAGATCCTAAGTTATTTCAGATCAATGGTCTTCTTCTTGGATATCCTGTCATCACTATGGAGGAGCAAACTCATGTTGAAACAATGCAAAACGTTACCCATGGGGATAGAGAACTAATAAAAAGATATTCCATTGAGAAACACGTGACTCCTTCATTCCCCAAGACCTTTCTCTTTACTACTTTTAATGATGACTGTGTGGATTCTTCTAACTCTTTGTTGCTCGCTAAGGCTTTAAAGGAGGCAGGAGTTCCTTTTGAATTCCATTTGTATCCTAATGGTCCTCATGGGACTTCAGTAGGAAGAGCTACTTATCCGGAGGGAACTGATGAAACGTTCCTTAAGAGTATTGATTACATCGCCTCATGGGTTGAGGCGGCCGTTAGATTTATAAAGGAAACCATATAGTGAAAAGAACAACAGTTGAAGACTTAACAATCGATGAACTTGCTTCCTTAACGATTGGAAAGAATGTTTGGCATAACGAAGACCTTAATGGACGAGTGCCGATATTTATGGTGAGTGATGGTCCTGTGGGAGTTCGCCATCCTAAAGATATTACCGATTTTATTCATCAAGAATCCGCTCCATCCATTGCCTATCCTTGTTTTGAATGTCTTTCGCAGACTTGGGACCTTTCCTTAGCTAAGGACATGGGAGCGGCGATTGCGGTTGACTGCATCGAAAAAGACATTGATATGATTCTTGGACCTGGATGCAATATTAAGCGGTTACCTACCTGTGGCCGAAACTTTGAGTACTTAAGTGAAGACCCTCTTATTGCCGGTCTATTTGCCAGGGAATACATTAATGGAGTTCAAGAAAAGAATGTCGGAGCTTGTTTAAAACATTACTGTGCCAACAACTCGGAAACCTCGAGAAACTTCAAATCAAGCGATGTTGATGAACGGACCTTAAGAGAGATTTACCTTAAGCCCTTTGAGATTGCTTGTGAGGCTAAACCTTATGCGGTTATGTGTTCTTATAATCTTGTTAATGGTGTCAAGATGTCGGAACATAAAAATCTCTATAACGTGTTAAGAAATGAATTTCTTTTTGATGGAATGGTTTTTTCTGACTGGTGTGCAGTCTTTGATCGCAGCGCTTCTTTAGCCGCGGGTTTAGATTTAGAGATGCCGTATGATTCAATACATCTCGAAGCCCTTAAGAAAGATTTAAGGAATGGAATAGCAAGCACTGACGACTTAAAGAAATGTGCTAGCCGCGTCTTAGATATGGCTTATCGTTGTTTTGAGAATAAGGAAAAACAAGAGATCAGTCTTTCAGTTGAAGAAAGATATGAAGTTGCTAAACAAATTGCCTTAGAAGGAGCAGTTCTTCTTAAGAATGAGAATCAGACCTTACCTCTTAAGAAGGAAGAATCAATTTTAGTAACAGGCGTTGCCTCCGAATGGTATCCCTATGGCGGTGGTTCTAGTGAAGTGCCGCCGAGAGAGCCTTACGTTAAGCTAGAAAAAGAATTAGAAGGAAAAGGCTTTGATTGCCTTTACCATCGTTCAATTGCCTTCAATAAAGGCCATGCAACTTGTATCGAGGATTCCCGAGGGACAATTTTAGCTGCTGCAACTAGAGATATTTCCATTATTAGTGTTGGAGACGATAACTTCTGCGAAGCTGAATCCTATAACCGGCAAACAATTGCCTTAAGCAAAGAACAAGTCGACTTGATCAAACAAATTGCTAAGGTTTCTAAAAAAACTCTCGTTCTCGTTTACGCCGGCGCCGCGATTGATATGAAAGAATGGATTGATGATGTTTCCGCTGTT
>Ga0172378_10001046_pt1 | contig 25137 bp, 25 predicted proteins | sample GrowelOW332metaG_FD_119755 | JGI IMG/M metagenome (GOLD analysis project Ga0172378, IMG submission 119755) | Groundwater microbial communities from an aquifer near a municipal landfill in Southern Ontario, Canada - Pumphouse #3_1 metaG | ecosystem: Environmental > Aquatic > Deep subsurface >... | reverse complement strand
GTTAGTAAGTGCCATTTGTTATCTTCTTTGTTATAGTAAATACAAGGGTCTTCATTATGCCCTTCAACTTGATTGTTTTCTACTCTAGTTGCTTTCATCACAGAAAAGCCACGTCGAGGGTCTTTAATAGAATAGGCAGTGACTAATCCGCTGCCTGTTCGCCCCTCAATATTTGCACTGCCTCCAAAATCACAAGCATAAGCTCTCCATTCTTTAGTCTGTCGATCATAAAAAAGATGAGAGGCATAGTCATTACGTATTAAACCATCTTCATGGTCAAAAACGATCATACCTTCAAACTGAACATCAAAAACAGAAGGGTCGAGACTGAGCACTCCTTGTACCGATTGTGATGTATGCATTCCTCTACAGCTAAAAGTAAACCACAGTCTATTGTCTTCTAAATAAGGGCTTAAATCCTCATAAGATATTAAACGAATGTCTGCTTGTCCTATGCCTGGGGATAGATACGATGAGGCTTTGTTAACAACTACCTCGCCTTCTAAATTAGATACTATATTAAATGTGGAGTTCTTTGTAATACTTGATTTTCTCAGATCTAAGATATCACCAAAATGATCGTTGTAATTTATATGTCCTATATAATGAGTTTCTTGATGTTGCGAAATGAAGACTCCTAAAGATCTACCATATAACTGAGTGCGTAATATAAAAGGGCCTGTTATGCTATGAGTTCCTAAATTATCCTCTTTTATTATTTTTCCCTCTTTATACCTTCTAATTGCAATTTGTGTATTTGTTTCTTTTCTAATAGCAATTACTTGAATCCTATCTCTAAGGCCTAAACGAGCAAATTCTATTCCAATTTCAATTGGTTTGTTTTCATAGGTTATGGATTCTATATCTATTTCGTATGTGGCATAAGGATTTACTCCACCAATATAAATGGAAGTGTGTGGTGCATTGCACTTTTTATTTAATAGCAGACGTCCTTTATGTAATATGGGAGTGAAAAGGGTGTCTTGTTGGGCTTTATTATTATGAGATAAGCTAAAAGAAGGATGCATAGATTCGAATGACACTATTTCAGAGGGAACAAACTCGCACAGGTTTATATTATTTGAAAATATAAATGGTCGAACAGCTAATCGGTGAAACTCTAAATTAAGAGGGTTGTCCTTACTTGTTACTTCAGGGTTATTTGCTGTAGCTAGAACTGTTCCAATAGGCAACAAAAAGAGGGTGAGGAGGAAACAAGTAAGAGGTATTATTAGATTTTTTTAAGCATAGTATTATAGGTTGAGGATTAACTTTTACATAAAAGTAATGAAAAGAAAGGATATATTGCTTTATATGGAAGCTGTAGTTTTAGGATAAAGTATCTCCGTTTTATTTTAGAATAAAATAGGGGTTAATCTAGTTGTCTTCTATTTCATCAAAGGAGTAAGATTTATGGATTGATCTATGTGTTTATATTCTTTGGCGTTTTAAGCAAAAAAACCTTCATCAGCAAAGCTGTAGTAGTTAGCCTGTCCAATAATGAGATGATCTAATAAATGTATATTCATGATTTTTGCACTATCGAAAAGTTTTTGAGTAAGGTTTTTATCTTGTGTACTAGGGAAACAATGACCAGAAGGATGGTTGTGTGCTAGAATTAGATTACATGCATTATGAAGTAAAGCGTGTTTCAATATAATCCTAGTGTCAGCATAAGTTCCATCTATTCCTCCAGAACTGATTTTGATGGTTTCAATAACCCTATTCGCTTGATTGAGTAATAAAATCCATAACTCCTCATGGTCTAATTCGCTTAAAATGGGATGGAGTACACGGTAAATGTCTTCTGAAAATCGGATTTGTGGTTGGTTTTTAGTCTCCTCTAGCGCTTTTCTTTTGCTTAATTCTAAGGCCGCTAGAAGTGCGGCTGTTTTGGCTTTACCTAAACCCTTAAATTGTTGAAATTCCTTTAGATGCCATCCACTCAAAACTTTTAAGCTATTATTGCAACTGTTAAGAACGCGTTTCATTAGCTCAACAGCACTTTCTTCTCTGTTTCCTGATCCGATTAAAATAGCTAATAGTTCGGCATTTGTGAGTGCTTGAGCTCCTTTCTTTAGTAGCTTTTCTCTGGGCTTATCTTCTTCAGCCCACTCATTTATTGTTAAATGTGATTTCTTGATATTCATTATGACCTTTTGTTTATTGCTCTAATTAAATGAGAGCTAATTTATATTATAAGGTCGCTAACTAAGAGTGGCCTTGTGTTTTATTTATAGAAGTTCTTCTGAAATGAGGAGAATTCATCTTCTTTTTTTATACATCGCTTCCAAACTGCTTTTAAAAATCCAAGTCCATATCCTAATAGTTGAATAAATGCAGCTAGAATAGAATAAAATCCAATGCTAATGCTTTTGTGCTTTATTGCAGAATCAATTCCTACTACTAAAGCATAAAAAGCTAAAGGAAGTAAGAAGTAGGGGGAAAAGATAGAAGCTATTAATAGACTTATTGTTCCTATAGTGAATAGGGCTGGTAATGTGTGTACTAACTTTAGTGAAGTGGGGTGTATTTTATAAAGATTTATGCGGGCAATACCAAAGTTAAATACTTGTTTATAGAACTTCTTGAAATCAGTTCTTCGTTTGTGATAGACCCAAGCCTCAGGAAATAATCTACATTTATATCCCCCTTGGTATATTCTGATACTAAAGTCGATGTCTTCTCCAAAACGCATTTTAGAAAAACCACCCAATTCATTATATACCGAGCGTCGAATTCCCATGTTAAAACTTCTAGGATAGAATTTATCTAACTTGTGCTTTCCTCCACGGATTCCTCCTGTGGTGAAGAAAGATACCATTGCATAGTTAATGGCTTTTTGAATAGGAGTAAAAGAGTCATGTGCACGATCTGGTCCGCCAAAAGCGTCAGCATCCTCTCTTCTCAATTCATTTTCTATTTCATTAAAATAAGTAGGAGGAAGAATACAATCAGAGTCTAGAATAATTAAATAATCACCTGATGCACGGGCAGCTCCATAATTTCTGGTTTGTCCAGGTCCTGAATTGGGCTTGTAGAAGTAGTGCAGGTTGAGTTTCTGATTGTATTTGTTTAAAATAGATTCACAAGGAGTTGTAGAACCATCATCGACTATAATAACTTCAAAGTTTTTGTAGTTTTGTTGGGTTAAACTTTCTAATAATTCGTCAACTTCTTGTGGTCTATTAAATACTGGTATGATTACAGAATATTGCATTAATGTCTACTGGGCATTAAGCACGTCCGATATAAGAACCATCACGAGTATCAATCTCTAACATTTCATCTGTTTCGATAAATAATGGAACTCTAACTTCAGCACCAGTTTCTAATGTTGCTGGTTTAGTTGCATTGGTTGCGGTGTCTCCTCTAAGTCCTGGTTCGGTATAAGTTACTTTAAGTGTTACTTTAATGGGTAACTCTGCAAAAAGTACAGTTTCTGTATCTGCATGAATCATAACTTCTAGTGTGTCTCCTTCTTTAAGGAAATCAACTCCTGTAATTAAATCTTTTTGAATATTAATTTGCTCAAAAGTTTCCTGATTCATCAAGTTGTAACCCATTTCATCTTTATATAAGAACTGGTAAGTGCGACGTTCAATTCGAACCTCATCTATTTTAACTCCTGAATTGAATGTTTTATCAATTGTTCTTCCAGTAGTTACACTTTTTAATTTGGTGCGTACAAAGGCAGCACCTTTTCCTGGTTTTACGTGTAGAAATTCTGTAATCACATAAAAGTGTCCATCTAAATCGATACACATTCCATTTTTTATATCAGCAGTTGTTGCCATAATTTATTTTTTCTTTTAATTAATTTATTATTATTCTCACGTAATTTTTGCTAAAACTAGCATTTAGCGTATCACAAAAATACTTTATTAGGTAAAAGTTACAAAATGTTTTGACTAAAAAGAATTATCCTTTGGATATTTTCAAAAAAGTACCTATTTTTGCAATCCGTATTTAATTTTAGTATAATACTAAAGTGAAAGTAGTAATTTTACTTTGATAATAATAACATAAATATACATAGAAAGATGAAAAGAACATTTCAACCTTCGAATAGAAAGAGAAAAAACAAGCATGGATTTCGTAGCAGAATGGCATCAGCAAATGGTCGCCGTGTGTTATCAAGACGTCGTGCTAAAGGAAGAAAAAGACTTAGTATTTCAGACGCATTTAATGGTCTGTAGTTAATTTGGTATTACCTTAATTTAATTTTTATAGGTAAACAAAAAGAAGTAAAGGATATATCCCCTTTACTTCTTTTTGTTTGTAGACGAAATTTTAAAGGGACCAAAAGCTTAGTTTGGTTTTATATTTAGACTAGATTCAGAAAAAGAAATCGTTGATATTATACATATTATTGTATCTTTGAAAGAAACATTGACCGATTGAAGTATGGCATCAAAGAAGAGAAGAGGATTATTTTTTGTGGTTAATTTGGGGGCTATGTTTGTTGTAGCCATTGTGTTGGTTTTCTTAACCTTAAAGGGTTTAGATCGTTACACGAGACATGGTGAAGCTGTTTTAGTTCCTGATGTTCAGGGATTAAGTGTACAGCGTGCAGCAGGTATGTTTGCAGCTAATGGGTTGGTATATGAAGTTTCCGACTCGACTTATGTAAAGGAGAAACCTGGAGGTGTAATTTTAGACTGTGTTCCTTCTTCTGGTAGTAAAGTTAAAGAGGGTAGAGTTATTTATGTTACTATTAATAGAGTAAACACCCCCTTAGTAGTTATTCCTGATGTAGCGGATAATAGTTCTTCGAGGCAGGCTAGGGCACGTATTTTAGCTGCTGGTTTTAGACTTACAGAAGATGAGTGGATACCTGGTGAACGGGATTGGGTGTATGCTGTAAAATATAACGGTAGAGAGTTAGAGTTGGGAGAAAAAGTTCCTTCTGAGGCATTATTGACCTTGGTTGTTGGAAATGGTGAGGATGAAATTATTGAAGACTCTTTATCAGTTGATGATTGGGAAACTATTGACAATGGTTCTATTTCTGAGGCTGAGGATTCTTGGTTTGAATAAGTAAGGGTATAACGAGTTGAAAGAGTTAGACAAATATAAATTAGAGGTGAAAGAAGATCTTATAGATCTAGAAGATGAAATTGAGGGAGGTGAGGAGAATCAGCTCTATGAACACTTTAGGGTGATTGCTGATAAAGGGCAATCACTTCTTAGAATAGATAAGTTTTTATCGGATCGACTGTTAAATACTTCTCGTAATAGAATTCAGAGAGCTGCAGAAGCTGATATGATATTGGTGAATGGAGAAGTTGTTAAGAGTAACTATAAGGTGAAACCAAATGATGTGATTACTGTAATGTTAGATCATCCACCTTATGAAAATAAAATTATAGCTGAAGAAATTCCTCTTGATATTGTTTATGAAGATAACGAATTAATGGTTGTAAACAAACCCGCTGGGCTTGTTGTACATCCAGGACATGCAAATTATACTGGAACGTTATTAAATGCAATTGCTTGGTACATGAAAGATATTCCAGGATTTGATGCGAATGATGCAGGAGTAGGATTAGTTCATCGTATAGATAAGGATACTTCGGGGCTTTTACTGATTGCAAAAACTGTTGAGGCGAAAACTCATTTAGCAAAACAGTTTTATAATAAAACAACACAACGAGAATATCAGGCTGTTGTATGGGGGAATATTGAGGAAGATGAGGGAACTATAATAGGTAATATTGCTAGAAATCCTCGAGATAGAATGCAAATGGCCGTTTTCTCTGATCCTACGATTGGAAAACATGCAGTGACTCATTATCAAGTTTTAGAAAGATTAGGTTATGTAACTTTAGTACGCTGTGTATTAGAAACGGGACGAACACATCAAATACGTGCTCATATGAAACATATCGGTCATACCTTATTTAATGATGAGCGTTATGGAGGAGATAAGATATTAAAGGGCACTCGCTTTAGTAAATATAGACAGTTTGTCCAAAACTGTTTTTCCATTTGTCCACGGCAGGCTTTGCATGCAAAAACACTGGGATTTGTACATCCTATTACTGGAGAACAAATGAGTTTCAGCTCAGATTTACCTAGTGATATTTCAGAATTAGTAGTTAGATGGCGTAAATATATTAGTAATAGAACAACAGAATGAAAAAAACAATAGCCATAGTCGCTGGTGGAGATTCTTCAGAATACGTGGTTTCACTTTCCAGTGCTAAAGGAATATATACATTTTTTGATAAGGAGAAATATCAAGTGTATGTTGTTAAGATGGTAAAAGGATGTTGGTCAGTCCTCCTTAATTTTGATGAGAAGTTAGGCGCAGAGAATCCTAATATAAAAGAAATACCTGTAGATAAAAATGACTTTTCTTTTGCTTTAGGAAATGAGGTAGTAACTTTTGATTATGCTTATCTTACGATTCATGGAGAACCAGGGGAGGATGGTTGTTTGCAGGGATATTTTGAAATGATGAATATACCTTATTCTACTTGTGGTGTATTGGCAGCTTCAATGACGTATAATAAATTTGTTTGTGCACAATATCTAAAGTGTTTTGGTATAACTGTAGCAGAATCATTAATATTAAAAGAGAAAGACGTGCCTTCTTTAGATTTTGATGATGTGCGGAATAGAATTGGATACCCTTGTTTTGTTAAACCTAATTTAGGTGGTTCTAGTTTTGGTATAACCAAAGTACGATGTGAGAGTGAATTATTACCTGCTATAAAGAAAGCTTTTGGGGAAGATAGAGATGTCATAATAGAAGCTTTTTTAGATGGAGTAGAGGTTACTTGTGGTTGTTATTGTGTTCAAGGGGAGAAGGTGGTTTTACCTATTACCGAAGTGGTTACGCACAACGAGTTCTTTGATTATAATGCAAAATATTGTGGAGAAGTTGATGAAATAACACCCGCTAGGATATCTGATGAATTAACAAAAGCCATACAAGCTAAAACGATGCAAATTTATGATCTCTTAAATTGTGCTGGAATAATTCGAATTGACTATATTGTAACTAAATCAGAAATTATTAATTTATTAGAGGTAAATACAACTCCCGGAATGACTTCTACTAGTTTTATTCCACAGCAAGTTGCAGCGGCAGGACTAAGTATGCGCCAAGTGTTAACCGAGCTGGTTGAAAGTGCTTTTTAATAAATGTTTAGATATGAAAAAGACGACAGAGTTTGACGAAATACGACCATATTATGATGATGAGCTTCCAGAGGTATTTGAACAACTAATAGAAGACCCTGCTTTTCAGAAGGCTACTTCATTTGTTGCACCAGGTATCCCATTTGATATGTTGGCGGAGAAAATTCGGGCTTGTAAGACGAAGTTAGATTTTCAGAAGGCGTTTGCGTATGGCATCTTGGAAAGAATAGCTGATGATTATACGGATGGTATAAGCATCGATTTGTCTGCAAATTCTTTAGATACTGCTTACACTTATATTTCTAATCATAGAGATATTATTTTAGATGCTGGATTTCTTTCTGTCCTATTGGTTGAAAATGGATTGGATACAGTGGAAATAGCCATTGGTGATAATCTCTTAGTTTATCCTTGGATTAAACGCCTAGTTAGAATAAATAAATCGTTTATTGTGCAACGTGCATTGACTATGCGGCAGATGCTTGAATCGTCTGCTCGTATGTCTCGATATATGCATCATACAATTAAAGATAAAAAACAATCAATTTGGATTGCTCAGCGAGAGGGACGTGCAAAAGATTCGGATGATAGAACACAAGATAGTGTGTTGAAAATGTTTGCAATGGGAGGTGAGGGAACGGTTCTTTCTAGATTAAAGAATATAAATATTGTCCCTTTATCTATTTCATATGAATATGATCCATGTGATTTTTTAAAAGCTCAAGAGTTTCAACTTAAACGTGATAATCCTAGTTATGCTAAGACAACAAAAGATGATCTTCAGAATATGGAAGTGGGTCTATTTGGGTATAAGGGGCGAGTTCATTTTAAAACCACACCTTGTATTAATCAGAAATTAGATGAACTAGATGCTTCACTTCCTAAAAATGAGCTATTCCAAACTATATCAAAACTAATTGATCAGCAGATTCATCAAAATTATAAGATTTATCCAGTTAATTACATTGCAAATGATATGCTGAGTGATTCTAATAATTTCACTACCCATTATACTGAAGAAGAAAAGCATAACTTTAGTATTTACTTGGATAAACAAATAGGAAAAATAAAAATAGATAACAAGGATGAGAGTTTTTTAAGACATAAAATGCTCTTAATGTATGCTAATCCATTGATTAATTATTTAAAAGCAACTGGATGTACAGAATAACTAAATCATCATATTATCTAATGGGAGCATTGTTTTATTTGTCTATACTTTGCTCCTCATGTGATGGAAATAGTTATAAAAATACGTTCCCTCCTGTTTTATTGTCTTTTGCTACGGTACAAGCAGACATAGAGGGAAAAGTAGCCTTTTTAGTTACTGATGATTACGAAATGTATAGCGTATTGCAAGACAAAACGAATACAGTTTTAGAGGCTAAAGAAACGAAACGAGTTGTTTGTTATTATGAAATAACAGGGTCAAAAGAGGCAATTATACTTTATAGTTTAGGTTATCCCATTGCAACGGAACCACTTCTTCCTTCTATGTTTCCTGAATTAAAACAAGACCCTGTTAGTCTTCAGAGTGGTTGGGTTGGAAATGATTATTTGAATTTGTTACTTCAGATTCGACTAGCAGAAGCATCTAAACATAAGTTGGCTTTTATTGAGGAGAGTGTGGTTTATTTAGAAGGAGTTAAGACTATTTTTTTATCACTTTATCATGACGCAAGTGATGATCACTTTTCATATACGGATAGAGTTTACTGTTCTATTCCTTTACATAAGTATATTGTGAATGAAGATTTGGTTCAGGTTGTTTTTTCCTATTTTGATTATGCAGGAAATAGACAATCTTTAGTATACAAAATAGGGAATAAATGATCCATTTTGAATAACCATTTATTCCCTATTGTACCTTTCGATAAGAAGATTAGGTACTAAGGTAAATTACTCTAAACCTTCTAATAGTTTTTTTAGAATAACTGTAGCTGAAATTTCACGATTGGCAGCTTCAGGAATAACTAAAGATTGAGGACTTTCGATTACTTCGTCTGTAACAATCATATTCCTTCTAACAGGCAAACAGTGCATAAAATAGGCATTATTAGTAACACTCATTTGCTCTTTTCCTACAGTCCATGACCTATCTGTACTAAGAATTTTACCATAGTGCTCATCACGATAAGCTGCCCAATTTTTAGCATAAATAAAATCAGCGCCCTCAAAGGCTTTCATTTGATTATACTCAACTTTTGCCTGTCCTACGAACATGGGGTCTAACTCATATCCTTCAGGATGTGTTATTACGAAATCATAATCTGTAACGTTCATCCATTCTGCAAAAGAGTTAGGAACAGCTTGTGGTAAAGATTTAGGGTGAGGAGCCCAACTAAGAACCACCTTTGGTTTTTCTGTTTTTTTATACTCTTCAATAGTAATTAAATCAGCAAAACTTTGTAATGGATGTCTTGTTGCCGCTTCCATAGAGAAAACAGGTCGCCCCGAATATTTAATGAATTGATTAATGATAACTTCATTGTAATCTTCTTCTTTGCTTTTAAATTGGGCAAAAGAGCGGACTCCGATTATGTCACAGTAACATCCCATTACTGGAATAGCTTCTAAAAGATGCTCTGGTTTATCTCCATCCATAATTACACCACGGTTGGTTTCTAATTGCCATGCACCCTGATTTATATCTAAGACGATAACATTCATACCTAAGTTCAAAGCTGCTTTTTGTGTGCTGAGTCGAGTACGTAAGCTTGAGTTGAAGAAAATCATAAGCAGTGTTTTGTTGCGTCCCACCTCTACATATTTGAAGCGATTCTTTTTAATTTCAAAAGCTTCTTGCACTGCCGATTTGATGTCTGTTAAGTCATTAACACTAGTGAATTTTTTCATATTTTTATTCTTTAGGGGTTAAGGATTTCTAACTTGTCCTTCGCCATCAATTAACCATTTGTAAGAAGTTATTTCTGCAAGTGCCATAGGACCTCTTGCATGTAGCTTTTGTGTGCTGATGCCTATTTCTGCTCCTAAACCAAATTGAGCACCATCTGTAAATGCTGTAGATGCATTTTTGTAAACACAAGCAGCATCGACTAATTGTTGAAAGTATCTTCCATTTTTTTCATCTTCTGTTATGATGCATTCACTGTGCTTGGAGCCATTGATGAAAATATGATCTATTGCTTCATCAATGTCATCTACTGTTTTAATTGCTAACTTGTAGTCTAGGAACTCTTTTCCATAATCTCCTTCAGTAGCATCTTTTAGTAGAGTGTCAGGATAATTACTATCTAGTACTTGCTTGGCTTGATTATCTACATAAAGTATAACATTCTTTTTTTCTAGATTCGCACATAAAGCAGGTAGGTCTTTCAATCGACTTTTATGTATAATTAAACACTCCATGGCGTTACAAACGCTGACTCTTCTAGTTTTTGCATTTGTTATAATGGATATCCCTTTATCTAGATCTCCAAATTCATCAAAGTAAGTATGACAAATACCAATTCCTGTTTCTATAACTGGGATGGTTGCATTTTTACGGACGTAGTTTATTAATCCAGCACTTCCTCTAGGAATTAATAGGTCAACAAAACCTTCCGCTTGCAGCAGTTCGTTTGTGGATTCTCTATCACTAGGTAATAGTTCTACAATATCTCGTGTATAATTAAATTGATCTAAGACTTTATGAATGACACTAATAATTGCTTGATTGGAGTTGTGAGCATCACTTCCACCTTTAAGTACACAAGCGCTACCACTTTTGAAACAGAGTGAAAAGACATCAAAACTAACATTAGGACGGGCTTCATAAATAACCCCAATGACTCCAAAGGGAACAGATATTTTACGTAGTAATAAACCGTTAGGTAATGTCTGTTTGAATAATTCTAAGCCTAAAGGAGATGGGAGAGAAGCTACATTTTTTATATCAGAAGCAATAGCTTTAATTCTATCTGGGGTTAGTTTTAATCGATCATATTTTGGGTCTTCAGGACTCATTTCGATTAAGTCTTTTTTATTCTCCTCTAATATATATTCAGAGTTCTCTAGAGCAGCTTGAGAAACGGCTAGTAGTATATTATTGATACCTGCTTCATCTAGTTTTTGAAGTTCTCTTCCCGCTTGCTTAACAGCTTTTAATCGATTTTGTAAACTCATATTGTAAAGTATATTTTTCTATTCTATGTATAAAAAATCATAGTGAACCATTTCTTTTTTTTGGTGTTTCCCCATAAAGGATCGAGCTTTTTCTGCGTCATAGTTTACTCGCCCAACACCAATAGGTTCACTCTTATAACTCATTATACGCACTAAATCATCTTTTTCAAAGTTTCCTTTGACATTAATTACACCTATAGGTAAAATACTAGCTACTTGGTTTGACATGATGATATCTGTAGCCTCTTTATTAAGATGAATTTCTCCAGTTGCGAATTCTTCACTATGTGCAATCCATTTTTTTACTACTGATACGGGTTCTTTATTTGGAGTGAAAACAGTTGCAATTGTGTTTTTGGGGTCTTCGATTAAATCAACTAATATGTTTTTTTTCGTACCATTAGCAATAATTACTTTTATGCCTTCATCGGCAATTTTTTTTGCAATTGAGCTCTTTGTTAGCATACCACCTCTACCAAACGAGGACTTTGTACTTTGAATATAACTAGATAAGTCTATGTCTTGATCAATAACTCTAATTACTTTACTACTAGGTAATTGTGGAGGACCATCATAGATTCCATCTACATTACTTAGAATTATTAAAGATTGAGCTCCCATCATAGAGGCTATTAAGCCAGATAGTTCATCATTATCTGTGAACATGAGTTCTGATACAGATATAGTATCATTTTCGTTGACAATAGGAATAACACCATTGTCTAACATTACACGCATACAATTTCGCTGGTTCAAATAATGACTTCTAGTTCTAAAGCTATCTTTAGTGGTTAATACTTGTCCCACTGTAATTCCGTGTTCCCTAAAAAACTCATAATATCTATTGATGAGTTTAGCTTGTCCAATAGCTGAAAATAGCTGACGCTGATCAACACTATCTAATTTATTTTCAATAGCTAATTCACTTTTTCCAGCAGCAACTGCACCAGAAGATATAAGAATAACTTCTATTTCTTTTTTATATAAATAAGCCACTTGGTCTACAAGAGCTGATATTTGTGTTATATTCAATGAGCCATCAGGACGTGTTAAAACATTACTGCCTAGTTTAATGGCTATTCTTTTTGTGTTTGCTATCATTCTTCTTTATTCTCAATTAAATTTTTTGCTAGCTCAGCATTTTCATTTAATACAAAAATTTTGGCTCCTTGCGAATCGATATAAGGACTGAATACAGATAGTGAGCTATTTTCTACAATACATCTTATGTCATTACTTTCTAGTAAGCCCTTTATTATCTCAGCCTCCCATTTTAGGCCTGTGAAAACAAGTGTTGTTTCAGATTTATGTTCTTCTTTCATGTTGTTCTGTTTCTTTACATTAAATCAATGTGTTCTACCGTTATATCTTCTTTCAAAAACAAAGTAGCAGACTCTATGAATTTGTCTGTAGACTCCGTAGTGTAATAAGTGGAAGTGCTATTCTTTGTGCATTTTTGTTCCATTTCTGGGTGTCTAAACAAATAATCTTCTAAGCTTTTAGCTACATATTCACCTTGCGAAACCACATTTATATGTTCAGGTGTATATTCTTTTATTTTAGGTAAGAGTATAGGATAATGTGTACATCCTAAAATAATAGTATCAATTAATCGATCTTGATTTAGTAGTCTATTTATATGTTGTTTAACAAAGTAGTCAGCTCCATCTTTATCAGCTTCGTTATTTTCAACAAGAGGCACCCACATTGGACAAGATTCACTTGTAACTTCAATTGTTGGATAGAGTTTGGTTATTTCAAGTGGATAGGAGTTTGATAAAACCGTACCTGCAGTGGCTAAGATACCAACATGATTTGATTGGGTTATTTCTCCTAATGATTCAACCGTAGGTCGAATTACACCCAGAACTCTTCTGTTTGGGTCTAGTTTTGGAAGGTCATTTATTTGAATGCTTCGTAAAGCCTTAGCAGAAGCTGTATTACAAGCTAATATAACTAGGTGACATCCTTCTTCAAAAAGGCGTTTAACAGCTTGTAGTGTAAAAGAATAGACTATATCAAAGGAGCGAGTACCATATGGAGTTCGTGCATTGTCACCTAGATAAAGATAATCGTAATTAGGTAACAATTTCTTGATTTCTTTCAATATGGTTAAGCCTCCGTATCCAGAGTCAAAAACACCTATAGGTCCCGATTTTTGAGATAACATAAATGATAAATATATATATTACAAAAGGGAGAAAAGCTTCGCAGCATAGTCTCCCTTTTGTAAACATTTGAAGCTATAATTGCTTTCTTAGTTATTTAAATTCCCAATTTAGATTTCACAGATGTAGTTACATCTGTGCTTTGATCAGTGTTAATATAAGGAATTGATGTTCTAGCAATATCAAAAATATAAGTAAAGCCTTGACTTTTACCCACTGATTGTATTGCATCATCTAGTTTTTTATAGATAGGCATCATCAAGTCTCCTTGAGCTTGCTGCATAGCTTCGTATGCTTCTTGTTGAAATTGCTCTTGTCTTTGAGCCATATCTTGTAATTCTCTTTGTCTTCTCTCTGCTATATTTGATGGAAGAGAGTCAACAGATTGCTGGAATTCTTGAAACTTTTTGTTGAATTCCTCTTGAGTTCTTTGCATTTCTTCGCCATACTTTTTTTGTAGGGCTTCCATTTCAGTTTCAGCTTTTTGAAACTCAGGCATTGAAACAATGATTTCCTGAGAATTTAAATGTCCAAACTTAAGAGTTTGTGCAAAGAGGCCAATAGGTAAGGCCAATAAAATAAATAATGCGAATTTTTTAAGCATAGTGTATAGTTTATTTTTAATTGTCATTTTACAATCTCGTAGCTACAAATGTATAAAATTAATTTGAATAACCTAGTTTATAAAGAACCTCATTACTTATGTCTATGGCAGGAGAAGCAAAAATAATACTTGTTGCTGAAGCCCTATCTAAAACAACACTATATCCTTGAGTTTCAGACAACTCTTTTACAGCTTGGTATATAGCATCTTCAATAGGTTGAATAATACTGTTTTGTTCTGTAGCCATTTCACCTTCAGGTCCAAAGTACTTTCTTCTCAATTCAGCAAGTTCTTTTTCTTTAGCTATAATTGATTCCTCCTCAAGCTTACGTTGTTTGTCACTTAAGGTACTAATTTTATTCTGATAGTTTTTGTACATGGTTTCAGCTTGTTCACCAATTAATTGAATTTCTTTCTGCCATGTTTCAGCTTTACTATCAAGTTTATTCATTCCTTCATTGTATGCTGGAATATGTTCTAAAATATATTCCATATCAATAAGAGCAAATCTTTGAGCATTAGCAGTGATGCTAATTGCTAAAAGTGCTATCAATACAAATCCTATTCTTTTCATTGTTGTTTTTTTAAGAGTTAAAATTCTTGGCCTAAGATAAAGTGAATTTGGCTACCTCCATATTCTTTTGAACCAAATACTTTATCAAATCCATAAGCCCAGTCAATACCCATCATACCAATCATAGGTAAGAAAATACGAACACCTAGACCAGCAGATCTTTTAAGATCAAATGGGTTAAAGTTTTTAATGTCATTCCATGCATTACCTGCCTCTACGAATCCCAAAGCATATATGGTAGAGCTAGGTTCTAGTATAATTGGATATCTTAGTTCTAGCCCTAATCGAGTGTATGCATAACCTTCTGCTCCTCTATAAGGAGTTAAAGAACTATTTTCATATCCACGTAAAGCTATACTTTCTGTTGCATAACTTGAGTATCCTGTCATACCATCTCCTCCCATATCAAATGTCTCAAAAGGAGATTTCTTATTTTTGTTATAGTGTCCAAGTAATCCAAACTCAACGCGAGTCATCAGAACAGGTGTCCTTTTGTATCGAGTAGGATCAACTAGTGGAGTGTAAGTTTTAGATCTAAATTTCCATTTGTGGTATTCAATCCACTTGTGCATTTTATTCATATCCTCAACCTTAGTCTGATCATACTTACTATAATCCTTTCCATCAAACAGTGAGTAGGGTGGAGTTAATTGTGCTGAAAGTGAGAATTCGGAACCACTTCTTGGATAAAGTGGATTATCAATCGAACTTCTAGCAAGTGTTATATTTAGACTAATGTTATTACTATTTCCATCAGTTACAGGGAAATACATCCAATCTTTTAATATGTAGCGTGTATAAGCTAACTCAGCAGTTAGCGTAAAGAAGTCATCAGGCCACTTTAAACGCTTACCCCATCCTGCAGCAACACCAAACATTTTAATAGATTTATCTGGGTCGTAAAAGTTCTCAAAACTAGTGTAGTTACCATAGTTGTACATTCCTGATCCACCATATAAACCTCCATAATACATGTTTTGCAGATTGTTTATGTAAGAGTTATTATAGTACTGGCTACTAATATCTGTTTGTTTAGAGAAGAACATAGATAGAGAGAAAGAGTTAGGCCTTTTTCCTCCAAACCATGGATCAAAGAAAGATAAACTATAGGATTGATAGTATTTAGCATTAGTTTGTGCACTAACAGTAAGGGTTTGCCCATCTCCTTGTGGTAAGAAACCTCTATAATTTTTGTTTTTCTTGAAAAGGTTAGGCATAGAAAAGTTTGTAAATCTCAAGCTTAGCTTACCAATAACTCCTGTCTGTCCCCAACCAGCAGAGAATTCTATTTGGTCGTTAGCCTTAGACTCTAATTGGTAGTTAATATCAACCGTTCCATTTACAGGGTCAGGTTGTACAAGGTTTGCATTTTGCCCAATAGCTTCTGGGTCAAAGTGTCCCATTTGTTGAATTTCACGCATCGAACGCATTAAGTCATCTTTGCTAAATAACTCGCCTGGACGAGTTCTTAATTCGCGGCGAACGACATTTTCATATAAACGATCGTTACCATTAATTGTAACCTTGTTAATTGTAGCCTGTCTACCTTCATAAATTCTCATTTCTAGGTCGATAGAATCCCCATCGATATTGACCTCTACAGGCTCTAAATGATAAAATAGATAACCATTGTTATAGTATAAATTACCAATAGCATCATCATCGGTTAAAGTTCTTTCCGTAATAAGTTTTTGGTTGTATACATCACCCTTTTTCATTTGAAGTACTTGGTTTAAGAACTCTGATGGATATAACGTATTTCCAATCCAGTTTACATCTCGTAAAAAGTATTGGTCACCTTCCTCAACCTCAATATATACATCTACACGTTTATCAGTGACAAGAACTACACTGTCACTAATGATCTCCGCATCTCTATGACCTATTTCATTGTACTTTTCAATGATTCGCTCTTTATCAGCCTCATAGTTTTCAGAAACAAATTTTTTAGATTTAAACCAGTTGCGCACTCGGCCCACCTCGTTTGTTTTTTTCATTGCCTTCTTAATCTTAAGATTAGTCAAAGCCTCATTTCCTGTGATATAGATGCGTCTAACTTTAATTTTACCTTTCTTATCAACTTTTACATCTAAGTAAATTTGGTTCTCTTTTTCAGGGTCATCTTTTTGTAGAATAGTAACCTCTGCATTTTTGAAACCCTTATCATCAAAGTATCTATCAATAATAGTTTGAGCCCTATTTATAAGATTTGGTGTAACCTGACCTCCTTTAACTAATCCCAGCTTAGCTTCTAAATCAGTTCTTTCCGATTTCTTAACCCCATGATATCGTATGTCTGTAATTCTAGGTCTTTGGGTCAGACTTATTTTTAAATAGATTTTATCATCCACTATTTTTTCTGCTGTTATTTTTACATCAGAAAATAAACCATGTCTCCAGTAACGTCTAATTGCTTGAGTTATATCATCTCCTGGGACTAATATAGTTTGTCCTACTGAAAGTCCAGATAAACCAATTAATACATAATCTTCATAATTAGGAACACCTTCTACTTGAATGTCTGCAATTTCATACTTTTTGGGGGTGCTTGAATAAAGAATAACAGGGCTATCCTCTTTGGAATTATCATTATTTTCTAACTCTTGTCCTAACACTCCAGTAGTAAAATAGAGTAAGCAGATAAATAAGGAGATCATTCGATAATGCATCTATATATAGATTTAGTTTTGTTCTTAAATAATTTGTTCTCTTGTTTTACCATAACGTCTTTCTCGTTGTTGGTAATCCATTATAGCATTGTGAAAATCATTTTCTGTGAAGTCTGGCCAATAGATTTCACAAAAGTATAGTTCAGTGTATGCACACTGCCATAATAAATAATTGCTAAGCCTGAACTCACCACCTGTACGGATTAATAAATCTGGATCAGGCATATTATATGTTGTTAAGTGATTGCTTATGCAATCTTCTGTTATTTCGTTGCTGTCTAACAGCCCTTCTTTTACTTTGGTCGCAATTTGTTTCGTGGCATTTGTTATCTCCCACCTAGAAGAATAACTAAGGGCTAAAGTTAAACACATACCTGTGTTACTAGATGTGTTTTTTATGCACCTTGATAATCCTTCCTGTACATTGGTAGGAAGTTTATTTATGTCGCCAATTACTTTAAATACGATATTGTTATCAATGAAAGATTGCTCATCTAATGAAGCAGTAAGTAAGTTCATGAGAGCATCTATCTCGTCAGATGGACGACTCCAATTCTCTATAGAGAAAGTATATAGAGTTAGATAGCGAACTCCAATCTTTGCGGCTTCTTTTGCAATAGTGTGTACTACTTCTGATCCTGCTTGATGACCAAAACTTCTTTGTTCCCCTCTGAGTTGTGCCCATCGTCCGTTTCCATCCATGATGATAGCTACATGTTGTGGAATACTTTTTATGTCGATTTTGTTACGCTGCATTGATTGTTTTTCGTTTATATAATCTCGAGTAAAATTAATGGTTATAATTTTTAAACCCTAATTTATTTAATCGTCCTCTCCATATTTCTTTTTCATTTCCCCACGTTGTCCAAATATAATTATTATCATCAACAACTAATGAGTAGTTTGGTCTATGAAGGAAAGATGCATTTAGAAGGAATTTCTCTTTTGTTTCTCTCCATGTAATAGCCTCTTTAGAAGTATATATTGATTTAAACTCTCCTCCAAAAATATAAAACTTATTGTCGTAGTGAATTAAAGTAGGATGGTCCATATAAGGGCAGGCTAGACTAGTTGTTTCCGATGTCATATCGAACCAGTTTTTACCATTTGTTGTAAACCATGGAGTAGTTGTAGTACTTGGCGATTCAGGTTTTCCTACCATTATAATTCGGTCAGTTCCAGTTCGTGTTGTGTAATTTATTGCCGATATGTTTTCAATAGGGAAGTTTGTAGGAACTTCTTCAAAAATAGACCAATTTTCATCGCCATTAAGAGTGATGGTTGCAAAATACGTAGTCTCGTTTTCTTTTACAATACCAAAGATTTTGTTTTTATAGCTATGTATGAGTGTAACCACGAACTGCTGACTCATTATTTCATTTTTGTTGAATTGAAGTCCATCTGTTGATTCAAAAACCTCTCCTTCTGTTGTTACTCCATAGAGTGTGTTTTGACTAACTACAAGTGTAGTGATGTTTAAGTTGTCTGGGGCAGTAGTTTTCTCAAGTGTCCAGTTAGCTCCATCAGAAAGTTTCGATGTGGCTACTTTCCCTTCAGGGCTATAAGCTAAAAGTTGATCGTTTAATATAATTGTTTGATGTGAATTACTGAAAGCGTCAGGAAATTTATTACCTAAGAATTTCCAAGTTAATGAGTCAGGTTCTTGTTGATGTACATTTACTTTAACCTCATATTTTTTAGAATTCTTTCCATCAGGTGCATGTACTGTTAATTCTAGTGGTTTTCGTAAGTCAACAGAGTCTACAAGATATTCAAAATAAGAGTTATCGTATTCAATAATTCCTCCACTTGATATTTGCTTTATTAATATTTTATCAATTATTGTATCAGATTTGTAAGGAAGAGAATCCCTATTGTAAATCTCACCATTGATTTGATCGATAGTGAAATAGTATTGTTTTCCTAGAATATCAGGAAGAGCAAAATATGAAATAATATCATTCGAACTATATTCAATATCATCGTCTGATTTCAGACACGATGAGAATGAGAAAATAGTAACTAACACAACTAATATAGGTAACCACTTTGTCTTCATTAATCTAATTTAAATGTATAGAATGCAAAAATAGAAACAATTTTCCCCATTTTCCACTCTAATAGGAAGTTTTATATTTATTTATATATATAAAGGGCGTTTTTATTCTATTTATATAAGTTTAGCTTTGATAATTATAATAGATATCATAGTTAACACCAAAGTGACGTTCTTCGGTTCGAACAGCATTTCCTTTAATTTTAGGAGCTGGAATACCTCTAATTAAAGTGTCTTGACTTCTTTCGATATGTATTTCATCCCATAAATTAGCCTCAATAAAAGATTGATGTAAAGAACTACCTCCTTCAACTAAAAGAGTGCTAAGGTTTCTTTTGTAAATCTCATTTACTACTTGGTTGAGCATGTTTTTTTCAAAGTCAATCGTTATAAAGGTTAGATTGTCTGCTGATTTCTTTTCTCTAGCTGTAAATACATACGTTTGAATTTGTTTGTCGAAAAGATGCAATAAAGGTCTAGGAAGCCTCAATGTTTGGTCTATTAGAACACGTACTGGATTTGTACCAGACCAATTTCTTACATTTAGTATGGGGTTGTCTAGGAGGGCTGTTTGTGTTCCTACCATTATAGCAGAAGCCTCACTTCTTTTTTTATGAACTACCATATTTGTTAAGTCGGTAGATAACTTAGCGGGAGTCCCATCTTTTCTTATTCTATCCATATATCCATCTGCTGACTCAGCCCACTTCAAGATGATATAAGGACGTTGATGTGTTTGATTCTTTATGAAGCGTTTATTAAGTGTTTCACACTCTTTTTCTAACACACCGGCAATGACTTCTATTCCAGCCTCTTCTAATTGTTTAATACCTTTGCCTGAAACCTCTCTAAAAGGGTCTTTGCAACCTATTACTACTTTAGGTATTTTGTGATCAATTATTAGTTGACTGCAAGGAGCTGTTTTACCAAAATGAGAACAGGGTTCTAGGTTGACATACAAAGTGCTTTGAGTTAATCGGCTTTTATCTTTAACAGAGTTAATCGCATTAACTTCTGCGTGAGGTCCTCCTGGTATCATATGGTAACCTTCGCCTATTATTGTTTTATTGTCAACAATAACAGCACCAACCATGGGGTTAGACGAAACCGTACTTAATCCATTTTTGGCAAGCTCTATGCATCGCCACATATATTTTTCTTTTTCCATAGTGCTTTATCTTATTGGGATTTTGTATTTTTGTGTTATGAAACATAATCGTCATCCAATATTAGTACAAATATATGATTCCTTAAAAGATTTATACACTCGAGAGGAATTAAAATCTCTAAGTAAAATTATTTGCGAAGATCTATTAAAGATTAATTATCTTTCACTCTATCTTGACAAAGATATTATAATATCTGAGAAACAAAAGAAAGAATTAAGTTCAATTCTAAATAGATTGCAGCAATCAGAGCCTATTCAGTATATTACTGGTCAAACTGAATTTATGGGACATATTTTTAACGTTGCTGATGGAGTGTTAATTCCGCGAGCAGAAACGGAACTCTTGGTGGATATGATCATTAAGCGTGAAAGTAAGGTAACAAGGATTTTAGATATAGGTACAGGAAGTGGTTGTATTGCGATCTCTTTGTGTAAAGGAATTGCTGGGTCTTATGTTGAAGCATGGGATGTGTCTAGTGAAGCATTAAAAATAGCAGAAGGGAACAATCTAAAAAACAATAGTTCTGTTGTTTTCAAGCAAATCGATTTGTTTAATGTTTCACCTACAGATTCTTTTTTTGATCTTATTGTTAGTAATCCTCCATATATAACAGAAAAAGAGCGAATAGGAATGGATCGGAATGTTTTAGATTGGGAACCTGATTTAGCCTTGTTTGTTCCGAATAATGATCCGTTGATTTATTATCGAAAAATAGCCGAAATAAGTAAGTCGCTGTTACATGAAAATGGAGTGTTATACTTTGAAATCAATAGATTGTTTGGAAAGGAAATAGTTGTGATGCTCAAAAATATGGGGTATTCAAATGTAGAGCTTATGCAAGATTTTTACCACTGTGATCGTTTTATAAGAGCTGAGAAATGGGTGCAATAAATCATGAGGAATATAGTAAGGCCTTAAATAGAGTTGCCTCTTACTGTTCAAAGGCAGAGCGATCAAAATGGGATGTTATGCAACGATTAGCTAAGTTTGATCTTTCTGCAATTGAGAAAAATAAAATAATTCTTTGGTTGGAAAATGAGCAGTTTTTGGATGAAAAACGTTTTTGTAAAGCTTTTGTAAATGATAAAGTGACTTTTTCTCGGTGGGGAAGGTTGAAAATAAAGCAAGGGTTACTACAGAAACGAATAGATTCAGTGTTAATTGAAGAGGCTTTAGAGAATATGGATAGGAAGGTTTATATGGAAAATTTATCTATCCTTATTCAGAGAAAGATAAAAAGTCTTAAAATGAAACCAGAAGAAAATCATTCGCAAACACAAGCTAAAGTTATTAGGTATGTTGCCAATAGAGGGTTTTTATTCTCAGAAATAGAATACGCACTTCAAAATAGTGGGATTTCTTTTGATTTTACATGGTGAAAACTGCATAATAAATGAATATTCAATAAGCTGATGTAAAATCATTCTTATTTTGGAAAATAGATTGTGAATCTATTTCTGAAATCCATTCATATTCTGTATTTTTGTACCTTATAATATACATATAAATATCATCTTGTAAAAGTATGGAAAAGTTAGAGAAGTTATTTGCAGAGAAATTATTGAAAATAAAAGCGATTAAGTTACAACCATCTAATCCTTTTACATGGGCTTCAGGATGGAAATCTCCTTTTTATTGTGATAATAGAAAAACATTATCCTATCCTTCTCTACGCAATTTTGTAAAAATAGAAACAACTCGATTAATCCTTGAGAACTTTGGCCAGGTTGATGCCATTGCAGGTGTTGCTACAGGTGCTATACCCCAAGGAGCTTTGGTTGCAGATATGTTAAACTTACCTTTTGTATATGTACGCTCCACACCAAAAGATCATGGATTAGAAAATATGATTGAAGGGGAGTTGCGTCCAGGAATGAATGTCGTTGTAGTTGAAGATTTGATATCTACTGGAGGTAGTAGCCTAAAGGCAGTAGAAGCAATACGAAGGGATGGATGTGAAGTTATAGGACTTGTAGCTGCATTTACATATGGTTTTGATATTGCTGAAAATGCTTTTGGAAAAGCAAAGGTTCCACTATTAACACTAACAAACTATAAAGCAGTTATTCAAGAAGCTTTGCGTTCAGGATACATTAAAAAAGAGGATGTTCATTTATTAGATGAGTGGAGAGAAGACCCTGCTAATTGGGATGCAGAATAAATAGTGTTTGAATTTATAAAAACAATATATAAAGGGAAAGAACTTCTTAAATGATAGATTCATTTGATAGGTTCTTTTTTTTAATTTATAGACCTATGACAAAGTTTGAGAGTAGTGTAAAAAATATTAGTAGTTCACAGGAGTCAGTATATAATTTATTATCGGACTTGACGAACATTGAGTCTTTCAGAGATCGTATTCCTGAAAATTTAGTTAAGGATTTGAGTTTTGATAGTGATTCATTGACCTTATCTGTGGCACCAGTAGGAAAAATATCGTTTAATATTATTGAAAGAGAGCCACATAAGTGTATTAAGTTTCAAGCTGAGAACTCTCCGGTTCCCTTTACTCTGTGGATTCAAATTGTAGCTATAGATGAGAATCGTTGCAAAGCAAAAGCTACTGCTGGATTAGACGTTAATCCTTTTATGAAAAGTATGGTAAAAAAACCAGTGCAAGACGGCTTGGAGAAGATTATTGAAGTGATAGCTCATTTACCTTATTAAATAGAGTAATTATGGCAAGAAAACTTTGGGAAAAGAATGTACAAGTAGATAAAAAGATTGAGGATTTTACTGTTGGTAAAGATCGTGAACTAGATCTTTACCTTGCTAAGTTTGATGTCTTAGGCTCTATGGCGCATATTACTATGTTAGAGGAAATTGGACTTTTAGAGCAGTCTGAACTGCGGATTTTATTAGATGAGCTAAAGGAAATTTATAACTTAATTGAGCAAGGAGGCTTTGTAATTGAGGATGGAGTAGAAGATGTTCATTCACAAGTAGAGTTGATGCTAACTCACAAGCTGGGTGATGTAGGTAAAAAAATACATAGTGGTCGCTCTAGAAATGATCAAGTTTTAGTTGATTTAAAACTTTATACTCGTTCAGAGTTAAAAGAAGTTGTTGAATCAGTTGAGGGGTTATTCTACGAGTTGATAACACAGAGTGAGAGACATAAAAAAGTATTAATGCCTGGGTATACTCATTTGCAAATAGCCATGCCATCTTCTTTTGGTTTATGGTTTGGGGCTTATGCTGAGAGTTTAGTTGATGATTTGCTTTTTGTTCAGGCTGCCTATAGAATGTGTAATCGTAATCCTTTAGGTTCAGCTGCTGGTTATGGCTCTTCTTTTCCTTTAAATAGAAGCTTAACTACAAAATTACTAGGGTTCGACTCGATGAATTATAATGTAGTTTATGCACAAATGGGACGAGGAAAATTGGAGCGTAATGTTTCTTTTGCATTAGCTTCTATTGCAAGCACCTTGTCTAAGTTAGCTTATGATGCTTGTTTGTTTAATAGTCAAAACTTCAATTTTATAAAACTTCCTGACGATTGCACTACAGGTTCTAGTATTATGCCTCATAAAAAGAACCCTGATGTATTTGAGTTGATTCGGTCTAAGTGTAACAAAATTCAAGGTTTGCCACAGCAAATTATGCTCATGATCAATAATTTGCCTTCAGGTTATTTTAGAGACTTGCAGTTAGTTAAAGAGGTTTTTATTCCTGCATTCGAAGAATTATTAAGTTGTATTCATATTGCCACTTATATAATTAAAGAGATGAGAGTGAATGAAAATATTTTAGAGGACGAAAAGTATCTATCTATATTTAGTGTAGAGGAAGTAAACAGGTTGGTTTCTGAAGGGATACCTTTTCGAGATGCTTATAAACAAGTGGGATTAGCCATAGAAGAGGGTGATTTTAATCCATCACTAGATTTAAACCATACACACGAGGGAAGTATAGGTAATTTATGTAATGATAAAATAACCCTTTTATTTGAGAAAGTAGTGAATGAATTTAATTTCCAACAGGTAGTCGATGCAGAACAAGCTCTTTTGAAAAGCTAGTATGGCTACTGTATAGGCGATTTTGAAAAATAATAAATCTTTTTCGTTGAAATATTTGGTGGTGATATTGAAAGCCCTTATATTTGCATCGTTAATAAAAAAAGCGGAAATAGCTCAGTTGGTAGAGCACAACCTTGCCAAGGTTGGGGTCGCGAGTTCGAGTCTCGTTTTCCGCTCTACTATTTCTTTGAAATGATGCTCGAATGGTGGAATTGGTAGACACGAGGGACTTAAAATCCCTTGGCTATTGCAGCTGTGGGGGTTCAAGTCCCCCTTCGAGTACAGAGTTTTAGAAAAAAGCCCCTGATAGTCTTAGATTGTCAGGGGCTTTTGTTTTTTAGTATATATCGGAAAAGGAGAACTCTGGGATCACCTGCAAAAGTAGGGGGAGTAGTATTATTAAGGGTCAGTCCATATTCTTGGGGATTTAACGGATCATACCGGGTCAGTCCGTAAAGTTGGGGATTTAACAATTAGCCCTATTCTACTTCTCCAATAAAATATTACTTTTGCTTGATGAAAAAGAAAGCAATCGATTATAAGGATATATTGTCCATGTTCCTTCCTAAAGACATTGCTTGACTATTTTGATTTTACCCATTAT
>Ga0172378_10001043_pt1 | contig 25194 bp, 16 predicted proteins | sample GrowelOW332metaG_FD_119755 | JGI IMG/M metagenome (GOLD analysis project Ga0172378, IMG submission 119755) | Groundwater microbial communities from an aquifer near a municipal landfill in Southern Ontario, Canada - Pumphouse #3_1 metaG | ecosystem: Environmental > Aquatic > Deep subsurface >... | reverse complement strand
TCAAATCCATTTAGAACTCCTAGACCATATGACTCAAGAAAGTTTTCAATATCTTGGTCATTATAGTAATCAAAATCTTTTAAGTTGTTAATTTTAGAAGTTAAGAATCTATCTATAGCAAAAAATGTTATGAATAATTTTTCATATAGTTTATAGTCTTCTTCTAAGATAAATGATTTGTTAAGTAGAACACGATAGTAATAATCTCTCGTTTCCTTATAAATATCAAGAAAATTTGCAATTTCATATTTTTCATAATCTTCAATTCCATAGTTTCCTATAATATCTTCTGAACCAGTATCTGCAACATAATAACCTATTATGTCACTTTCCTCTGATAATCTTGATATATAAGCATTACTAAAGAAATATTTATATCTGTCTAATGAAATATCTAGCAGCAATATGTTAGTATCTTCAATATAATTTCTGTAAAGGGTATCAATTACACTATTATATGATATTTCATATTTATTAGCTTCAAAAATAGAATATTTTCCATATATTTTTAGTAATCTTGCGAAAATATATTCTTGAATGTCTGATAAAATATCTCTTCGATATGATTTATTAATTTCTTTATATAATACAGTATAAGTTAATTTAAAAATATCATTACCCTCACCAGAATTTCTACCAATTAAATTTTGTTCTTTATCATCAAGTATTGGGTTAAAAGCTTCATCAAAAAATGCTAAATCTGAGGTAATTGTTAAGCCTTTAGCATCAATAAATGTTAATTGTTGGCCATTTTGAGCAGCAGAAACTTCTAATACTGTTGCTCTTCTCTTTTCTGTTTCAAGAGTTGTAATATATGCATTGTCATGTATATAGTCTTTTGTATAAAATAATTCCCCTTCTTTTTGAAGATCGTTATAAATACTTGTAATAAGTGTATGCGTGCCAGAGATATTTCTAAAATAAGAACCCTCTAGTGTTTTATTTTTTTCATCTGCATAACCAATATTTATTAAAAAGCTATACAACATTTTATATTGGTTAAAAATTATATCTGCAAAAGAAAATGTTTCTACTGATGAATCAAAACCAAATGTAATATATTTTACAACAGGGTCATCTCCACCAGAGTTAAAAGTAGTTCCTGTTACAGTTCCTGTAACGTCTGAAGTGTATAAAGGAATAAGGAATAGATCATTGATATTTAAAGAGTGTAAAGTTCTTTGAGTGTAAGCCCCTGTTAATCTATTAGTTTCAAAGAAATTCGATGATTCTTCAACTTTTGCTACTGATTCTCCGGTAAATATTTGATCTTTGTCAGTTTTTAGTCTGCTTGCATAGTCTTTGAAGAAATCTTCTAAGACTAATAATTTTAGCGGATCTCTTGAAACTCCATCACTGCTAGAAATTATACTACTATCAGATGAACTTACAGTAATTAGCCCAAGCTCATCATCATCATTAAGATATGATATTAGAGTTAAAAGGACTAATGTTTCAATTGATTTTCCTCTTTGAATATGCACATTAAAAAAGTTCTCAGCAGTCGTTGTCGTAGTGTCAAAATTATCATCAGCATAACCAGCCCAAGCATCTCCTGTAATAGCTGCTCTTTCGACAAATAAAACTCCAGTATCCCAGCTAGTTTCATTATATGTGTAAAGATACATATTTGAAAAATACTGGTTCCCATTAGAAGGACTGGATTGAGCGGTAGTTGGAATAATTTTTGTTGAAATAAGTGTTGTACCACTATAGGTATAAAGTGTACTGATAGTTGGATCATATTCATAATTAGTAGCTGTTAAGGTTCTATCATAAACTTTAGCCATTGCTAAAATTCTAGATTTAATTGAATCAACTAATCTTCTAAAGAATGAATTAGGACTTATATCTGCTTCTGCTTTAAATCCATAAATATAATTATATACATTTGAATATAAATAAGTAGATACATTTTCATTGAAACTTATAACAAAATTTCTTAAATTCAGAATGTCATCATTTGTCATCCCGAATTCAAAATATTTTCTAAGAGTATCTGCAAAAAAAGTACTGTCTTCATTTTCAGATAGCTCATATTTTGAACTATCTTTAATTATTGCGTTTGATATAAACTCAATAATATTATTAAATTCATCAACAGAAACCTCAGATATATCATATTCTGGTAAAGTTGTTTCAGTATATGTGCTTGCAACAGTAGTTTTATAACTTTTTGCAATTTCTTCTAGCTCTTCTAAGGATTTATAAAGTAGATCATCGCCAGCTTTTGACATGTTATCTCCTCCTTCATTTTATTTAATACATAATAAATAATTGTTCCTAATCACTTTAATGTCTAAAAGATCAAAGTTTATTTTTTCAAAGAAAAGAATAACCTGAACAAAACTTTATATAGATTGAGGTGATAACATGGAAAAAATAGAGCTAAAACAAGAAGATTTAATAAGAAATATATTTATGTTAGGGTATAAAGATAAGGCAATTGCTAAAAAAATATATAACCCTGAAAATTTCTTTGTAACAGAAGAAACTTTTCTAAAACTATTGCATACCATTCTTTCCATGAAGCAGTTTAAATTTGTCTCAAGTATGCTTATTCCTTTATCATTAGAATATCTAGACGTTAAAAATAGCATTCCAATGTATTATGAGGAGTTATTACCAAAGATTTTATTAGAAGAGTGCAATCATAAAACAGAGGCTCAGCAAGAATTTCTTGCAATTTTTGAGAGTATAATGAGAAATAATTATGAGGAAGAAATTTTTGCAACTTTTTGCAGAAGTAGTTTATTTTTAGATTTTATAGCAGGTCTTTCTGGAATAGGATCTCTAAACTATTCGAGCAGATTACAATTATCACTACCGTCATTAAACATTCAAGATATAAATAATTTTATAGACTGTTATCCCATTATTGAAAAATTAAAGTTAAAATTAGATTATGAAAATATGCCAGATAATATAAAACTATGGATGGAATTCCAATAAGGAGATGAGAAATATGGATTTAGAAAAAAATAAAATAGGTAATATTACTACTGAAAAAATAGGTGACAATATTGTTGTTAAATCTGATACAACTATATTCTCTGAAGAATTATATTTCTCAAAAATTTATGAAGAGGGAGTTTATAAGCGCTTCATTAAAAATACAGAAAAATTAATTAGAACTTCAAAAGAATATACTGATTATATTGATAAACTAAGAAGCAATATTGGAGCATTAAATATTGATAATATTCTTTCCAATATTACTACCGCTGATGTAGATTTAGAATTTCATCACTATCCATTTTCGCTTTATGATATTGTTGATACAGTCGCAACACACAAATTTGTTAATCAAGAACCTTTCAATACATTTAGCCTTGCTAAAGAAATTATGGAACTTCATTTTAAAAATATGATAGGATTAGTTCCCTTAACAATTACAAATCATGAGTTAGCTCATGGTGGAAATCTTTTTATATCATCTAATCAAATATTTGGTAACTATAAAAAATTTATAGAAGATTATAAAATAGGAGTGAGCGGAGAAATTCTTGAAAGAATTCAAAAAATGGAAGAACTTACATCTAATGATACACCTTCTGATTTTAGGGGGTTATTTTAATGTATAGTATGCGCAGAGAGCGCTTCCTAGTTGAAGCAACACTTTTAGATTATACTGATGGAGACTCACTTGATATTTCAAGTAGTGTAATGAGCATAAATGTAAAAAGAGATTATATTTCAAATAGTTTTCCTCTTTTTGTTGTTAATTTAAGACTAACAGAAGAACTGAGAAGTAAGATAAGAGATAATGAAGTTACATTAGACTTAAAAGTAGATAAATATCAAGATCTTGATGATGAGCAAACAGAAGAAACTGAGACACCAGTAATAACTGGCAGGGTTATGGATATTGTTATCAAACCATATAAAAAGCCTTTTAGCACTGCAAATATTCGTGAAGAGGATGATGAAGATACTTCACTTCAAACAAATACAATTAGCTTAATTGACTACCAATTTTCGGGTATTCCTGAACAATTAATATTAAAGAACATCGAAGTAGTAAATGAAATATATGAAAACGCTAAAATAAGCGATATTTTAATAAACATAATCTCTAAGACAGAAACAGGAAAAATATTTATTGATACAGTTGATAACAAAGAAAGAGAAGATTCTCTTTTAATTCCTCCAATGAATATTATTCCAGCAATAAAATTTTTACAAGAATATTACGGAATATATAATTCTAAGATGGGCCTATTTTTTGATTTAACAGGAACTTATATTTTCAAGCACTTTAATAAAAGTAGAAGTTACACAAATACTTTTGAGATAATTGTGCCAGAAGCAATAGATATTGATGACGATATTATCTTTACATCAATTCAAATTGATGAAGATGATATAAATGCAAGATTATACCTTAAAAATTCTCCTAATATTGATTCAAGTACAGAAATTTCTATGGATACAATAGGACAGACTGCTGTGTTTAGTTCATATGATGAAAATTTTGAAACAGTTAAAAGAATTTATTCTAATGATACCAGCAATGAAAAAACTAGATACTTTTGGAATTCAAATCAAAATAAGGTGCTTGAAGAATCAATTCTAAATACTGTTAGAATTTCTCAATTCACTAGTATTCCCTTAGCCAACATTGATCCAAATTATTTTAATATAGATACATTATATACATTTTCAACCCCACAAGAAAGTGTTGATGGAATTTATATGTTAATTGAAAGCGATTTTTCCTTTAGTACAACTGACAAATTGCATTATACAGGTATTACAAACTTAACACTTGCAAAAGTAGAATAAAAACAAGAAAGCATTGGCTTTCTTGTTTATTTTTATTAAAAATCAAATTCTGGATATTCTACAACTGAAGGTTCTGCAGCTTTTAAACCAATTGATGATTTTACAAAAGCTCCAACACTTTTATCTTCAGCTTCAATTTCTCGTCTTGCAATTCTTGTTGACTCTTCTGAATCAATTTTGAATTTTGATGCAAATTGATTTAATCTTGAAAGGATTCCAGAGTTAGCGTTGCTAATGCTTGCAAATGAATCAATTGAGCTAATAACTTCTGAGAATTTAGTTCTAGCTCTATATAAAGTGTAAAAGATTTCTCTAAGCGACATTACTAACGTAACTACGCCAGCTGCTTTATACAAAAAGCTAGTAAGATTAACATTATTATCTACATCTTTATAAAAGCTCTTAATTCCAGTAAGAACCGTAGTTATTATATCGGATGCTTCTAAAAGTACGTCGTCGTTATCCGCTTTTGTTAAGAATTGTTCCATTTCTAGGACGCTCTTAACCGATTTTTTATATTCTCCCATTTCAATTGATCTATTAAAATCAATAAGAGTTCTTATAGGAGCAATTTCTTCATAGTGTGGTTTTGAGATAATCTCAACGTCATCTTCACTAAAATCAATCATTACTGATATTAAGTAAGCTACAGATGAAAAAATAGATAATACAATTGATTGATATTTTAAGATCATTAATGTTTTTCTGTCTCTATATGCTTCTTTAAAATCTGTTGAATGGTCTCTTAAATTAAAAATTGATTGCTTAATTTGTGTAATATATCCTTTAAGTTCTGGTGTTACTGTGCTTGTTGCTTTTTCTACAAGATATTCTAAATTAGAGATAGCTTTTACGATACTATCAATTTCTTTAATATTGCGAATATCTCCCTTTGATCTATTTACTGGAGTTGTATCGATAACTGTTATTTTTTCTTCAAGTGATTTTACAATCATATTTATGACTTCTTTAACAGTGTTTTCTTTAACTTCTTCAGTTAAAAGAGAAAGCTCTTCAGAATTGAAAAGCTCAGTCTCTTTCAAATATGCTAATAATAGTTCATTTGTTTTCATATTATTCACTCCTTACATTCTTCCGCTGCCCATGCTCATTTTAGAAAGCATAGCATTTAGTTGTTCTCCAGTGTCTTTATTTCTAAAAGCACCATAAGGTACAACATTCCAGCTGATATTATTTGGATCATCATAAATATAGACTCTTTCAGATACATCATTAGCAATCATTAATGTAAACGCTGAATAACGTTGCATTAGAGATGCTGCTAATTTTTTATCTTTCAAATAGTCAATTCCAGTATCTGATCTTACATTATCGATTTCTTTTTGCGAGAAGATGATATGAGCATTTGCAATATTATTATTTTGTTTACCAGCAAGTTTATTTGCGGCTGCTAATCTAGAAATATTTTCAAGATTTTTCCATACATCTAATGATTGTGGTAGTTTATCAACATCTTTTTTAATTTTAGGCGCATTAAGAAGTGTTGCAGCAAGGGTGTTAATATCTTTATCTAATGCCTTAAAGATTCCTTTTACTGTTGTTCCTTCAATATTTGATTTTAATACATATTCCATTTCCTCTGAAGGTATTCTATTAATTACTCCAAGTATACCAATTACAGCAGTTAATTCGTTATCTGCAAATGTTCCATCTGAGAATCTTTCTTTAAATTTAACTGTCATCATAAGAGGTGTATTATAACGTCTGTCTTTAATATCTCTCTTTTCATATTCAACTTCAGCATATGCATAAGTTGCTCTTGCTGCAAAAGAAGGAGTTACTAATAATTCTGGTTTTTCTTTAGGATCAAATTCATATTTTTTAATTAATTTAATAGGTGTAGTTGATGAAATAACTGCTTCTGATAGTTGAGTTGTCATAAATTCTATATCATTTTGAGCTTCTTGAAGTACTTGTTCAGCTGTTTCATTTAATTCAATTAATGCATTTTCTGAGATAACAAAAGGTTCAATTATAGCAGATTCATTTCTAATAGGAACAGCAGCTTTAGCTATTTTCGAAATTCTTTCTGAAAATTCTGCTAATAAAGCCTTTAATTCAGGGCCTTCCACTGGGCTATCTGCTAACGATAAAGGATTTGAATCATCTTTTGGTTGATCAATATTTCTAATGCTTTCTTGTTGAGCTTCCATTCCAACTATTAGTGCTTCAACTCTTTCCCATCCTTGAATGGCAGCTGCACGTCTTGCTAGTCTTCTTTGATTTCTTGCATTGATGATACTTTTTATTAAAGTGAATAGTCCAGCACCACCAAGAACTGCTGGCAATATAAACATTCCTATTGCACTTCCAGCTAATGTTAAACTCCAAATAACAGCTCCGCCCATTGCACCTACTGATGCAGTTCTTAATAAATATCTTCCTGTTATCCCTAAAATAGCTTTAAGAATAGGTTCAGATTCTCTTAATTTTTGATTATTCATAATTAAATCTGCTTCTTTACGACTTATTACTCCATAAGAACCTCTAGCACCAGGAGTTTCTAAGCTTCTAATATCTTGAGTTCTATATAGTGAAGAAAGTTTTCCTCTTGTACCAGATGGGATAGGAATGCCTAATCTTTGAACTAAATAGTCGATATATTCAGAACCTGAAATTCTGTTTGCATGTAGTAAAAATGTTGCTTTTTCAAATCTGTCTTTGATTGCTTCATTTCCTGGTCGTAGTAACATTTCTCCAATAGTTCTATCAAGAGAAGCTTCTAATTGTACAGGATCTAATAAGACATTAGGAGTAGATAATTTATTAAATGTTCCTGGCATAAGTTGTCTATGTTCAGCATCAGTTAAATCTGCTTTTAATTCATTGATTTGGTCTGTTATATCTGTTACGGTTACTAATCTTGTATTAAGATTAGCTGTATCAGCAGGAGTTGGAGTTTGAATTCCTCTTAATCTTGCTATTTCAGAGTTTTCTTTATTTAGATCTGATTGTTTTTTATTTATTTCAACACGTAAGCGTTTGATTTCAGAACTTTCGTCTGTTTTTGTCATTCCTCTTAGTGCATCTATTGCTTTATCTCTAGTTCTAGTTTGTAATTCTGAATGTTTATCTAAATAGTCATCTAATGTAACATATTTACTTTTAATCCCTATATCTGTAGGTGTAGGACCTTCTTGTAAAGCTAAAATTTCTTGCATGTTTTCATTTAAAAATTCTAGAACTTCTTTAGCATCTTCACTTGGCACAATAAGGGCATTTTCTAAAAGAGTATCAAATAACTCAATTCCAGTTGAATATTCTTTTTCTTCTCTTCTAATAAGACCATATAAAGGAACATTGCCAAGAATATCATCTGAAGTCAATGAATTTTTCATTGCTTTACGCCCGATACTTTGTGAGTCAGTTCCTACAATATTTTGTATTGCTTGAACCGCAATATTTCCTTCGTCTTCACCGGTTCTAAACGCTGAAATATCGATTAGTTGGTTGGAAATAAGAAGATTAATATACTCTGCATATTGTTCTTCCATTACTCTCTTTAGTAAAACCGAAGTTTCAGGTTCTACATTATCTGAGATAATAATTGGGAAAGATTTAATTGATTTTGATGCCAAACTTTTTATAGTAGTTGTCGCCATTTGGCTTCCTAAGAAACCAGTTAATCTTTTGATTGCCTCATCTTTATCTGTTACTGCAAATTTATCAGTACTTAAGATAGAGCCAAATCCAGGATTACCATTTATTTTTACATCTTGAGGTTCGTATTGAGGAAATTTGCTCTTAAGTTTGTCATTATAACTTTTCTTTTTGAAAAACATCTCCGTTAATATTTGTTTGTTTTTTTCCATTTTCCATTCTTACTATTTTTGTCTTAGCTGTAGCCGCACTGTCTCAAAAATAGTATCTCCTTTCGATTTATTAGAGCTACTTAGTTTATAGTTTCATAAATTTATAATTAATTGTTTCATCGCATTTTATTTTAAAATTAATATTAGTCAAATAGCTGAAACAAAAAATTATATTGAAAATGATATGGAGGCGATATGTATGAGCATCGGAAGTGATAAATATTTTGGCAGTATCTCAGATATTGCTGGCAAAGAAAATTTAGTAAAATTTGAAGGATTTTATCAAAATAGATATGTAGAACCTTTTATAACAGGCTACAGTTTTACTTTTGTGACTAGACCTTCTCTTTTTATTTTGCCAGTAGATCTTTCAAGCAATACTCTAGAAAAATTAGCTTATGATAACATGAAGAGAGATGCTGTTTTTTCTCAATTTATAACAGTTGAAAGTCTTAATGACAGTGATTCAACTATTGCTGAGCAATTGTCATACCATGACTCAAATAATAGCAAATATGGTAGTTTTTTACCAATTATAACTAACAGATTAAAATCATTTTCAACGATAGATGTGAATATGGAGCAACGTGAATCTTATGAAACAAAACAAGGATATAGATTTCCAGTTCCAACATTTAAAACTCAATCAGAAGCAACTAATAGTCTGTCTCTGAATTGCATTGAAACGTCTAATCTAGATTTAACAAAAATAATGACTTTATGGGTTAATTACATATCAAATGTAACAGATGGGACTTTTTACGGTAATCCTGAAATGATAAGAAAAGGCATCATAGATTATATGTCTTCAATTTATTATTTTATACTTGAACCAGATGGAAAGACTTTAAAGTACTGGGCAAAATATACAGGTTGTTGGCCAACACTCATCCCTTACTCTCAATTAAATTATTCTAAAGGAGATCAAGCTGTTGTTGAAACAGATCTTCAATTTGTATATACTACAAAAGAAGATATGAATCCATCAATTTTAGAAGATTTTAATAAGACATCATTACTTTTAACAAGTAATCAGTCTAAAGATACTGATATAGAAACAAGTTATACTTCTCCATCGCGTAGTCCATTCCTAAATAAAGATAAGTTAATTGCGCTAATTGCCAAAAATAATGGAATTAGAGGACCAATTGTATTTTATAATGGATCTGCAAGTGCATCACAACAAAGTTTTGGGAAGTTTGAATTAGCATTTAATAAAGAAAGTTTTGAAGATTTATTTACAGAAAATAAATTCGAAGAAACTTATTTCGACACAGAAGATCAGCTTATTTCTGATCTAGACAAATAAGGTAGGGTGATAATATGGCAACTCAAGATTTTCCTTTTGTATCAACTTCAAGATATGATATATATGCAAAACTATTAAATGTCGCATCAAGTTACACTGATGTTACAAATACAAATTATCTAAGAACAGGTTTATTCGGTTATATTACTGAATCATTGGCTTTAATCGCTAGAGATAGCTCTTATCATAAGACTATGCTTTACAATGAAAACTTCTTAAATACTGCGGTAATTCCAAAATCAGTATATAATTGGGCAAAAATGTTTAATATTAACATCTCCGCAGCAACTCCAGCATACGTTGATTTATCTATAACTTTGTCAACTGATGATATTTTAGAGTATGATTCACCCGCAAATAGTCGTGATGATGCTGAAAAATTTGGTAGTGATTTATCAATACTTGGATCTACAAGTCTTCTTATTCTTGATAGAGATAACCCATTTATTGCTGGGGATTACAAGTTTACTTTAGAAAGATCAGTTTTTATTTATAAATCTAAAGAAAACAGCAATTCATATGTTATTAAATATTGTAGTACTGAAGATGAGAGAACTGCTTATCAAACACTTAATACATACTATATTAAAAATAGTATTACACGTGTTGATGGAACAAACTACTTAACATTTATTGTAAGAGCATACCAATATGAAGTAGTAACTATTACCAAACAAATTACAAGTTCTTCATTCTTGAATACAAAAATTCATAAATTTGAATTTGATAATCAGTATGCAGGGGCCAAGCTCTTTTATATTAAAAGTGGAATATCGGAAGAAATAGAATTAAGATATAGTAATATTGGAACTGTAGATGACACAACAGTTAAATTTGCATATTATAATTTAATTGATACAAATACTCTTCAAATAACATTTTCAAGTCTGTCCGGAGATTTTATTCCATCTGCAAATAGTATATTGGAATTAGAACTTTATTCGACTAAAGGATCTGAGGGAAATATCACTTTTTCAAGTGATGTTATTTATAGGTTGACTGATGAAACAGCAAAAAATTTGCCAGTAATGGTTTCATTTTCTGATCAATTATCAGCAGGTGGTATTGATACACCTTCTATTAGCGAAATTAAGAATACAATAATCAATGAAATCTCTACACGTGATGTTATTGTTACTGAAACAGATTTAAATAACTATTTTGATACACTTACATCATTATTAGAAACGATTAATGATGGAAAAATCACTTTCATTAAAAAACGTGATGATATCTTAAGAAGAGTATTCAGTTCATACATTTTAATGCGCGATGGACTTGATATTAATGATGAAGCAACTGAATCAGGATATACTTCTAAAGTTATTCCAACTAATACATTAACTGCAGATTTTGCGATATCAAATAATATTAGTAAACCATTTGGTTCTATTATTAAAAGAAAACCAGGCAGCGCAGAAGAATATGAATATGTTCCAAGTAATGCTCTTGATGGATCTGACGATTATTATATTATTCCATTTTATACAAGAATTATCCTTAATCCATTTAAGAAAGTTAAATATATTTATAATTTAGCAGATGATAGTACGAGTTTATCTTATAATGGAGTACAAAATATCTCAAATGAACGTTATATAATTCCTTCATCTGTTTCTGTTAGTAGAAGTTTCGAAGGTAGCAACATTGAAAATTATTATACATTTACTTTTAATTTTATTACTAATTTTAAAATGGACTCAGAAACTCAAAGTACTGATAGCTTTTCTCTTTCTTTTTATAAAAAAGGTAATGAAAATACTGCAATTGGAACTCTTTCATTCACCAAAGGTGATAATTTAATAGTTGATCCAAGTGTAGCATTAGAAGAAGATGGAACACTTTATAATTCGTCCCTTCAATTTATAGTTAATGTCGCAGATGATACTGCTGAGTTTGATTTCTCAGAAGAAAAAGCTGGTATTGATTTTGGCACAGTAATAAATCTTAAAGAAGAAAGTCTTTCTCTTCCTGAAGATGTTAAAGTTGTATTATCATTAAATAATGTATTCTCAGATAGCATTAATATGAGTTTTAAATCAGACGAATTTTTAGGTCTATTTAGAAATCTTGATGAATTAATGTTCTCAGATGTTGTGATTAACACATTAACAGAAAATTCAATTGACTATATTTCAAACGTTACGATTAGAGATATTCCAGTTGTTCACCAATCATTCTTCTCAAACCAAGATAATTCAACAAAATTCATTAAACAACTATTTGTATATATTGATATGCTTAAATCAAACTTAGGTAAGCTAGAAACTAACACTTTCTTTGATTTAAAATTCTATAATACATATGGAGAATCACAATACTTTAACACATTAAGAACTAATATCGATCTTGAACTTGATGTTTATGTTTCAGTTGTTTCGACAGAATTAACAACAAGTATCAGAGATTATGTTAGAATTCTTGTAGATGAATCAAATGATACAGGAACTATTAAGGTTTCAAGCATTATGAAAGATTTAAGTGATGAATTTGATGAAATAGATCATATTGATTTCAAAGGTTTAAATGGTACATTTAACCAATATATCAAGAAAACCTCTTCAAATACAATAAATCTTTATGCACCAGAACATTTCCAAATTCCTTTAGAAAATCTTGTAAATATACGAGTTCTAGAAGCATGAGAATAATGTTTGGTAAATTAAAACAATATATTATATATAACGTAAGATATAGTACGAAAGGATGGAGTTAATATGGAAAATAATAATTTATTTTTAAATCAAATAAGCAAAAAGACTACTGAAACTAACAAAAGAATCGAGAGACAAACAAATGAGGCTCTCAGAGATTACTATGCTAGATTGAAAGAGGAAACACAACTTGAAGAACAAAAGAAAAATGAGGCTACTATGAGTGCCGCTCGTTTTTCTGCTGGTTCTATCTATATGAAGAATAAACAAAGACAACAACAAGTTAAAGAAATGATCGAATATAATGATAAAGCAACAACTGCTGTTATGACAGATATTCTTTCTAAGATTATTAATGAAGCTCTTCTTTTAGATACTGAAGAATTTTCAGCACTAAATCCAAGTTATAAAGAAACAGTTAAAGAAACAGTAAAAGCATTTTTAGAAAATGCAGATCTTAACGAAAAATTTAATGATTCTAGAACAATCAGAATTATAGAAAATATTATGTTAAATTTGCCTGAAAGTAATACTGGAGTATATCTTAAAGAAGAAGAAATTGTTGATTTAGTTACTGACGCTACTCCAAAACAAATTGAAGATGATCTTTCTTCACTTGTTACAGATGTTAAGAAAAGAGTTGCAACAATCGTTTCTAATGATCAAGAAGAAACCCAAAAGATTCAAGATGAAATTGATGAAATAGTTTCTATTAGTGAAGCTGCGAAAGCTAAAAAGGTAGATCCTAAAAAAGAAGATAAGAAAAAAGATCTTGAAGAAGATGAAGAAGTAGATGATGAAGAAGAAATTGAAGATGATGACGATGATGATGCATACGATGATTTAGCTGATGATGAATATTTAGAATACCAAAAATCAATTAATAACAAAGATGGAAGAAAATCTCGTAAAAAAACTGAAATTCAAATGGACTCAGATGGCGGAATTAAATTAATTATACGCGAACAATTCTATAAAGAAACTCCTAAAAAAGGAATTCTTGAAAGTTTAGCATTCAATGAAGCAATTGAAATGATTCAAGAAGGAAAAGAATATAACGGAGAATTAGCATTAGCTAATGCTGTACTATATCTAACAATTTTAGAAACATTCAATGTTACTGGTCTTTTAACAATTGGTTCAAAAGATTATGCTAAAATAATTGTAGCAAGTAAATAAAAAATAAAAAATCAAATACATAAAGTATTTGATTTTATTTTGTTATAATTTTTACATATGAGCCTTGCATTGATAAACTAAAATAAGGTATATGAATTATCTTTCTTTCTATATCCCCTATAATTCTGCCTGCAGATATATTTTTAATTCCAAACAAAATACATTTACCTGGATTATCTGCAAATACTTCAGCATCATAGACTTCTAAATCTCCTTCACTTAAATTATGATTTTCAATATAATATTTCATTATAGGAACCATTACTTCATTATGAATCTCGGCTAATCTAGTGAATTGATGATATTTCATATCTACAATTTTATACATATATTGTGAAAAAGAATTTATAGAAAAATTTACTATTTTTGCTTTATTTCTATACAATACTATTATTTCATCAATTTGGTCTAAAGCTAATAATAAAAAATTTTCTTTCTTAAAATTTTGAATAGTTCTTTTCATTATAGTATAAGAGACAAATGTTTCTTTTAAAACTTGAACTAGACTTTTATAATTTTTTGCAAATGACGCTGCAACATTAGTTAAATTATTCTCGACAGATGAATCAGAAGCTGCTAAACGATATAAGTAATCATATAGCAAACATGATGCGATAATTCGATCTTCAAAACTATCAAATTCATATCCACCTAGGCCCTCATAGACAGCCTTTTTTATATTATTTATCTTCATTGATAACACCTATAAGCTTTTCTTTAACTTTTTCTTTAATAAGAGTTGCATCTTTTAAATGTTTCCCAATATATGAATTATGAGCTTCAATATATTCTTGTGTTGATTCAGCAATTTCTAAAACTGCATCTGAGAATTCTTTTATTTTGTTTTCTATAATTTCTTTCATGTTATTTCACTCTCCAGTTTGTATCATTAGAAATTGTTAAAATATTTTTTATAAAGTCATCTTCTTTTGTCGTCCCAATGTCGTCTTCTGTAAAAATAAATTTGTAAGTTGTTTCAAATAAAATATCATTATACTTGCTTACTAAATTTTTCATCTTAGGTTCATAAAAATACTCATAATTTACTGAATATTTATCATTATAGGCATTAGATTCAAAAAAGCTATTAACTAATTGAGATGCTATGTTATCTTTAAATTCGGTTAATGCTGTTGTATTTTTCTTTAAAACTCTAAACTCTGTAAAGTCTACTAAGTCATTAAACTGATTTGTAGTTGATGTAAATGCTGTATACGCTTGTTGTCTTTGAGAATATTTTCTGTAATAATTAAGGCGTTCCTCATTAGTTGCAAAATTTTTGTAATCATTTATCTTTTGGAAGGTATTTAATCTTGCTAATTGCATCAAACCCGCTATTTCGTCTATTTGAAAATCATACGCCATTTTTTGTGGGAGTATATCTTTTTTCAGAATGACTTTTTTATTTAAGTCGGAATAAAATAACAATTCTTTTCTCTTCAAATATATTGGTAATGATTGTCTATCATTAAAAACTAATTGGTTGAATCCTTCTGCATAAATTCTCATCTTTAAAATTGCATTTGTATCATAACTGCCTGAATTGATAATAAGAAAATCGTCAAGATTTTTGTTAATGAATTCAGCAGATAATTGTTTAAGCATATTTTTTTTCTGAGTTTCAAAAATTCCTTCAGGGACTATTTCTCCACGTTTTTCTACATAGTTACTACTTATGTAATGAGAAGCTGGTGAAGTTACATCAAAATTTGCAAAGAAGTCCTTTTCAACTAAAGGTTTGACAATAGAGGCTCCTGATTTATTTGTTTCTATATACTTTCTATAATCTGCTGATAAAGCATCTTTAGATAAAATTTCTTCAACTTTTAGAATGCTTTCATCTAATAAATCTACTTCATAATAAGTTTTAGTATAAATAGGATCAGCAAATACAAAATCATCTAGATCAAAGTTATCTAATATTGATAAGCTTTCTCCATCAATTGTAATTAAACCTAATTCAAATACTTGTGCTGTAGAATCAATAGAATCAACTGTTCCAATATATTTATTATAATCAACTTTTATAACCTTACAAGGTATTAGAATAAAGTAATCTCCTTTATTCTCTACTTTTAAAATATAGATATTATTGTCAACTATAACTGTATAATTTTTTAATGAATTTTTTATAAAATACTTGTTTACTCCATCAATACTTATATAATATTCTCCATCAGCAGTGCTCACTGCAGGAACCTTAATAAAATTTCCGCTAAGAGTGACACTTCCTCCAAAACGAGGAATAGGGACAGTATTATCAGATGCTACTAAATATTTAGTATCTTTATATTGAACGAAATCTCTATAAGTTTGTAATATAATATGTTCTCCAATTTCTGGATAGTTTACATATCCAACATTTGAAGCTTTAATAGTGGTGCTTAACTCTTCAACAAACTTTCGCTTGTAAGTTGTTAATTCAGAAAAATTTAAAACTTCTTTAATTGCAAAGTCATCAGCTACTTCTTGATAAGGGGCATTAGAATAAACTTCTTTATTTATTTCTGTATATCGAATATCATCTCCATCAATAGATCCTGGTTTTGAATAATTTATAGTTCTTGTAAAATTTTCATAATAGATTGCTTTCTTTGCAAGACCTGTATCTAAAATTCCGATTACACCAGGAGTAAATTTATCTACAATAACTTCATTTTTATCTATCAAATTGCTGAAGTTTGCTCTTAATAAACTATTATGTCTTAAAAAATTGCTTACAGATGTTGTTCTTGTTGTTTGTTGTCCATATTCATCTAAAAATAATTGTTTTTTAGTTATTTCGTCATAGCTTTTTACTTCAAGTATTTTATTATAATATAAATAGCCCAATAGAGCTCCGGCTTTATAAACTTTTATTCGCCCAGCATCAGTAACTGTTGTTAATTCAGCTTCAAAAGATGCTCCTGTTCTTGCGTCAATTAGACTATTTTTTTCAGTATTTAACGAAGCGAAATAATTTGTATCTCCATTTTCATATCTAAAATAAGTTGGATAAGGGTAAACAAATATCTCATTTCCAGTTCTAATATAAACTAATTCAGTTTCAGTAGATGGCTCAGATGGACCAATTACAGTAATACTTTCTAGAGGTTTGACTATAAGATCAGCAATATCTCCAAGAAGCTGTGGTGTTGTTTCATCAAAGCTTTTAAAAATAGATTTATAAGTGATATCTCTAGAATGAGATGTATGACCATCTGTGATAGTTATTGTATATGTATAAGTATTTGCTAAATATCTTTCCATTACAGGTTCTAATCTGTTATTTTGTAAATTAGTTTGATTAAAGTACTTAAAAAATAAATCCATTGGAATTTCATTTAAATAGATTCCTTTCATGATATCACCTCGTTTCACATATAATAAATTGTTGAGTTACTCTGGAATAATTAAAATAAGAAAAAATAAGATAATGATATTATCTTATTTTTTTTCGATTGCTTTGATTGTAGTGTCAACTGTTTTCTCTGTACTTTTTACAACATTTTCAGCTTTATTTAAATCAAATTTCTTTTGAAGTCTTGCAGCTGCTGAAAGTTCTTGAGCATTCACTTTTACTTCTTTAACTTCCTCAATTATTTCTTTTGCTTCTACTTCATCTATTTTCTGAACTTTTGTAAAAACTTTTGAAATTTGTGCTTTAAATTTTTTAAACATGTCCATTTCTCCCTTCTTATTTAAATATAATTAATTGTTCTTAAATAATAGAGAAATCTATATTATTTTTTTATAACTTCTATTTTTATTTTTACTTCTGTTCTTGGATTAATTGAATAATATTTGTTTACATCCAAACTTAAAACTCTCTTGTCATCATCAAAGATCACATTATGCAAAGTATCAACAAGTAATTTAACAAAGTTATCAACGTCTGGAGTAATTGCTGGTCGGATTATTTTATTTTCTTTTAAAACAACTGTCTCTACTGAATCCGCTTTTGGAATTTTTACAAAGAAGTCAGCACTAATATCAACATAATAAATTGATTCCTTTTTCAGTTGTACAAATTCTTCTTTAAAATCCTCTGGAACTTGTCCCATGAATAGTTCATTCATTTCCTTCATGATTGCTTCTTTCTTATTATAAAATCTATGTCCACGACTTGTATAACGCTCACGAACATAGTTTACAGGATCTCCCTTACGAAAAAGACTAAATTGAAAGGTTTTTATTTCCTTTAGAAATTTTTCTGTTACATCATTTACATATTTTTTATCTGCAAGTTTCGAGATAAGTTTTTCTTCCTTAGTCATAATCTCACCTTTTTCTTGTTGTATAGGAATTTTATAATTTCTGTAATAATTTCTTCTCTTAGTTCTGACATTAAAACCCTATGCCCAACTTTTGTTAATATTGTTATTCTTTTATCTGTAGACGAAATCTTATCAAAAATATAAAATGCTGAATCCACAGGAACTATATCGTCGTGTTCTGAAATATAAATTCTTGTAGGGGTGTCTATTGGATTCAATCCTTTTTTAACTGTAGAGACTAATCTCATAAAATTAGTAAATACAGAAATTTTTATTTTTTTAAGTTTACCAGCATAATCTCCCTTAAGATCAATTTTATCTGACGGTTCTTCACCCATAAAATCACTAATAAGTTTTTCAGCATCTTTTTTACTAAGATTTTTATCTAATGCGTCTGCCATTTCATCTTCATTTTTTACCTTATGTGCTTTAAAGAAGTCACTAATCTTGGAGGTTATTTTGCTTCCGCCGCCATATTTATAAGCTGGTGAAATTAAAACTAATTTATCAGCTCCATAAAGATTTGCTAGATGCCCCGCAATAACTCCGCCCATTGAAAATCCCATCAGATAAACTTTATCAAAATTCTTTTTAAACATTTGATATTCAACTTCTACTTTATTTAAACATTCTTTATAATCAAATGTATTAATATCATCATTATAACCATGCCCTTGAAGTTGAGGCATATAAAATTTAATTTTATTTTTATCTAATATCTCAGGTAGATCCCCAAATCCAGTTGTTGAATTTCCTAAAAATCCATGAATAATAAACATTCCTATTTTTTCTTTTTTTCTAAACCACATGTTATCACCTCGCTATAAATATAAAATGTTGTTTTTTTCAAATTAAAGCAAAAAAAAGCTATTTCAATTTATATTTAGAAGAATAGAGTTTCAAGAATAAAAAAGATAAGATTTCTCTTATCTTTTATTTTAGCCAAGGCACAGCTTTTCTGTTTATCGTTTTAGAAACTGAATCTTTTAAAGTTGATGAATATAAAGTACTTCCTAAACTTTGATTTTCTAAATAATTTTGACTTCCTGATGGCATTATTCTATCGCCAGAAACTCTATTTATAAGATTATTCCAGTATTCATTTAAACTATCTGAAGCATCTTCCCCGTTGAAATTTACTCCTAAGCCAGCCATATTGTCTAAAAAGACAGTGTATGAAGGGTTAGCTGAAAGGAAACTGAAACGTTTAACCATTGCTAAATAAGGATACAAATCTGTGATTGTAAATGAACCAGAAATTGCTCTTGGTAATCTATCTTTTGTCCATAAATCTCCTGCTTCTCCACCTTTAGTCCATGTTAAGTCAGTTATGATTGCAAGATCAGATGTGATTAAACCAGGAACGTCGGCTCTAACGAAAAATGGAGAAACAAATCCATTTTCGGCTGCTTGTCTTGGTAACACAAATGTCATTAATGCAAAGAATGGAACATATACATATTGAAAAATACTAAGTGGATCCCCATAAGGTGAAACAAAGTTAAAGCTAATGTTTATATTTTTGCTATACATACTATTTGACCATAATTGTGGGTACATAACCTTCATACCATTAGAAACCATAAATGATTGAACTAATGAACTCATATCAGTATTTGTTGAAAAGTCTGCAATATTTTTTGCAATTGATAAAGCGCTGCTTACAATGCCTCCTGAAAGGTCTGCTGATATCTTGTCTGTAACCTGAGATTTGAACGTAGAATATGTTTGAAGGCCTACACCTACTGCTCGTCTAACTGCATCTGCTTTGGAACTAGTTCCCATTCCTGTAAGGTAACCCAATTTTTGGTATGCATCAGAAACTTCATTTGCCTCTGATTCTAAATTAGAACTAAAAGTTTCATTATTTACTGATTCTGAAATATGTCCCGCTACATTTACAAAAAATCCTAATGATGATTTGTATCTTCCAATTAAATCTGAATCTTTTGAAGGTTTTGTTAACAACTCTGTAGCTGATTTTTTGATATTAAAAAATGTATACATGTCAAACTCTGATTGTGAAACTACTCCTAGTCCCATTTTTAACCATAGTGTATTTAACATTGTTTCTAGATATGAATAGTAGTCTCCAAACTTTGGTTCAAAAATATAATATCTTTTATCCTTCGAAGCAAATGTTTTATCTAGTCCATTTTTTAAAACATAATCTAGCATCTCTTGCCCATTAGCATTCTGTTTTGTATAATTATTGTTTCCGCTTGTTGATAAAAGGTTTTGTATATTGTATTGCCCACCATTATATTTTGGCAAACCTGGTGTTAAACTCAAAATCATACTATCTTTTAAGAAAGTATTAATCATAGTTCTATTGTTTGGATCTGTCTTTTGTGTGTAAAGAGGAGGAGTTCCTAAAATTAAGTTTCCAAAAATACTGGAAGCTCCTCCTTGAGGATCAAGCGGTGTTGTATCTAAAAAGTTTACTTTATAGCTATCTGTATTAGTTGTATCAAAATAACCATATTTAAAATTATCAAGGAAACTTGTACTTGTGCCAACCCATGTTTCTTCCATTCTAATACCATATCTAGTATTTGAAACTCCATCGGTATATGTAACACCAAGAACACTATCAACTGCAGTAAGTGTGTCTGATAACCATCCACCTTTCCCACCAGTTAAAAACGTAACTGCTGATTTAATTGCATCTAAAGCTGCCATATATCATACACCTCCTCTTAATTTCCTTGTAGAATACTATTTAATTCATTTGTAAAACCGTTTCCTGTGAAAGGACTTACTGATGCTTTAGAAGCCATCTTTGAAACTCCAGCTAATGTAGCTGCGCTAGTCTGAATTACTTGACTTCTTTGTTGATTACCAATTGATAATAAGCCTTCAATACTTGCTAAACGAGTTGCCATATCTGCCATTAAACCAATCATTGAAACTTTTGAACTTCCAATTTCAATTTCATCTGTGATTCCTGGATTTACTGAGAAAACTTTTAATGCTTGTTTATCATTTTCATCTTTGACACCTTTAAGTGCTCTGCTATAAGTTATTATATGAGAAGCAATTCCAACTGACATTGGTTTATTACGTTCTTCAGTTGATAATTGTTTAACATTTCCTGTGCTTAATTGTGTTCCACCAGTTGCAAACTGTGGAATCGGTTTAACTGAAATTGATTTCTTAGACCAGTCCACGCTTACTTGTTCTGGATTTGGCTTACTTGTTAATGAGTCACCGGAAATAAAATGTGATAATCCTGTTGCATGCATACCTTTTGCTGCTAATGGAATCCCAGCAGCTTCAATCATTTCTGTAGCTGAAGTTGAACCATCTGCTGATGCGTTGATTAATTTTAATGCAGCTGAAATAGGAGCTCCAATCACAGGCACCTTAGCAAAAACAGAAGCAAAAATATCTACCAATCCGCTAACAACATTTGTTGGAACATTGTTATTTACAATATATACTGGAATTGCTGGTTCTTTTTTAAGCAGTGTTATTCCTAAATCTTTTGCTTCATCAGAGAAAGCAACTTCTGCTGATGTTTCTCCTTTACCGCTATTCTGTGCTGCAGCAATTGCTATCGCAGATTCATCAAATACACGAATAGCTTTTTTGCCTTTAACTGTAAATAATTCATTTTTACGGCCAATATTTATTAAGAAAGGATTTGAAGCCAAGGCATCAACCATATTAAAAGAACCATCTGTTAATCTTACTAATTTAAAAATAGGAGTACTTAAACGTTTTGCTTCATCTTTTGCTTTCTTTCCAGCAGTATGTTTTCTTCCTAATTTAGTTCCTTTTGCGGCACGTGCTTTTGCCATTGAATCTGTGCTAAGCACTGTTTTAATTGGTTTTTTAGTCCACTGTTTGGATTTTTTACTTCCTTCAGTATTTTTATTAAATAAGTTTTTAACACTTGTACCTGCTGCAGATGTAAGCTGCTTAGTTTTATCCCAAAGAGATCTAGCTCCTTGTCCTATGCTATTTCTAGCATCTTTAGTTTTACCCCAAAGATTCTTAGCAGTATCTTTTATGCTACTACCAATTTCTTTAGTTTTACCCCAAAGAGATTTAGCTCCTTGTCCTATGTTACTTCCAACATCTTTAGTTTTACCCCAAAGAGATTTAGCTCCTTGCCCTATGTTACTTCCAACATCTTTAGCTTTTGATATCACTTTACTTCCAAATTTCTTTAAACTGTGTCCAGCTCTTTGTAATCTACTTGGTCCTTTTTCTTCCTCAACTATATTGCTAGGAAAGTTAACTACAAATACTGGAACTGCGCTAAGAATGTCTTCTACCGCTGAATCATCTTTTGCTAGACTTATCTTAGGAATAGATGTAGGGTCTGCTACTGATTTTAAACCTGCTATAATTGATTCTTTTTTAGAAGTTAATCCTTCTCTTGCAGCTGTAATTTCAGCTCTTTTCTTTTTAGTTCCACCAAAGAGACCTTTGAAGAAACCTATTTTATATTTTTGTCTAATTCCTTTATTTGAAATATCTTTGTTCTCGTCAATTCCCTTGTCTAAAGCTTCTAATTCTTTTCTAGCAGCTTTTTTATTTTCAAGCCATTGGTTAACTACAAATACTGGGACTGCTTTTAAAATATCTTTACTTGCTAAGTCACCAGCTTTGGTAAAGTTTACATATGGGATATCTTTTCCCTTCTCAGCTAGTTCAGGAGCGCCAGTTAATGATTTTAAAGCAGCAAGCCGTGTTCTATCTTTTTCACTACCAGCTTTACCTCTTTTTTGTGCTGTATCAATTCGTTTCTTTAATTTTTTTCCTTCTTCTGCGTTTAATGCAATTATTCTATAAATATCTCTTTTAATTTCGGATATTCTTCTTGAAGATCTTCCTTTAGAAACAGTTACACCATATTTTGCAGCAATTTCTAGAATTTCATCTATTGACTTATCTGCTAAAACACCTGTGTCTGCATATTCTAATTTTGCTAAATCACCAGTGAGTTCTTTATTTCTTTTAACAGCTCTATTTGCTTTCATTGTAGTTTTGCCAAATCTGTTAGCTCCATATTTATTTTTTGAATGAAATCCAGAAGTTATATTTTTTCTAATTCTTAAACTTTCTTTTGCCATAGCTTTTGCTTTTTTTGCGTCTCTTTGTAATGTAAGAACTTCTTCTTCAGTAACTCCAGGTTTTCCTGTTATAAATGCAAATGATGTATATTGAAGAAGTTCATTGTAAATAGACGTATCTCCAATACTTCCTGATATTTTTATCTTTCTGCTTTTTCCATTAATCAAATCAACATATAAAATAACTTTATTTGCAATTTGGACAATAAGATCTTTAGGTTTAATTCCACCCTCAAGAGTTATTCCTATTTTTTCAGCAATTGCAGCAAGTTCTAATTTATTATAAACTTGAGGAATTACTAATATTAATTCAGTTCTTAAAGATTGATATTGATTTGTAATATATTTTGGAACTCTATAACTAGTTCTGTCATATGCTTTTCTTGATCTCACTAATTCTTTAGCTGTTTTAGAATCTTGTGTTAGTCTAGCAACATCTTGAAAACTTTTTGTAGAGAATGAAGTTTTTTTATTTTCTCTTCTAATTTTAGCTACTAATTTTTGTCTTATTTTTTCCACTTCTTCAACATTTTTTACTATTTCTTTTTCTTCAATAATTATATCTTTCATTAAACTATCAAGATTTCTTGGAGGAAATCTAGTTATAATAGTTCTAGCAAATACTTCGTTAACAGCACCAACATATTTTGCAGATTTTTCTGGATGATTACCCTTAGGTGCCACTGGTAAAAGTGAAGCATCACCAAATTGAGAAATTGTATTTAATTTATCCATTAATGACCATGATTCAGCCATCTTTATAATATATTCTCTTAAGCGTCCTACTTTTTTATCAGTTAATTTAAGCATATCATAATTTTGTTCTGCAATTGATTGAGATGCTACATTTGTTAAAATATCTTTAGTCTGACGAGCAGAAATTTTAGGAGCATTACTTCTTGGTTGAAATTTTCCGCCGAAGCCGCTACTAGCATTTTTATTTCCTAATGATGTTGTATTGCCTTGTGCTCTTTTAAAATTATTATCAGCCATTGCAAGCACCTTCTTTCATAGATATTTATGTTTATTATTATAAATTATTGTTGAGCAGAAAACAATTAATTATTATTTAAAAAGTAAAAATGAAACGAGGTTGATCATATGAAAATGACAGAAAAAGATTTATCAAATCAACTATTAGAAAAAATAGAAAGACTTGATAAGATAGCAAATGATCCTTCAACCGAGGCAGGTTTTGTCTTATTTGATGGAGAATTTAAAAAAAGAATAATTTCAGATATTAACTTTAGAAAAATGTTCTCAGAAAATGAATTGGATATTCTTCATAGTTATTCATATGCTGAATCAAAAAAATTCAAGAATAATTTTGTAACTGATAATTTTAATATTGAAAATAAAGCAATTGGTAACTTCAGAAATCTTTCTATTGGATTGATTCCAAAGGAATTATTTGTTACTAAGAGCGAAATTTTCCTATCTAAACGATACAATGATTTATTTTATGCGCTTGATGTAAATGGTAATATATATGAATATGATTTATTAAAACAAGAATTAAATTTTACATTCAATCTTATTGAAGAACTAAAACATAATTTTGCTATTGGCAGTATTTTTGCTTTTGATTTCCTTGATTTAGAAGGTTATGGAACAGGATTTTTATTATCAACTAAAAGTAATGGTGTATTTTTTATAGATGTCTTGAATCAGATTATAGAAATAAAATTCCCAGAGTCAAACGTTAAATTTATTAAAGACCTTGGTAATGGAAATGTGCTTTTATTATTAGATAAGAATATAAATAATCTAGTTCTTTATAATTTTGATAGTGAACTTAAAATTGAATCATGGAATCAATTAAGAAAAAATGGAGGACAATATCCTCAAGATGCTTATGTCGATTCTGAATTAGTTCTTGTTTTAGGTAAGTATTATTCAAAAGAACAAGCAAAAAATCTTTTACATTGTTGGGAATTAGATAATGGAAAGCATTCTTTTAATAATATTAGCTCAAATATATATCCTGGTTCATCTTCTTATGATTACATATTAAAATCAGTCTTCTCAGATGACGATTTTATTTATATATATGGTTTGAAAAATGAAGTAAACTTATTTATTTGGAAATATAAT
>Ga0172378_10001042_pt1 | contig 25203 bp, 20 predicted proteins | sample GrowelOW332metaG_FD_119755 | JGI IMG/M metagenome (GOLD analysis project Ga0172378, IMG submission 119755) | Groundwater microbial communities from an aquifer near a municipal landfill in Southern Ontario, Canada - Pumphouse #3_1 metaG | ecosystem: Environmental > Aquatic > Deep subsurface >... | reverse complement strand
TGAGTGGATGTTCAATACCTTTCTCGTCGGACATGACACACACCCATCCCTCAAGGCAATGGAGCAAGAACTGGAGACCTCTGCCACATTGTTCGAGCAGTTGCTCCATCCCTGACCTTTCTCTTTGGTTCCTTTGAGAAAAAACGACACAAGAAAGAATTAATGAAAGCGGTCTTGGGACTACAAGGCATGATTGTCGACCCGATTGCAGGTTTTTTATCTTTGGAAACAACTAAAAATTCAAAACTTAAAAGTTAATTTTCTTATCAACAAATGAAAAACAACTAAAAAAATTCAAAACAACTAAAAAATAAATTGAAAAATGAAATTTTAAGGTGTATTTGTTTCGACAACTAAAAATTTTGGAGAGAAACTATGACAAGTGAAGAATTACATATGTGGGTGAAGACATTTTCTTGGACTCGACAAGGAGAAGGGAATGTATTCATCCCCAATCAAGAGAAATCTCCTACAGAAACCGTCGGATACAGATACCGCATACAGCCTTGCGGCGCGCAACGCAATCCAGTACTCCTCGATTCTCGTCGGCATCTTTCTGGGAGGGTGGCTGTCAGACTCCGTGTTCGAACCCCTTCTCAAGGACCGGCAGGTCAGATCCCTTTGCAAAAGATCCAATTATCTTGATGTTTGATAGAGAGAAGATTTAATAAATCGATATAAAACACTATCAAGAAAATTGAATGTTTGGAAACGTATGTTATACTATTTTTTGAGGCGATCAAAATATGGAAGAAAAAGAAACAAGAGCGTCAGGTGAAAATCTTCAAGAGGAAGACAGACAAGAACAACCAAGGGAATACTATGAGAAAGTACTTACTGACAACGGGCTGGAAGAATACATAGATTGTTTCAAGAAGCAAAAGTTAACGACACCGGAAGTGCTATCAGAACTAACTGATCAGGACTTGCAAAATATCGGTATATCCCTTCTCGGAGACCGGAAAAAGATTTTGCTTCTTTTCAACAAGAAACAATCAGAATCACCCAAAGAACAATCAAAGCCAGAACCTACGGTTATTCAAGTCAGCAATCCTGATCCTCCCAAAAAATCTGGTGGTGTTTGGGCAGTTGTAGGTGTCTTGATTGTTATTGTTTTGGTCATCATTATCATTGGTTCTTTATGAGGATGATTTGTTCAAAACAATTTTTCACTAGCTCGTTTTTTTATTCTATCCATTTCTTTCTGACACGCTTTTCTAAATGGTATGAAGTTACTTTTGCAAGATCTTATTTTGGAGATTTCCTTGGATTGATTGTCCTAGTTCCTCTGTTTGTCTTTTTTCAAACAAGTTTGGGAATCCAAAGAAAGAAATCCATTTCTTTTCATGAAATCCTATTTTACTGGATACTCATTTCCATTGTATTTGAAATAATAGTACCATACTTTCTGAAACGGGGTTCAGCAGATATCATTGACGTAATATGTTACCTTGTGGGTGGCTTAGTATTGTATGTTAGCCAATTTTTCAAAAAGTCCCCAATAAACAATCATTCTAAACCTTAATACGATAATAACTTTTTATTAGTGATGTCTGTTCTTCCTTTTCGATTGGTATGATCTTCACCAACGGACACTCCTGTTTGTCTCCAAATAAGCGAGTCCGGCTCAGATAAGGAAATACTGGAATTTTGCACAACACCCAAAACACGTGCACAATTGTGGGAAAGATTCCAGTTCAAGTCAATCTCGTATTTCATAAAAAGCAGGATTAACCCCTTGGTCCAACAAAACCTTCTGACCTTGAGCAATCCCAGCCATCCCAAGAGTGCAAAACAGCAGTATTTGACGACACAAATCTCAAAGAGAAATGAACGATGGGTATAAAGCTTTAGGCGTCATTCCTCCTGCCAAGCTTTTCAAGTGACTTGATAGCCATCTTTATGGTAATAATTAGGCTCAAAAATTATAGATTAAGGATTTTTTCTTTCAGCTTGAGATATACAATGATATACTTGCTCTATTATAGACTTATTTTTCCAACTTTGAATCTATTGGGGAGACGATATGGACTTGAATAAAGATGAAACGATAGAGCAGGAAGAAATACTTACGACCACGGTTGAGGGAAAACAACAAGGAATGATTCTTTTTTCATTAGAAACAAACCATGATGAATTGTGTTTCTCACAGATTCGTTCGTTTGAAAAATTCAAGATTACTATAGGCCTTGAAAACCTGACAGAAGAAGACCTTAAAGATTTTGACATCATTTTCTCAGCTTCCTCTGATTTTGTGTCAGAATTTAAGGACATCATCATAGAAGGCTCTGTGCACAAGGCATCCTCGTCATCCAACATTTTCTCAAAGACTATTGAGGTTAATCTCAATCAAACAAGTTTCAAAGGATTAACTGAGGACGCTACAGAAACAATAACTGCTTTTTTGAAGAATTCCCAAGGAGAAAATATTGGAAGACAAGAGTTATTTGTAACATTAAAACCCGAGGATTACTGGGATGGTACACCGCAAAGTCTTCCTGTCTTCATCAAGCGCAATGATCCTTCCATCCGTAACCTTCTCCACCTAGTAGGACAAGCGATGGAACAACTGGCAGGTAATTCAGCTCTTGTAGCATACCAATCTCAAAATCCTGATATTGTAAAAAAGCAATGCGCTGCAATTTACTCAGTCCTCCAGAACCAAAACTTGACCTATACTGAGCCATTGGCAAGTAATTCTTTGTCAGGTCAAAGAATTAGGTCATGCCAAGAGATATTCAAAAACAAAGTTGCCACTTGTCTTGATACGACTTTGCTTTATTGTTCAATCTCAGAATGCATTGGTCTACATCCAATCATCTGCATTTTAGAAGGCCATGCTTTTCCCGGTGTATGGCTTGACGATACATTACAGTTCAACAGTGTTGTACATGATGATCCTTCGGATATTACGCAGAATGCAAACCAGCAGTTGTGTATTGTGGAATCAACGTTACTTACTCAGCATCCTTTCGTTCCTTTTGAGGATGCTTGTAACAAAGCTTTTGAAAAAGCGGAGAATGCAGAAAACTTAAGAATCGTTGATGTTCATCTAGCGAGAATGCAACGAGTCCTTCCACTTCCCTATAGGGAACTAGCAGAAGATGGAAGCGAGAACTATATTGAGGATACGTTCTCCGATATTGAGGCCAATGTTCCTGAAGCATCCGTACAGTATGACATTGGGGAGATTACCTCCGCTGACAATACTCCCAAGGATCGTATAACCATTTGGGAACGCAAGCTCTTGGATTTCTCGACAAAGAACCCATTGATGAACATGAAGATAACAGGCAAATCTTTGCAACTTCTCTGCCCTGAGGTGGATAAACTTGAGGATGAATTGTATTCTTCAATACAGTTTCATCTTATTGAGAACCCGTTACTCATTGAAATGACTCCGTTTGCAGTTGCTCCGATAAAAGAGAGAAGTAACTATGCTACTCTTATGAGTTATTTCAAACAAAAAAAAATCCCGACCGGAGAAACGGCAACAAACCTGAAAAAAAAACTGTCTCATATCTATCGTCAGGCTCAAAATGATCTTAGTGAAACAGGATCAAATACGCTCTATCTTGCTGTGGGGCATATTGAATGGTATGAAAAAGACAATACCATGGCACAAGCATACCACGCTCCAATTTTGCTATATCCCGTTAGCTTAACAAGAGTCAATTCTTCCGAATACCTCATCCAAGTCCGTGATGATGAGGAACCTCAATTGAATTATAGCATTTTTGAGAAATTCAAAAATGACTTCAAATATACGACAAAACTGGACTATGAGAACTTGCCTCATGATGAAAGGGGTCTAGATGTCTTAAAAATTTTCAAAGAAATTCGATTGGAAATCGCCAATCAGTATCGCTGGAGACTTGTTGAATCATGTACCCTTGGCTTATTTTCATTTGACCAGTTTGTAATGTGGAACGACATGAGAAAACGTTCTGATGACCTTGCAAACAACAAGATTGCTGCTAGCTTAATACAGAACAAGTTGACATATGAGCCGAAACCTTTCCCCAAAGTGACTGATGCAGATTTCATTGAGCAGGCTATTCCAGTCTCCTGTGATGAAAGTCAGCTTAAGGCTGTGAAAGCCGCCACTGAAGGACATAGTTTCATTCTGCAGGGTCCTCCCGGTACAGGAAAATCGCAAACCATTACGGCGATAATTGTCAATGCCTTGGCACACGGGGAAAAAGTGTTGTTTGTGGCTGAAAAAATGGCAGCCCTTCAAGTTGTTTATAGGAACCTGAAGAAAGTTCATGTCGATGACTACACCATTGAATTGCATTCTATCAAAGCTACAAAAACTCATTTTATTGACCAATTGGTGCAGGCGTTGGAAAAACGGAGTCTTGCTGTCATTCCAGATACTGCAAATGAAAAACAAATTCAAGACATAAGCAAGGAACTTGCCAATTACGTCAGTGCCCTACATGTTAAGGAGCAGAATGGAATCTGTCTCTACGACATGATTGACCGTCTCCAGCAATTTGAAGGAATTCAAGCCTTACATCTTCAGTTTCATGATATCCAAAATGTAACGGAAGATGATTTGAAAGAATGCAAGATACATCTGCAGGAAATAGCACTCAATCTGAAAAAGTTTTGCCCATTGAAAGAATCACCATACAAAGGCTTGCATTTTCAGGAATATGATGATGCTTCTCAGAAGTGTATGTCAGAAATAATACCTGCCTTTCTTTCAAGCCTTGAAACAAGTCAAGAAGAATGGGCTGAAATTATCAATTCATTACCCAGGAAACCTGAAAAGGTCCTCAACCCGATTATTTTGTATGTTGTTGAAGAGATAGCTAAAGCAGGGAAATATTTAAAGGAAAAAGCTCTTCCAATCAAGATAGTTAGCATGAACGATTTTTCTTTGGAATCGGGATTCATTGCATTGAAGCACTACAGAGAGAAAAGCTCAAAAATGGTCGGTTCAATTGCTTTACAATGGAATCTTGAAATTTTAAACAAGAGCATTCCTGAACTCTTGAGAGATTGGTCTGATTGCAAAGATGGTTTCTTCAAGCGCAAACAACGAAAAGAAATGATCAAAAATATTGGTGCTTATTATCTTGATGGGGACATCACAGAGGAAAACATTGAGAGCAAACTGCGAGAACTTAACAGAACAAGTTCCGAAAAAGGGGAAATTGAGCAATACAAAGCAAGTGTGCCAAGCGATTTTCTTTCATTGAAGGTAAATGATTCCACTTCGCTCGATGAAATAAAGCAAGGAGTCGTAACATACAAAGGCTTAATGCAACGTCTTTTTACTGAACTGTATGACCTTCCTAAAGAGGAAGAGATGATCAAAGTGGCGGAAAATTGGTATGCCAATTCATCCTCATCGATTCATTTTAGAAAGCTAATCTCAATCGCTGGAGAACAGAACAAGAATTGGAAGAAACTGTCATCGTTTCTGATGCCAGATAATTCGTTCAATGGAATGCCGTTACAAAAAATAATGGAATACATGAGAATTTGGAATAACAATCCAATTAATCTTTATGAATGGGGACATTGCAATCACCTTGAAATCTGGTTCAATGACAAAGCTTATACAACTTCATTCCTCAATATGGTAAAAGAAGGAGTAGCTGTTGATGAAGTCTTTCAAATTATGTTAGCTTCGTACTACAGGACATATGCTGAACATACAATGCAAACAAAAACAATCTTGTCGAGGTATTCCAACAAGTCCTTCGAAGAAAATGTCAGACTGCTTAATGAAGCTGAGAAAAAATTTCGTTCATTCGTAATAGATTCTTTACATGACAAACTCGATTCCAGTGTAAATCTTTCTGAGAAAAATAATGGTGAGCTTCAACAAGTCCAACGATTCATCGGAAGCAAAGGGAAACGTAAATCCATAAGGTCTTTGTTTCAGGATTGCGCAAAATTCATCACTGACATCTGCCCTTGCTTTCTAATGAGCCCACTCTCCGTGGCACAATATCTTGAACCAGGAAAGCAGGTGTTTAATCTTGTTATATTCGATGAAGCATCACAAATACCTACTTGTAAAGCGATTGGTTCTATCGCTAGAGGACAAAACCTTGTAGTTGTTGGAGATTCTAAACAAATGCCTCCAACGAGTTTCTTTAGCAAATCAGTCTTCACAGAGGACGAATACAATTCCGAAGTTGAGAAGTTGATGGATCTCGACAGCATACTTGATGATTGCATGACCCTTGGCCTGCCACAAATCAAACTAGACTGGCATTATAGAAGCGAAAGTGAAAGTTTAATTTATTTCAGCAACTCACATTACTACAATTACTTATTAAAGACTTATCCATCAGTAGATTCTCAAGTATCAAAGGTAATACTTAAAAAGGTAAAAGGATATTATCAACCAAGCAACAATGAACCTAATCCATATGAAGCGGAAGCCATCGTTCATGAAATCAAAAACCGGTTGGAAAATCCCAAAACTGCAAACCTTTCGATGGGAATCATCACTTTTAATGAAAAACAACAGAGTTTGATTGCTAACAAATTGGATGTTTTATTCGAGAAAAACAATAAATTAGCAAAGTTGGCACATTGGGACGAAAGTGAGATTGATTGTCCTGCGAAGTTGATTGTGAAGAACCTTGAGAACATTCAAGGGGATGAACGTGATGTCATTTTTCTATCCGTGACATTCGGAAAAACAAAAGCAGGACGGTTCTCCACAAACTTCGGACCTATTAGTTTACCCGGTGGAGAAAAACGCTTGAATGTAGCTTTTAGCCGTGCAAAGAAAGAGATGGAAGTATTCACCATCATCGACATGAATGAAATTAGTACCAAAGTGATTCCTTCACGGGGTGGAAAAGATCTAATGGATTTCTTGCAGTTCGCCAATGGAAAAAATATGACCATCAGAGCAAATGAGAAATCACATGAGGGAATTGTACAAGATATTGCTCATGTGATGAAAGATAATGGTTATCAGATGAAACTGGATGTAGGCCTCTCTGAATTCCGTGTTGATATTGCAATCATTAATCCTTCGAAACCCGAATCATTTTACTGTGGAATTCTGCTTGATGGCGACAATTTGAGAACTTCCAGTTTGACGAATGATCGGTATATATTGCATCGTACTTTGCTTAAAAATAGAGGATGGCAGATAATTCCGATTAGAAGCATAGATTGGTGGACTGACAGAGAAAAAGCAAAAAACGAGCTTTTGGCTCAGATTGCTGAATGTACTCAAATTGTGGAGACACTACCGAAAAAAGCTGAGGAACAATCAAAACCAATTGAAAATGAACCTACTGTTATTGAAACTTCAATCGCTGAAACATATCAGATTTGCTCTTTGGATGTCGACAAAATGGATCCAAATGACTTTTGTAGTTTGGAGACTGACTTGATTGAGCAACGGTACAAAAAAATAATTATGTTTGAGGGGCCGATTGTTGATGATCTTCTTGAAAAAAGAGTTTGCAACTCCTTCGGACTGAAGAAACGTGGGAAAAATATCCGTGCTTTCATGGATGACATTCTCAACAAAGCAGATTTCGTCAAAACGAAGCAAATTGATACTGAAGGAACAGAGCATCTTGTCCTTTGGCCAGACAGCTATAGAGAATATGGCAACGATGTGGAAAATCATTACACTCAGTTCAGAAAAAATCCAACAAAAATAAGGAATACTGAAGAATATGAAGAAGATACATTCTCTCGAGCTATTCAGGAATACCCTCAAATTGAGTTATTCAACGTCATGACTTCGCTCATCAAGGATACTGGCGGGTATATTAGGGAAGTTCTGATACATAGTTCAATATCCAAGTTGGAATTCAAGCGAAAGGGCAATATCATTATCGAAACTCTTGGTTTGGTGTTGAAAAATGCTCTTTTAGAAGGGAAACTATATAAAAATAACGAAACGGGAAGAATTGAAATAACAATACTTCACGAAAATCAAACAATGCCTCTTATCTCGGTACAAAATCAAATCCAAGAGAGACAAATTGAGAAAAAAGTATCACAAGATTTCTGAATTAAAGAAGTTAATTCTAAGAAAAAAAGTTAGAAGCTTTGCCATCTCTGATATTTTTTTGTATTCGACTTTTAATTCATGAGATAATTCTTCCATTTTCCAAGATTGTGGATGCGGATAAAAGAGTGGATACTTGCAAGGGAGTAACAAGTGTATTTACGAGAAAGGAAGGCGAAAGCAGTAAAACTGCTCATCAGTTATGACTTGTGCGCTACGGATATAATCAAGGAGTTGGAGTATCCTGATTGGAAGATGCTTTATGAATGGTATGTGCAGTATCCTGAAAGAACAAAAGACCGAAATCGAATGGGGATCAAATCAAAAGAAGTATTCCCCTGAAAAAAAGGAACGAGCTGTTGGCTACTATCTGGAACATGGATGCAACCTATCAAGGACAATCAGAAAACCAGGATACCCTTCACAAGAACACCTTGCCGCTTGGATTGACGAACTAAAGCTCGGCACTAGGAAAACTCGCATGGTTTTGTATCGTTGTCGCATGAGTGGCAGAGGGATGCGATGATTGGCCTATGCATGCGGAAAGGCGACGCACAGTCGGTAGCGGATAAACACGAGGCCAGTTGATACCATCCGTACGTGCTGAGAAGACGGTTGCTCAAGCAAGAGAAGAAACCGTGGCATTGCAAAAAGGTGTGGAAGTCGATCCGTTGAAGCTGACGAACAAGAAAAAGGCGCCCTGAGATTGCGGTATCCTTTGGAGAATTTCGGAATTCTCTCCACAGATTGAAAAAGGCAAGATCTTCACTGGCTACTGCCATGGAGTGAAAGTGAAATGTCTTATGAATAACAAGAAATCCATTTATGGCTCCGATTATCAAATATCAGCCTGATGCCCTTGGGTAAACAGAGAAATCGCACCTTGCTGCAGGACAACTTTCCTTGCTAATCCATTCCCTGCGGAAAGCCCTTGCCGTGGATGTCTGTCTTTCAGGAATGAAGCGATAAAACCAGCATTGAACGAATCCCCCGCACCTGTTGTGTCAACCGCCTGCACAGGGGTAGCTTTTACAGAAAACTGTTCAGCCTGCCCAAAGTCATTGCCGACAATTGGCCTAAAGCCCTTCCGTATCATTACCGTGGAACCCGCAGACCCTTGTTTCAGGGCAACACAGGGAACCTTCTTGCTTATGATTGCCAAACCCTCAGCTGAAGAGGACTTGCCAGAAACAATCTGTAATTCCCGTTCATTGGGAAATAAGAGATCTGTAAGGTTCAGTATTTCATCAACAACAGGAAAGGGGACCAGATCAATAGTCGGAGCGGTATCCAAAGCAACGAATACACCATGCTCTCTGGCAAAACCGGCCATATGAATTGCAAAGGCAGCCTGCTGGGAATTGAGTAGCAAATACCCGGAAAGCAAGAGAATTTTTGCATTCTTTATCGTCGAGAGAAGTCCCGGTGTCTCTTCAAGCGGTTCTTCGTTACACCCTCGAAAAGAGAACATGGTCCGTTCTCCCTGTGCATCGATGATTGTAAGCGTATACCCGGTCTTCTCTCCATATTGGACACAAGAGCAATCCACCCCGGTTTCCTCTATCCCTCTCACTATCTCTTTCCCGATTTTGTCTTGTCCTATTCGTCCACAGAAACAGCTTTTAACCTGCAAATACGCAAGAGCAATCGCAGAATTGGCTCCTGACCCCCCTGAGTTCATGCAAGAACGAAGCAAGGGGACGTCCTCTCCCGCCTTTGGCATTTCTTTTACCCAGTATTGATAATCCATCATGGCATCGCCAATAACCACAACCTCAGGTTGCTGTTCCTGCATATAAAACTCCTCTCGTAGGATAATAGCCCCACAGGCTATCTTTTTTCCGCCGATTACTACGGCTTCTTTGAACGGTTCCTCTTTCAATCGCCATCGAGCCACGATTCTCCCCTAGCACAGACACCACCTGCTTGCTTGTCTGGTACTAGGGAATCACAAAGGAAAGCTTCAGGGTCCTCTGCAAGTATGTCTTCCTCAGGGCTCAATACACCTTGTCTCAATTCTGCAATTCGCTTGTCATTCCCTCAGTTTTTGATATGCCACGGCAATCTGCGAAGCAAGAGCGGCGTTGTTATATACAAGATGGATATTGGCATCGAGGCTCTTGCCTTCAGTCGCTTTCTGGATTGCATCCAAAAGGAAAGGAGTCAATGCTTTTCCGGTAACCCCGTTCCTTTCGGCGGCTATAACGGCCTCATTGATTTTTGCGTTGATATAGGCAGGGTCCATGGAGTATTCCTCAGGAATAGGATCTGCCACAAGAACACCTCCCTCCAGTTTGAGATTGTTCTTGGCTTTCAATATGGAAGCGAACTCCTTGGGGGAATTGATGCAATAATTTGCCTTGAACCCACTTTCACGGGTAAAGAACGCCGGAAAATGTTCGGTCTTATAGGCAAGCACAGGAACTCCTTTCGTCTCAAGGTATTCCAGTGTCAGCCCGATATCGAGAATCGACTTCGCACCTGCACAAACCACCATGACAGGAGTCTTCGACAATTCCTCAAGATCCGCGGAGATGTCCATCGTATGAGTCGCCCCGCGATGCACCCCGCCGATGCCACCGGTGCAGAATACCGAGATTCCTGCCATATGGGCGATGAGCATGGTCGCAGCCACGGTCGTCGCCCCGTCCTGTCCTGTCGCAACAAGCACGGGGATGTCCCGACGGCTTGTCTTTGTCACAGCCAGCCCTTTCTTCCCCAGATAGTCAATCTCGTCAGGAAGCAAGCCGACTTTTATTTTCCCCCGTATGATGGCTATGGTGGCGGGTACCGCTCCTTGTTCCCTGATGATGCTTTCCACGGTACGTGCGGTCTGCACATTTTGGGGATAAGGCATGCCATGGGAAATAATAGTCGATTCCAAAGCAACAATCGGTTGATTCTCTTGCATTGCTTTTTTCACCTCAGGTGAATACTCTAAAATACCTTTTGTCTCATTTGTCATATAGTCACTCCCTCTTCATGCTAAGTATTACGTCCCAATCTCCAAATGGATCACAATTCACCAAAACCATATAAGCCCTCCGCTTGTTCTTCTTTCATCAAAGAAAGCAGGTTGTCTTCATTAAGCGTCTCGTTCACCGCATGCCTGCTCCCCCTGCAGATATGGGATGCGGAGAGAGCGGCAACCGCCGAATCCCTCATAGAGAGACCATTGAGGAAGGACCAGGCAAGTGCTGCGGAAAAACTATCCCGTATCCCTGTCAGGTTACCTGCAGGGACAGCATGCGAAGTCACAAGTGAGAGATTGTCTTTATCGCCATACCCTATTGTCTCAGGATCGACTATCACATATACGTTCTTTATTCCTTTCTTTATGAGGAACCGCATGGATTCTTTTAACTTGTCTTGATTTGTAATCCTGAATCCTACGAGCGCCTGAAGATCTTCAGAATTTGCACATAACAGATGGATTTTCCCCAGTATTTCCCTAAGCCGCCCTGCTTTTGCAAGGGAGACTGTCTCTGCAAAGAGAGGAACCTTGCAATTCTCCGCAAGATATTTCAGAGTCTCCTCTCTAAGATTCGTCTCCGCCAGACACAGACAGGATTTATTTATGATTGGCATTCGCCGTTTCATAATCTCCGGGGTGAGATTCTGCATTATCTCCATATCGGAGATTCCATACTGCAGTTCTCCCTCTTTATTGATAATCGAGAGGTAGATTGAGGTTCTTCCCCCAGGAACGACAATCGAATTTTCCGTGTCCATCCCCGTTTCCTTGCAGTTGCTCCGAATCTTCTCTGCATTGCCATCATCCCCGAACGCAGTGATAAGTTTTGTCCGTATACCCAGCATGCAGAGATTCTCAGCCTGGTTCCGCCCAGCTCCACCTGGAGACATTTCCACAGTACCAGGATTCGAATCGTGGGGGATCAAAGGATTCCTGGGACTTCCAAGGATATCCATGTTCACCCCGCCCACCACCGAGACATACGGGTATTCAGGCAATACATATCCTTTGCCAAGGATAATTCCCTTTTTCATCAGGTTTGAGATATGCACGGCAACAGAGGTACGCTTGATACCTTCCCGTTTTGCAATCTCCGCTTGAGAGATCATTGGATATTCTTGTATGAGCTTAAGGATTTCCCGTTCTCTTTCTGTAATCATTTTTTCCTAAACATATGTTTATTAGCATAAACATTTATTGTGACATATCATAAATCCGCATACATGAATTGTCAAGAAAGAGAAAAAGGCAAGGTCGCTGGGTGTATATCCATATTGCCCATTAATCCCCTCCTTCTTCCCGACTCCCTTGAAGCAACCCCAGAACCAGCTGAGCCGGGTCTAAACTTCATCAAGGTCAGTTCATGAAAAGGGAAGACTTGCATTTTATTTTACAGGGAACGATTCTCCGATGTTTATTGATGACAAGAATTGGCTGTGATACCCTTTATGCCAACGCAAGACAATGTACCGATATCCCTGGATTGGAGAATAAAACACAATGGAACAAAATATAACAATAACTGTTGCGAAAGAAGGTTTTCTTGGCAAGCTGTTCATCCCAAAGAAGAACTTGTTCCAGGGCAAAGCGCTCATTCAGTTCGGAGGCAGCGAAGGAAATTTCAAAAGCACCTGTGAACTTGCCAGCCTTTTTTGTTCCAAGGGAATAACGGCACTTGCACTGGCCTATTGGAATGGACCGGGACTCAAGGATACGCTTGCCAAAGTACCGGTGGAAAATATTCAGAAGGCAGCGCTCTGGCTCCAAGGAAAGGGTTGGAATAAAATTGGGCTTTGGGGGATCTCTCTGGGAGCTGAATATGCATTATTGGCGGGTAGCTTGCTTCCCTCTCTGATTTCCTGCGTGATTGCAATCTCGCCAATGGATGTGGTCAGTCAGGGTTGTTCAAGCAAGGGGATTGCCCATATGGTGAATGCCCCCGCCTTCAGTTGGCAAGAGAAACCGCTTCCCTATATGTCCATACCCCAATGGTCCTTGGGCCGGGTGCTACAAAAAAGTTTACTTGCACGAGAGGTCACCATGGCCTTCGCCTATAAGGATGCAAGACCAAAGGCCCCGGATGACAGCATCATCAAAGTTGAACATATTTCCGGTCCGATTCTGCTTCTTTCCGCAAAAGAGGATTCCATATGGCCCAGTGCACAAGCAAGCGAACGAATAATCAAACGGTTGGATGCTCATAATTTCGCTTATCCTCATATTCATCTGTGTTATGAATTTGGAAGTCATCTGCTCTATCCCTCTTTACAAGGCAAAGCAGGAAAACTATTTCGCATGGAACGAAAACATCCCCAGGAGTGTTCTCAAGCCAAAGAGGATTCGTTTATCCGGACACTGCAATTCCTTCAAGCGTGGTAGGGAAAAACCAAGGGGCAGCAGTGTGAGGTGAAGGCTATTTCACTATCTCATACGGCCAGCTCTGTATGCCACCCAGATCCAACACATCCTGATAACCAAGTCCTTTCAGGCTTTTCGCGGCAATCGCTGAACGACGCCCTGTCCTGCAATATACGATGACTTTGGTCCCTGTTGAGGGAATCGCCTTCGCTGCGGAAAGGGCAGAGATACTGTCATAGGGAAGCAATAAAGCCCCCGGAATATGACCAGAGGCGTATTCCTCCATAGTCCGTACATCAAGAAGCACGATGCTTGCATCCGCATCAAGCATTGCCTTTGCCTTCTGGGGGGTCACTATCCCATTGCCAGCTTTTGAGGCTGAAGCCCAAAGAGAACCAGCGAGAAGCAGTATTATACCAAGTGCTATTCCTTGTTTCATAAGTTTGTCTCCTTGAGCAAGTATAGTACCAAACAGAAAAAAGGAAGGTGACTAAGTTACAGATACTTTCTTTGCAATTTTGTACATTGGTTCAATAAAGAGAGAGGAATAAAAACATGAACATAGATAAAAGACGTTGTCCAGCCAATCATCCTTGCCCTGCCATCAGGGTCTGTCCGGTAGGAGCCCTTACCCAAAATGGGTACGGCCTTCCCTTAATCAACAAGGAAGTATGCATCAACTGTGGGAAATGCGTCAGGTTTTGTCCCATGGGTGCGATATCCGCAAATTAACAGAAGGAAAAGACACTTTTGCCGAGAATTTACTCGGCATTCCCAAGACAGAACAAAAGCCGAGGTTAACCAAATAATCATTCAAGACTCAGGGAATCCTAAGGAAGGGGGGCATGAATTCTTTATTGGATTGTTCGATCCAGAACAGAGAACAAACTCAGTCCATCGTGGAACCTTCCATGCGGAATCCTCACTTTATTCGGTTCACATATGCAACAAAAAATGTATGAATACTACTTGAGGCCTGATTGCATAATGAAGAATCCAAGGAAACTTGACCGATAATTTCCCTACTATAAAAACCTTAGTATCTTTATTTCATTGCAAAACAAGCATTAAAACCTATATACTATGGTATAGAGAACTTAAAGAGGAGAAACAAACATGGATATTTTTGCAATTGCAATAAAAATAGAGAAGGAAGGAGCGGCCTTTTACCATGAGCTCGCTGCAAAAGCCACCACAGAAGGTTTCAAGTCCATTTTCACGATGTTGGCCGAAGACGAGGAAAAACATCAGCAGGCATTCGTTACCCTCGAGCAGAATTCTGTTCCAGTAATGGTCAGCAGCACTGTTGTGGACAATGCAAGCCAGATATTCAAAGATTTCAAAAAAGAGGATTTCAAAAAGGAAACTCCCCAGATCAAATTGTATGAACAAGCCCTGGCTGTCGAAAAGAAGAGTATCGAATTCTACACCTCCCAGCTGGACAACTTGGAATCAGAGAAAACACAGGAAGTGGTAGGAAAGATACTGGCTGAGGAAAAGCACCACTATCTGATGCTGGAAGAGATCATCAAAATGCTCAACCGCCCCTATTCTTGGGTAGAGAACGCCGAGTTCGGAGTACGGGAAGAATATTGACCTCAGCATAAGTTAAGAGGGAGGACGGCGCTTCATTTTCCCGTCTTCCTGTTTGCAACTGCACGAGGACAGCCTCGTATTGGTTTTGTACCTAAAGATATAACTTGCGCATTGCACTGTCCCTATTCAAGGATAAAAGACAGGGCGTCCTTTTTAGGACGCCCCTTACTCAATTACCCCCCTGCCTTAATATATCAAATTCACTAACCAAGTAGAGACAATTGGTACATAGGTTATGATGAGAAGCACTACGAACAGGATAGCAAAATAGGGAAGCGCTTCTTTGATAAAATCTGCTATTTTGCATTTGGTCTCCCCGCAGGTGACATACATGACCGTTCCCATGGGAGGCGAGATGGCGCCGATGGCAAGGTTGAAGATGAAAATCATGGCGAAATGGATTTCATTGATCCCAAAAGCCTTCGCTATGGGGAAAAGCAAAGGAGCGACCACAATGGTAATTGCATTACCTTCAATCAACATCCCCAGGACCAGCAGGAAAAGGTTGATCAAAAGCAGGAATAAGTATTTATTCGGCACAAGATCCACAATCGCCACTGTCAATGCCTGAGGGACCTGTTCCTTGGTGAAAGTCCAAGAGAGCGCATTGGCGGCTCCAATGATACAAAGGATGGTCGCACTGGAGATAGCGGTTTCCTTGAATCCTTGGATAAAGTCCTGAAAACCCAACTCCTTGTAAGCAAATCCCAGGATGACCGCCACCAATATACCCACCGCACCCGCCTCTGAGGCGGTGAAGGCTCCGATACGGACACCCCCGATGATGACAATCGGCATGAGAAGTGGAATCAGGGCACCTTTGAACGCATCATTGAATTCATGCAAGGTCACCCTACTCGTACGCAAGGACTTGTAACCGCGCCTCTTGGCGATGAAACCGGTGACAAGCATTTCAACCATACACAGCAGGATACCTACCGACAAGCCACCGGCAAAAAGTTTCCCGACCGACACATTGGTGACCGAGGCGTACATGATCATACCTATCCCAGGAGGAATAAGCGGGGTGATCAGTGAGGAGAACGCGGTGACAACCGAGGAGAACTCGTTCGAATAGCCATTGCGTTCCATCTCGGGAACCAAGGTCCTGGCTTCCATCGCCGCATCGGCAAGATTGCTTCCGGAGATTCCTCCCATGAACGTGGAAACGAGGATATTCACCTGGGCAAGACCACCGGAAAGCCTTCCCACACAGACACTGGCGAACGCCATGATGCGTCTGGTTATTCCCGCCTTGTTCATGAAGACACCCATCCCTACAAAAAAGGGAATCGCTAATAGCGGGATACTTTCAATGCCGGCTATGAAACGTTGCACGACCAGCAGGTTCTGCGTGCCTGGATTGCAAAGGAAATAAGCAACAGCGGCAGTAAGGACTGAAACGAAAACAGGGGTTTTGAAAAACATCAGGACCAGCATAATCACTGCGCTAGCAAGAGCCATATTCATGCTTCCACCTCACTTTCCGTGCTTGTATGATTTCCTTTAAGAAAATATCGTATGTCATTTATCACCATAAGCACACAAGCGACAGGAATGACTCCATAGACCACTGCAGTGGGGATATGAAGCATACTTGTCAGCCGATGATGCAACGTGTAACTAATTATCAATTTAATCGAGAAATAACAAAAGAGCGCCAAGCAGAGAACAGTTACCAAGGTGATCAGTATATCAATCACCCGTCTCCCCTTGCTCCCGAATTTCTCATACAGGAATTCCATGCACATGTGTTGCCCCGACCGAAAGGCCGCACTCGCACCAAGAAAAGTCGACCAGACTATCAATAGCAGCTGCACTTCCTCCAACCATGACAACGGGCAATTCACCACATACCGGAAAATGACTCCTATGATAGTAAGGAAAACCAAAATCCCCATCGCTATCGCCGAGATTGTCAAATCCAGTTCCTTCCACCATTCTTTCCGCATCTTCATCTTCCCTCTCTATAACAGCGCTTGCAGCATCAACCCGGAGGTTGATGTTGCAAACAAACGGAAACTAGTTGTTCCCAATGATCTTCTGGACATTTTCCAAAAGGTTTGGTGACCATTTGCCGGTGATATCCTTATCATCATAAAAAGACTTCGCTGCATCCTGAAATCGTTTCACATCAACATCAGTAACCGTAACCCCATCCGCCTTCAGTTTTGCCAGGCAGTCGACATCTGCCTTTGCAGCAAGTTCGTTTTGCTTCTCCCCGGCTTCACGGCCAGTCTCAAGAAGCAGTTGCTGCTGCTCAGGAGTCAACTTGTCAAAGACACCTGACCCAATAACGATAAATGACAAGTCATAGATATGTCCATCCAGCGCAAGATACTTGGCGACTTCCTGGAACTTCCCGCTGTAAAGGACAGAAAGCGGATTCTCTAGTCCATCAATGACTTTCTGTTGTAAAGAAGTATACACCTCGGACAACGTCATGGGAGTAGGCGTCGCGCCCAAGCACTTGAAGCCCTCGACATGGATCGTACTTCCCTGAGTCCTGATTTTCATGCCTTTCAGGTCTTCAGGGGTCTTCACCGGCTTTGTGGTCAGGGTATGGCGTACGCCATACTGCCAATTGTCAGCAACGACCTGCATGCCGATATCATGGAGCTTCTTCTCCTGCAACTTGCCCCAATCACTATCCATCAGCGCTCTCAGCTGGCTCCAACTTGAAAACAGATACGGAGCCTGCATGATGCCAAGATCCGCTACGCCCCTGTCGGCACAATACGGGCCATTGGCAATAACCATGATCGGCTCCCCGGCAAACATCTGGTCAAGAAGATCATTCTTTGAGCCAAGCTGGCCGGAAGGATAGGTCTTGATGATCATCTTCCCCTGGGAACGCTCCTCCAGGATCTTTGCCCAATACTCACAGGCGACAGTCACGGGATCTCCGGGATTATTGTCGTGAGCCATCTCAATGACTATCACATCGTCACTTTTCTTGTCTGAAGCAGCTTCCTTCTGTCCTGAAGCGAAAATCTGAGAAGACATGCAAGCGACACATACCAAGGCAACCAATAAGATTCTTTTCTTTTTCAACATTTCCTTTCTCCGTCAATATATTTTTTCTTTGATAAAATCCGACACCTCATACTTTCTCATTCCTGTATATTCATTTCCTCTCTCCTTTTTCCCCTATAGTAAGACACCATCTTTGAAAATCATTATCTCCCGGTATCCATGCAACTCGTTTTTTGTCTTTGCATCACCGGAAATAACCTCAAGGACCATCTTCCAAAGTCGTTCAGCAACCGCGTCGAGGGATTCTCCCTCAAGTATTCTCCCTGCATTGAAATCTATCCAGCCGTTTTTCCTTTCATAGAGCGCGCTGTTTGAAGAGATCTTGATAGTCGGGACCGCAGTCGCAAGGGGATTCCCTCTTCCTGTGGTGAATAGCAATACCTGGGCACCGGAGGCCAGCAGGTTGGTGATGGAAACACTGTCATTGCCGGGGCCGACCAGCAGGTTCAGCCCTGGTTTTCTCGCTGCCTGCCCAAAATCCAAGGAATCCGTCACTATTGCATCTCCGCCTTTCTGGATGCAGCCAAGGGATTTTTCCTCAAGGGTGGTGATACCCCCCTCCTTGTTGCCAGGAGAAGGATTATCATAAATAGGCAGATCATGGCTAAGATAATAATTCTTGAACGAATTGATCAGCTCGACAACTCTTGAAAAAGTCTGCTCTGAATCCGAACGCTGCATCAGAATGTTCTCCGCTCCAAACATCTCGGGCACTTCCGTCAATATGCCTATCCCTTCACAAGATACCACATGGTTTGCAATCCTGCCGCAAAGAGGATTCGCCGTTATCCCAGAGAACGCATCGGACCCTCCGCATTTGAAGCCGATGACGAGTTTGCTCACAGGCACCTTTGTCCGCTTGTCATGGGAAACAGAAGAGACTATCTCCTTGATGATCCGAACCCCCTCCTCCACTTCATCCCCATCAGCCTCCTGGGTAACCAAGGTCCTTATCCTGGTGGAATCATATGTCCCCAACTCAGGAAGGAAGGTCTCAAGATTGTTGTTTTCACAACCAAGACTCACCAGAAGAACTCCCCCCGCATTGGGATGCCTCACTATACTGGCAAGCAATCTTCTCGTAATTTCAAAATCATTCCCCATCTGGGAGCATCCCGCATTATGGGGGAATGCAAAAATCCCATCACAAAGACTCCCATATTTTGCCGCCGCCTTTTCAGCTATGGCCCGTGTTGTGGTATTCACACACGACACGGTGGGAATCACCCAGATCTCATTCCTTGTCCCGACATTCCCATCCGCTCTCTCATATCCATAAAAAAACTCAGAAGAAGAGGCCACAACGGACTTCACCTTCTGCGGGGAATAGATATATTCGGAAATCCCCGCAAGATTTGTTGCCAGGTTATGACTATGGATCCAGCTTCCCTTTTGAGCACCCTGGGTCATGCTTCCAATCACCTGCCCGTATTTTATGACTTGATCCCCAATTGAGAAATCAGAGAGAGCGAATTTATGGCCAACTGCGATGTCTTCCTGCAAGACAAGGGTATCTCCATCCACTAGGATCTCAGTTCCTTTTTGCAAGTTGCAAAGGGCAACAGCGACATTATCTTTCTCGTGTATCTTCAAATAAGTACGCACTATTCATACTCCTAATATATGTATTGAATCCAACTGATATATCAATAGAAATAAAAAAAATTAATTATAGAACTCAAAAGCCTCACTACGTGCTGTGATGATATGATTACGGACAGCTTCCTCAACCGCAGCTTCATCATGTTCCTTGAGGGCCGCAAGAATCTGCAGGTGTTCTTCAATCGATTTGCTATAAGAAGTATTCTTCCTTGAAGTGAATATCCTGATTCGCTGACTGTGGTCATTGATTACTTTAAACAAATCAAGCAAGAACACATTTTTGCAATTTTCTATAAGCATCTCATGAAGTTGTTTGTCCAAATCAATGTAATATTCTCGATTTTCCTTCGAATTATAATTGCTTTTAAGCTTTAAAAATTTCTCCTGAAAAGCATCTATCTCTTGTTCTGGAATATATCTACAGGCCAATTTTGCAATATAAGGTTCATTCAGCAATCTGACCTCGTATACATGATTAATCAAATCCAAGGTCAAATCGGACACGATCGTCGCCTTCCTGGAGTATATGCGGACAAATCCTTCTTTTGCAAGTCGCTGTATGGCTTCTCTCACAGGTGTCCTGCTGATATGGAGTTCCTTCTGAAGCTCGTCCTCGGAAATATCCGTTAAGGGAAGCAACTCAAAATTAATGATCTTTTTCTTTAAAATTTCGTAAGCATAGTCAACTTTACTTTTCATACTGATATATCTTTTGTTTTTTATTCTAGCACTGTTTTTTTATATTGCAAGCTTTTTTTTCTCCCTAAAGAGAAAATTTTAAAATCATAGCACTACGTACCAAGAATCTTCTGATGATGCTAGCCCAAACACCTTCAGTAAAGAGTGCATTCACCTCACCACAATCAAATCGGTATTCCTTGTATGAAAGCGGATGAGGAATACCCCGGCTTATCTACTGTATTGCATAGTTTTTCATTTCATCTTTCGAGATATCAGTCGGCAAACCTACTCGCATAAAATATCGAGCAAAACTTTGGGATAGATGCTCTTTATAGGGAGAAAGCAGTCTGCAACGGTTTTTGCCTTCCAGTAATTTTTTTAAGTATTTTTTGGGAACAGAATAAATATGTTTAAAGCTTACACAATAGAAATCAGCAACGGAAACCGTTTCTAGTTTTATTTTGTTCAAAAGATGATAGGACGGGATATTGCCTTGTCGTAACACTTCTCTTTGCTTTGAACTCTTTAATTGTAATTCAGGAGATATTTCTGCAACTTTTTTTAATGGGATGACAGGGCAGACAATCACGGAATCAATTTTGTCATTTGCCAAATCGCAAGACTGGGACATAATGATGAAATCCCCTTCAATGTATTGCATATCTTGGATTTCTTCAGAATTCTGTTCATCCAACAAAGCGAGATACCCATTTTCTTCCGGAATCAAGACTTTACACTTTTCAATGATGTCCCCTTGTTCTAAAGAAGAATCATCGTCTTTTATCCTGGCATACCAAAGGGCCTCGCTCACATTAATTCCACTCCATTTTCTTTTGTGTAGCATGAATCTTTACTTTGATAAGCCCTTTAATTGGCATCTCAGTGGTATTCTCTCTGTCACTTTGTGGAATGATGGCAACCAAAGAGGTGCCATATGAGGGAGAAGGGCTCTCGATGATTACATAGGGATATGAAGAATGACTAATCCGGGTTGGCTGAAATACAGGAAGCATTAATAACGATGCTGTTGCAATATAACCTAATTCTCTTATGTAGTCCGAAATTCTTTTTTCTGTCATACTTAACCTCATCAATAAATCGGTTCTAATGTATCAAGAAACCCAGCATCCAATAGATTGAAAAATTTTATCTTCTCAATTCTGTGTGACTCTTCCATAATATCCGATATTCTTTTTTGAAAAACATCAGAGTTTAAAACTTGCATTTGAAAAACGTCAATATCAATCAATGAAGAACATTGCGGAACTTGATTACCTATTTTTATCTGGACGTTGTTGTTTAATTGCAAGCCAACATAATACTCGTCACTGGTTTTCATTGTTGTATGGATGATCGTTTCTTCTGAATCCAAAAAATCATCGGCAATCCGGACTTTTACCCTTGTCCCTTGAAATAGAGGCTTGTTGATAACATTAATGTATCTTAGACCCGTTCTTTTTATTTGCTTGATTATGTCTGCCTTAAGAATTAGATCTAACGCAGAGAGAATGAATTCTTTATATTCCTCCCAACCAACATACCGCAACCTATTTGAAAAAACAAAGGCCTGCGGGCCAACAGCTATCATCCAATCATTGATATTGAACTGATAATGAGGCTGCAATTGAAGATTAGAATCATTATTCCTCACTTCTACCGGGATTTTGCAAACAGGAAGAGTAATCGGCCTTGCATCTTTGACTATGGGTTTTAATGCTTGATAGACTATGCCAAAAACCGCATCATCCGGTAACGAGGAAACAAATCGGATTTCAAAGGTCGCCTCCACTAATGGGCATTTACTAAGTTTTTTGGGAAGTTGTGCCATTTATTTCCATCCTCGTCTGCTCTCCAATGATTCGTCACGGCTTAATCTACAATTTCAAACCAATCATCTATACTCAATATATCACAAATTCTTGAGAATCGTGAAGCCATGGATTGTTATTTACTGAGAAAGATCCTTATCTGGAATGAGAAAGTAAACACTAAGCAACTCGGCTTGAAACAAGGGGGTTCCCTTGAGATGATGCCATCATAGGGAAAGCTGTCATTTTTTGGTAATACACCAAGAAGGCCCGCCGATATTGCATCGGCAGGACCCCATTGATAACCTCAGCAGGTTATCTCACAAGCGGCAGCACCCTTACGGATGAAATCACTCAGGCTGGTAAGACCACAACTGACCATATCATCAACAGCCTGGTCGGTATAGAAAGCCATATGACCGGTAACCACCACATTACTCAAAGACTTGAGAATGGCAATCTGGTCATTGGCAACCCCATCCAGACGGTGATCCGTATGGTACACTCCAAGCTCCCCCTCCAGCACGTCAAGACCGGCTCCAGCAATTTTTTTGCTTTTCAGTCCTTCAATCAAAGCCGAGGTATCCACCAGCTCACCTCTGGCGGTATTGATCAGTTTCACGCCCGTCTTCATCTTGGCGATTGTATCCTTATTGATGATATGCCGGGTCTCCTCGGTCAAAGGCATATGAAGGGTGATGATATCAGACTCAGAAAGAAGCGTATCCAGATCCACATAGGTGGCCTTGCTCCTCACTTCCTCACTCTGGAACGTATCATAGGCAAGGATCTTACAGCCGAATCCACTCAGGTTTGAGATGACCGTCCGCCCAATCCGTCCTGTCCCCATGACTCCAACGGTCATGTTCTCCATCTCCTGGCCCTGAATCCCGGGCAAGGAATAATCATTGCCAATATTACGCTTAAGTGCGACCATCACTCTTCTGTTGACCATCAAAGCAAGCATGACGGCGAAATCCGCGACACAGTGCGGGGAATATCGGGCATTGCTGACTCTCATACCAAGGCGCTTGGCAGCCTCAAGGTCAATATTGTTATACCCGGCACTTCTGGAAGCGATGAATTTCACTCCAAGCTTCGCAAGCTCTTCAAGGACAGGAGCAGAGGCATCACAGTTGCCCAGTATCGTGACACCCTCACTTCCCTGAGCTTCGGATACCACATCCTTGCCAAGGTTCGATTTGACATATTTGATGGAAAGGTTCAATTCCTTCTCCAAGCGGGCAAAACTGGCCTGCTCGTCAGGTCTAGCGGCAAATGCAGTGATATGTAATGCTGAATCCATAGGAAACCTCCTCATACGGCAATAGCATAGTCATCGACTTTCAAGATTTTGAAAACCTTGAAGAACAGAAACTTACAAACAAACCCCAGGACGACAGGGAGCACCACAAAGGCCAGAAGAGTGATAATCCAGTTCCCTGCGGTGTATCCTGCAAGACCCAGATAGTTCAGAGGACCGACCAGCCCGCTGATTCCAAAGCCTGCGCTCATCGGGGTCCCTACGATACCAAATATCCCGGCAAGAATCCCCAGGACCAAAGCATTCACCAGCAAAGGTAGAGCAATCAGTGGTTTCTTCATGAAATTAGCCATATAGAGCTTGGGGGAACCAAGCACCGAAGCCAAAGAAGTACCCCAGCCGTTGCGTTCGAAACCGGCAATCGCAAGGCCGAACCCGGCAGCGCAGATCCCAAGGTTTGCCGCACCTGAGCCAATACCCGAAAGGGAGATGGCAAGAGCGATTGCAACAGTGGAGATTGGAGAAATAATAATGATACTGAAGCTCATTGAGATCAGGGCTCCCATGAGAATCGGTTGCAAGGTGGTGCACCAGGCGATGAACTTGCCCACCAGACCGGTGATAAGGGAGACATAGGGAAGTGTAAACAATCCCAAAGCACCGCTGATGGCAATCACAAGGGTCGGAACCAGAATCATCGTATAGCTCTTGAAATGGTCACCGAACCAAAGTAGCAAAGCGACCGCAATCGCTGCGGTGATACCTGCATTGATAATGTCCCCCATACCGGCAAGAACCATGGTCTTGTCGACCATCTTCACTGCACCGCTCCCTATCAAGGTGGCGATCGCAAGTGAAACGCTATGAATCGGCTTCATCTTGAACTGTCCCGCAATGCACAGGCCCATGGCGACGGTTGCCAACCGGGAAGCGATGGTGGTAAGAAACACCAGCGTGGTCAAATTGAGCGCTTTGCTCAACTCACCCAAGATGGCGCTCGGGACAAGAGCGGCGACTATGCCGATGCTCATACCATTGAGAATCTTGTTTGTGAAATCCTTGGAAGACATGATATTGTACCTCTTTGTGGATAATTTTTTATCTATATTAGATAATAAAATATACTAGGTAAGAAAGTCAATATAATGCTCAAAATTCCTAAAATTGCAAAAAAATATTGTATTAAAATTTGATTTTATTCGATAACCTGAATATTAATACCTGATATGATTAAAATAATATACCAATCAGGAACATGAATTGAATAATAATTGAGATAATAGGAATTCAAGTAGGACTAAAAAGAAATCACTTTTTCCGAGTTCGTTCAAGTTCCTTCAAATATTTATACACGGTGGGAGGAGCGATACCAAGAATCTCACAAACCTTGGGAATCGCCTGCTTAACCTTGAATACCCCACGTTTCTCCAACCGAGAAAGTATGGCAAGTTTCGCTTCCTTTCCCTCAAGTCGATACACATCGCCATGTTTCACTTCCTCAAGAATGATATTGGTCATCATCTCCTCAATATCGGTGGCTTCGGTAATCTCAGTCTCAATCGTAGGGGCGTCAGCAGCGAACAGATTGTCCAGAAATCCTCTAATCTGGGAAAAGCAAGATACATCTTGATTGATGCAGATGACATACTGGAGCTTCCCCTCTTCCCGTATCATCAGATTACTGGTACGCAGAACCGTTTGTCCCTCGGACCGATTTATAGAACCAATCAAATGGTCTGACTGTTCCTTCCGGCAACGTGCGTCAAGAAGGGAAAGGATGGTGGTTGAGTTCACCTCACCGACAGTCCGATGGGAAAGCGGATTCTCATTGATCCAGAGAATGGTTCCTGTCCGGGCGTCATGGAGCACCACCTCA
>Ga0172378_10001040_pt1 | contig 25220 bp, 21 predicted proteins | sample GrowelOW332metaG_FD_119755 | JGI IMG/M metagenome (GOLD analysis project Ga0172378, IMG submission 119755) | Groundwater microbial communities from an aquifer near a municipal landfill in Southern Ontario, Canada - Pumphouse #3_1 metaG | ecosystem: Environmental > Aquatic > Deep subsurface >... | reverse complement strand
TGCACGATTGCTCACTAGATCCTAAGTCTAGCGCGTCTACCATTTCCGCCATAGCCGCATCTTGTTAATATTACCAATATTCACTCGATTTTTCAAGCATTACAAAGGCTTTTGTAAATATATATTCGGATAATATCAACAGATAGAAGTCATTTGTTAAAAATGTACCGGAATATTCTTTCCTGGATGGATAATCTGATCTATTTTTGTGATAGCTACCACGGCTTCTCCAAGTCCACAAGTTATGTTTTTAACTTTGCCGGGATAGTTGATAACGTTACCTACTGCAAAGATGTTTTCTTTGCTTGTCATATAAGATTCATACACTTTGATATCTCTACCATACAGCTCTAAATTAAATTCATTAGCGCACGAAACAATACCGTAAGATACTATCAATGCATCCGCATCAAGTTCCCTAGTTACTGTCTCATCTTCTTTGTTTTTAACTATTATTTTAGTTAGTTTATCTCCTGAACCTACCAGTTCTTTTCCAACGAATGGCAAGATCGCTTCAACTCCCATTTCTTTCATCTTGCTAACTGAAGAAGACTGAGCTCTAAACTCCAATCTTCTGTGGACGATCTTTACAGACTTAGCAACAGGCTGAAGCATCATTGCCATATCAACTGCGGAGTCTCCTCCACCCATTATGACGACATTTTTATCTTTAAATTCCTCTTTATCAAATACGGTGTAGTATATATTCTTAAACTCATCTTCCCCGTCTAACTTTAGTTTTCGAGGTGAGCATTTACCCATTCCGGATACGATCAGCAAGGTGCGGGTTTGATATTCAGTCAAATTTGTTTTGAGCAAATATCCATCTTCAATCTTTTCAAAAGACAAAAGAGTTTCATTTGAATGAATTTCTAATTTGTTTTCTAACGCATTGTTTTGTTCTGCTAAAGATTTAATAAAATCTTCCGCTGTAATCGAGTTGATTCCAGCTAAATCAATAATGTCTTTCTGCGGATAAAAATTAGTAAGTTGCCCTCCGATTAAATCTCTCGATTCGAGTACGATTCCCTTGAGATTGTGCAGCGACGCGAGCGTCGAAGCGTACAAGCCGACCGGGCCTGCTCCTACAATTACTATATCTAACATCATTCTTATCCTCCTGTGTCTTGTTATATATTTAATATACTCTATTATTTTATCTTTACATAAGAAAAGGCACTATCAATGCGATGAAAGTGCCTCATTTTATCTTTAAATTATCAATGCGACTATTTTTTAGAATTCGAATTGATCTTATCTTCCGCTCTGTATTCTTTAAATAAGATCAGACCGTATGCTCCAAGCAAGAAGAACAGTCCGGAATACAAGAAGTTAGAAGTGTAAGCGATCATTGTTGTATCCGCAGGAATATCTCTGCAAAAAGCTACTCCGTTTCCAAGGTAGAACAATCCGCCCATAATCGAAATGAGCATCAAGCAGTATGAGAATAGATACTTGTCGTAATTACCCTTGCGGTAATCGTTTAGTGAAATGATACCAAAGGCAACGACAACTAATCCTATAACCATAAGTAGAAGCATCGATTTTGAACCGTCTAAATCGACACCCCAACCGTCGTTTTCCAACGAGTAGGTTAATACGAATACGAGAAACGAATATACGTAAAGTGCTCCACCAGCAACTATTGCTAATATACTTTTACTTTTCATTGTTACTATCTCCCTTGTGAATTGGATGTCTCAAAGTGAACTTTTCAGGTTCGAGCAAGAAATTAGGATATTTTACAGCGACAAAGACAACCACCGCACCCGACAAGAGAATGCAAGGAAGCATATATGCTCCATTGTACAAAAGCGAGAAGATGTAAGGTCCGCCGACATTCCACAAATCCGAGGGCCAGAATAAGATTCCTGATAAGTAGTGAGAACCAAACTTGAGGAATCCACCTAACAGACAACCTAAGACGACTGCAAGTACCCTGTGTTTTGTATCGGGTGCTCTGTCGAAGGATTTTTTAAATAGTCCAGCTGCAGCGGCTAAAGGATAAGCGAGCCAGTAATCCAATGCGACTTGAGAAAACGCCTTGTACCAAGTATCCGTAATCGAATAAAAACCATCGGCGACGTCGAGAAGTCCCATGACAAGTCCCACGAGCAACGCGGGGACAAATCCTCTTCTGTAAGCCATAACAAAGACGACAACCAGAGCGATACCAATACTGCCACCATTGACGAATAGCGGTTTAGAATAAACCCCGGCAACGAAATCGAGAACATAACCCAGTGCAGCAAAAATTGCCACCTCAGCCATTGTTCGTGTAGAGAATGTTTCTTTCATATTTATTTACCTCCAAACATTCAGTCAAACAAGACTAGCTAATAGAAATAAATAAATAAGTTTAAATATCTATTGTACCTACGCTAGAATTACCTAGATCCGGTCAAGGGTCGTTAACCTAATAACTTCTCAGCATGAAGCTCCCCTCAATTGACTTTTATATTCTAGCACGTAAAAAAATTAATTCAATAGTCTTCAGCTATCTTTTCTCGTTTCCACGACAATTATCTTTCCTGAATCAACCGTTATTTCTCCGGTTTTACCCTCTGCTACTTCGTTTGAAATACCCAGTGAATTCAACGTATTTAGCGCGTATTTATCAAGCGGATATTTGAAGTTACTCAAAGTGACAACCGAATCTTCTACCGCAAAAATCGAGATGTATTTATACTCGCTATTTTCAGATATCAGGTATTTATTGTCGGTGTGATCCAAACAGAAAATGCGGCTGTTGTCGTCGATTAATTCGACTTTCTTATCCGCCTTAACGATGTTTAGCAAAGCTAAAAAATGTTCGATTCTCAAGCCTTGAATTCCACCAATAATCGTAATCTTTTCGCACTCTTTTACTAAGCTGTACGCGTGATACGCGTCCGTGTCATCCTTTACAGGGTTCAGCTTTATCACGCTGTTGATATTCTTGTATATGTAATTTAATTCTCTCTTGCTTACAGAGTCAAAATCCCCGACGGCTAGGTCGAGGTGAATCTTTTGACGTATAGCTTTTAAACATCCGCGTTCAACCGCTACGTTGTAGGTGTCGGAAAGATCGTAATTTTTCAAGGTTGCGTTTCTTCCAATAATAATTGCTGCGTGTTTCATATTGTTAAATCTCTTTCAAGTGTAGTTTAATCCAAATGAAGCCCAAAATGAAGGTATATAATCATTTCTGCGAGTGAAAAATATAAAACACACAGCTGCAATCGCACAATTAAAGTTCGAATAAAAGTATGGTTTAAGCTATGTTTCTAACCAGACGAACGGAGTTTGTCACGTTGTCTCCACCTTCGCCTACGCTGGAACTTTCAGAGTACTTGGGAGAGAATCTAACAGCGCCTGCTCCGTGGCTATCCAGTCCATCGTTACCGACGGCAAAGCCGAAAGCTACGTACCAAGCGTAACCGTATACCAGATCCTGTGAATTGAAGTAAGCTGATGTATTTGTCCAGAAGTAGTAGTTGACGTTGTCGTCGTACTCGGTACAAGAAAACACAAACTGATCGATGGCGGGATAACTTCCGTCGTAATTCACGATAGATTGAAGTTCTTTCACATCGGGCAAGCGCCAGTCGGAGTAACCGGCGTAAGTCGTGCTTTCCGCTTCGGTTAAAGCATCTTTCCACTCCATCGTACTGCCAAGATCATCGCTCATCCACATCAGATTGGATGTCTCGTCGGTTATAGTACCATCTCCGTTGTCGACAAAATTAGAGTTCCCGTATTCATCCCCTCTGACAGCGCGAACGTGCTTTGCCATCATTCCAGTTTGGGATGCGGGATAAGCCTTGATGTGTCCGGTAGCGTGATTCACTCCGAAAGCCACATCCTCAGCAGCTCCATCTTTTGTAACCTTGTAGTAATTGCTGGTCCAAAATTGACCCTGATCTTTTGATACCGTCTCGGTCTCTTCGCTTGAAGCGAGGTTCACTTTACCTTGAGGTCCGCCGTCTTCACCGGGAGCGCCACCGGTCATCGTTTCTTCAGGAAAGGTAAAATAATCTGTATCTAAATATGGCCAACCAGTCTCAAAATCGCTGATTGAGAACAATTCTTCCGCTGAAGGCAGACGCCAATCGGAAAAGCCGTCCAATTCCAAATCTTCGCAGTATTCAACGCCCTCTTCCCAACTAAATTTATCGTCGGAAGGTACCGATTGCCACATCAGTCCCGTGTTGTTATCGATGGTTGTGTCATTCCAAGTCGTGAACGAGAATCCGTCGCTCTCATAATCGGCGTCTTGCCCGTAGTAATCTTCGCCTACCGCAGGTGTGATCACACTTCCGTCTTCGTCGTAATCCAAATCTTGACCAGAAGTAACTACGCTGCCATTTCCCGACAAATTCACTTCGCTAGAATCGGTTAGCGCAACCGCGCTGGTTGAATTAATCTCGGTAGAACAACCTGCAAGAATCAAAGGTGCAGCCAGTATAACTATGCTGTTTTTTAACTTTTTCATATCTTAATATTCCTCCTTGTTTACAACCAGTTCTGGGCGATTGTTTTAAGATAACTCTATTATATATAGCCTAATTAAGTTCAACTTAAGGCGTCGATTGTCCCCGTGTCGATTGTCCCCGTATAGATTTACATTAACTCGCAACTAAGATATCATCAAAGAAGTAGAAAGTATTGAGGTTATTTAATGAAACAAACAACTAAGTCTTCCTTAAAAAAAGTAATAATCAGTTTCTTAATTTTGACAGCTATCTGTCTAGCCATATACCTTCCTTTGTACTTTACCGGAGTGTGGAGCCAATTCGACTCGCCTCAGGATTTAAAGATATGGATCAACAAGTGGGGAGGATACTCCTACTTCGCTTTTGGTTTGATTCAATTTTTACAAGTCACTTTCATTCCTCTTCCCGCAGCTATCACAACCACGGCAGGAGTTTGGATATTTGGTCCCTGGACAGCTATGTGGATATCCTACATCGCCGTTATGGCCGGATCTCTCGCTGCCTTCTATTTAGGCAGATGGCTCGGAAGAAAACTCGTCATCTGGATTTCAGGTGACGAGAAGGAAGTAGAAAAATGGGAGCAGAAGATAAAAAAGGGAAAGTACACCTACTTTCTCATGATGCTCTTTCCCTTTTTTCCTGACGACGTGCTTTGCTACGTCGTAGGTACGACCAAAATGACACTAAAATTCTTCCTCGCAACGAACCTTATAGCTCGTTTTTTCTCCATAGGATTAACCTGTCTCATGGTATCTGGAGAAATAGTTCCATACTCCGGTTGGGGAATCCCCGTTTGGATCGTCTCAATCGTGCTGATGATTGGTTTGATATTCGTTTCCTTCAAATATGAAACGAAAATTGAGCGTTTGGTAGAAACAATCGGTGAAAAAATCAAAAAATCGCGGAAAAATAGCGATAAATAATTGATTTTTACTGATTAATTGAATAATATAAAACCTACGGAAGATATAGAAATCAACATAATATGGAAAAAAAGCAGAGTAGAACGATACTGAGAATAACGATATTTGTAGCGGTGCTAACTGCTTTGTTTTTAATTGTGTATTTGCCGCTGTATTTTTCCGGTGTCCTCGATAACGTCACGTCGGTCGGTTCTTTTGTCGACATGGTGCGCTCTTACGGTACTAGGTCGTACGTAATTCTGTGGATTATGGAATTTGTCCAGGTATTGTTGGGACCCGTCCCTTCCACCATAATGACTGCCGCCACGGGAATAATATGTCCAAACGGTTGGTACGCTTATCTGCTTTGCATAAGCGCAACTCTCAGCGCTGCGGTCGTCAACTTTTACTTAGGCCGTTCTTTAGGAAGAAAAATAATCATCTGGATAACCAGCGAAGAAACTCTCGACAAGTGGGAGAAGCGCCTTACCCAGTCAAAATACACCTATTTTTTACTTATGATATTCCCCTTCTTTCCTCACGATATTCTCTGTTACGTCGCGGGAACAACCAAGATGTCTTTAAGATACTTTTTCACCACAAACTTCATCACAAAATCGATTGAACTTCTGATAATTTGCTTCTTAGGAACAGGAGAAATAATTCCCTATTTCGGTTGGGGAATTCCCGTTTGGATCGCCTTGATTGTCCTGGTTATAACTCTGATTATTCTATCTTTAAAATACGAGGAACAAATCAATGTTTTCATGGAGCGACACGGCGAGAGATTCTTCGAAAGATTCAAGAGAAATAAAGACAAAAAAAATAAGTAAAACCGAAGTTTTACTCATTCATTGTTAATCGTATTAAAAGTGCTCTTTGTTCAAGTGCTTTTTTATTGCCTGATAAGACTCTTTAGAAAGGTAATGCTCAATCTTGCAAGCGTCTTCTAAAGCGACTTCCTCAGATACGCCAAGACTAATCAATCCTCTTCTCAAAGTTTCGTGCCTGTCGTATATTCTTCTCGCGGTTTCTTCCCCTTTTTCAGTGAGGTTGATCTCGCCTTTTTCATTTATCGCAATATCGTTTGATTTAACGAGTTTCCTCATAGCTATAGATACGCTGGGTTTGGAATAGTTTGTTCTGTGAACTATGTTTATAGCGTGAACTAGACGCAGTTTACCTGTCTTAGGATCTATTTCTTGCGAAAGCACAAGTATAGTTTCTAAGTAATCTTCTTTGGATTCCTGATACTTCATAATTCTTTTAACTCCCTATATCTCAATATATACATTATATAGTATTTTATTACTACTTAATATTATATATTTAATCAGGTACCTTTGCAAATGAGTTGCTTTATTTAAAAATAGGCAGCTGACGGAGGGTGTCAGCTACCTGTATGCGTTTATGTTAAATCCTATGGATCAACGATCTTTTTTTATTTCTCTTCTCGCTTTTTTCATCGCTCTTTTCATCTCGTCTGCGCGAGAACACCCGTACTCTATGGAGCAGGAAGATTTTGGAACCTTCTTCTTTTTCACAAAGTAACGGCTGCCGAATACGCCTGTTAGAAGCAGAGCGCAACAAACGAGGATAACAATGTCTGCAGGATTCATAATAATCTCCTTTGTTTAGATAACTTTCGCATCGATTCTTTTGTTGCGAAGGTGTATTCCACCATATCCGATCCCTACGGCTGCTGCCGCAAAGATGAACGAGGTCCACCACCAAGTTCCCATGAGGTAAACGGCTGTTCCAGCCGCGTAGGATACCCCGAGCCAGAATAGCAGGGTCCACTTAAACGTTCCGGGTTTCAACTCAGCCTTCGCTGTCGCACAAGCAGCGAAGCAAGGGATAGTCGTAACGTTGTACACGATGAAGGCAATCAAACCGGGAACCGTGATGCCCGTGGCCTGTATCATGGAAGAAACTTCAGCGACACCTTCCATATTGTAATTACCAAGGGTTGCACCGATTCCTGCCGCAAGCACTCCGAAAGTTGCAATTACATTTTCTTTTGCAATCAAACCGGTGACAACCGCGACTACGAACACCCAACCGAAGGCCCTATTTAACTGCGAGCCAAATCCGAGAGGAGTAAATATAGGCGTGACTAATTGGCCTAAACCAACGAGGATGGATTGACCGATTTGCTCATCTGAGAGGAAGGTCCAATCAAATCCAAAGTGCATGAGTCCCCATATGACGATTGAGGAGGCGACGATTATGGTAAACGCCTTCTTCAAGAAATGTTTGCACTTGTCCCAAACGTGTATCAATAGAGACTTAATCTGAGGGCGGTGATACGCGGGAAGTTCCATTACGAATGGAGCAACATCTCCGCGGAGACTTGTGTGATGCATAGTAATGACAGCCAGAATCGCAACTGCGATGCCTAACATGTACATTCCGAATGTTATCGCGTCAGCGTTGCCGACGTTAAATTGAACAACTATAGCACCAGCTACTGCGGTAATAATCGGAAGTTTAGCTCCGCACGAGAAGTAAGGAATCACTCTTATCGTAGCGATCTTTTCCTTTTCAGAAGCCAGAGTTCTAGTGTTAACCATAGCGGGAATGGAACAACCAAATCCCATTATCATGGGAATGAATGCTCTACCGCTAAGTCCGAATTTTCTGAATATTCTATCGAGAATAAATGCTACTCTCGCCATATATCCAGAATCCTCAAGAATTGAGAACAGAAAGAATAGAACTAGTATCTGTGGAACGAAACTCAAGACGGCTGTCAAACCTGCAAGCGCACCGTCGATAACTAATCCCTGAGCCCAACCACTGGCATTTGCGCTGGCTAAACCGCTCGCACAAATATCCGTAAACCACGAAGTAACGCCGTCCATCAGGTTGAATAGAATCATTCCTGGGGACATTATTCCACCGTTGGCAAACAGACCTTCAAAGTACGCGCTTCCGGAGAAGGATACCGCATCCACCAGTCCCATGCTGTTGAGATAGAACAGATCTTCACTGAAGGTCAAATGGAACATTAGGAAGACAAACACTATGAATATAGGTAATCCAGCCCACCTGTTAGTCAGTATCTTGTCCGCCTTATCCGAGCGGGTTTCTTTGATTAATTTCACTCCGTTTACTTCAGGAGCCTTATTAGCTTTATTTTCAATAAATGCGGAAGACAAGTTCTTGGAGATGTACTTGTAGCGCAAATCCGCTATTATCGCTTCCAAATCGTCCCCGAATACGGAATTGTGATATCCCTTCTTAAATTCGTATATCATATCCATCAAAGCGGGATGCATCTTAGTTTCTATCTCGTCAACTTCGCACAATTTAATCGCGTGAAACAAGGGATTTTCTACTTTAACCGCTTTTAGAGCTACTGTAACGTCGTAGATCAAGTGGGAAATATCCTGATTTTCAATCACCGATTTCCCTTTTCGTTCAGTCTTGCTGCACTCGTAAGCTCTCTCAATCAACCGTTTTAAATTTGTTTCTTTCAAAGCGGATATCTCCACCACAGGAACTCCGAGACTCTTCTCGATTTCGGCGATTCTTATCTCGTCTCCATTCTTCTTTACGATGTCCGTCATGTTCAGTGCGACGACAACCGGAACATCGATTTCAAGCAGTTGGGTAGTTAAGTATAAGTTTCTTTCTAAATTAGTCGAATCCACGATGTTTATCACGCAGTCGGGTTTCTCCTCCAATATAAAGTTTCTCGATATTACTTCCTCGGAAGTGTAAGGCGATAGGGAGTAGATACCGGGTAGATCGACAATTTGAATCGGTTCTTTCAACTTCCTGTAAGTACCTTCTTTTTTCTCAACTGTCACTCCGGGCCAGTTTCCAACGTGAGCGGTAGAACCGGTCAAGTTGTTGAATAGCGTGGTCTTTCCAGAATTGGGATTTCCCGCTAATGCAATCTTTTTCACTCTCTATACCTCCTTGTCCAAATATACGCACCCAGCTTCGCTCTTTCTCAAACTGAGTTCGTAATTTCTAACGGTTATTTCCATAGGATCTCCGAGGGGAGCAACTTTTCTCAAGTACACTTCCGCTCCGGGAGTAACACCCATGTCAAACAGCCTTCTCCGAATTCTTCCTTCTCCTTCAACTTTAAAAATCTTCCCTCTTTCACCAACGTGTAATTCAGTCAATTTACAAATCATAATTTTCCTTTCCTTCTATCCTATAAAGATATTTTTAACGACGTCACGGTCTAGAGCAATCCTCGTGCCTTTGATAAAAACCACAATATTCCCCTTCGACTGACTGAGGATTGTCAATTTAGAGTTCACAGTAATCCCAAGGCTCGAAAGGTGTTTTCGCAACTTGGCATCGGTAAACATTTTTCTAATCGTCAATTCCTGATTAATAGGCGCAATTGTAAGTGGCATAGCATTCCTCCATCACTTGTCATTTGTAAGTTAGTATCCACTAACTAACCAAAACTATAACGCTTCCCTATCAGTTAGTCAACCCTAACTGTAAAATAAATTCAATTTCATTTGTCGCATTCGAAAAAGGTGCTGCTAATAAAATTCTGACAAATTTTTCTCAAGCTGGTATACTGTAAATTATGGAACAGGATAAGATAATAAACGGAGTAAAAACCTCCTTCATCGACAGTAATATTGAGTCAGATCCCGCATACAGGCCTCAGTTCATCTACAACGATTACCTTCAAGGAAAGAAAGTATTATCGGATATTAACAGCGAACTTCTCACCTGCGATGAGTTTATCTTTTCCGTTGCTTTCCTCACGGATTCCGGTCTTGAGCCTCTGCTGATGACTTTGAGAGAATTGAGAGATAAAAGGATTCCGGGAAAGATCCTTACGACGAATTACTTGAATTTCACAAACCCAAAAGCTGTAAGAAAACTTAAGACTCTCAGCAATATAGACGTTAAGATGTACTGCATTGAGCGCAATTCAAACGCGGGTTTTCACACCAAGGGATACATATTTAAACACAAGGATACCTACCACATCATCACCGGCAGTTCCAACCTGACTAAAAATGCCATTTCTACAAACAAAGAGTGGAATACGAAAATAGTAACCACGGCAGATGGAGAGTACTACAAACAGATCAAAAGCGAATTCGATTCCCTTTGGAATTCGAACGCATCATTAAATATTGACGTGTGCTTGGACGAATACGAAAAGCAGTACAACAAACAAAAACAATACAACGCAATCTATCAGCCCAACTCGGTAGAAAACTACAAACTGGTTCCAAACCAAATGCAGTTGGACTTTGTTAAAAATTTAAAATCCCTGATTGATCAGGGTGAAAAAAGGGCCCTGCTCATATCCGCAACAGGTACTGGTAAAACTTACGCTGCGGCCTTCGCGGTTAGAGATATCAAGCCGAGAAAGGTTCTTTTTATCGTACACAGAGAACAGATTGCAAAACAGGCTAAGAAAAGTTTTGAAAACGTAATTGATACAACTGAAATTTCCATGGGTTTGCTCTCTGGTAACTCGAAAGACTTTAAAGATGATATCATTTTTTCTACCATGCAAACTTTGTCAAAAGACGAATATCTCAAAAGGTTTAATCCTCGAGAATTCGACATGGTAATAATCGATGAAGTCCACAGAGCAGGATCAAATAGTTACCAAAAGATTATGGATTATTTTACACCGAGATTCTTTTTAGGAATGTCCGCAACACCGGAACGAACTGACAGTTTTAACATATACAAATTGTTCGACTACAACATAGCTTGTGAGATCAGACTCCAGCAAGCGCTGGAGAATAATTTCCTTTGCCCTTTTCACTATTTTGGAATAACTGATATCTCGATAGATGGTCATTTGATCGACGACAAAACGGATGATACAAACTTCAACATGTTGGTAAATGAGGAGAGGATCAAAAACATAATCGATCAAGCCGACTACTACGGGTATTCGGGTGACAGAGTCAAAGGTTTGATCTTTTGCCGCAGCAAAAAAGAAGGTACTAACCTTTCGCGTTTAATGAATAACGCAGGCTTTAAAACTAAATTTTTATCAGGAGAAAACTCTCAGACTGAAAGAGAGATTGCTGTAGAACAACTGACCAGTAAAGATGAGGATAATTACCTTGATTACATATTTACCGTCGACATTTTCAACGAAGGTATAGATGTGCCCGAAATCAATCAGGTTATACTTCTGCGTCCCACTCAATCTCCCATCGTCTTCGTGCAACAACTAGGTCGTGGTCTTCGAAAATTCGAATCGAAAGAATACGTCGTCATATTGGATTTTATCGGAAACTACAAGAACAATTTCATGATACCCATGGCGCTGTCTGGCATTCGCACAAACAACAAGGATGACATCAGACATTTCATGCAAGCTGGGGATAGAATCATTCCCGGTAACTCGACGATTCACTTTGACGCTGTTACTAAAAAGCGCATATTCGATTCCATCGACAGAGCCAGGATTGACACGATTCAAATAATTAAAAATCACTACTTCAGTTTGAAGCAAAAGTTAGGTAGAAACATTCGCCTAAGCGACTTTGAAAGGTACGGCGAACTCGACGCCACGCAATTTTTCTCCAACTCGGCTTTGGGATCGTATTACACTTTCTTAAACAGGTACGACAAACAGGCGCTAAGCTTTAAATTAAAACCTAGACAGGAGGAATATTTAAAATATATCTCCCGCAATTTTTGCTACGGCAAACGAATTCACGAACTACTGTATTTGCAAGATATCATCTCGCGTTTAGATCCGTCAATGGAACTTTTAAAATCGAGGTTGAGCACTGAATACAACCTAACCTTGGACGCGCTGACTGTCGGAAGCATCAAAAATTTGATGGTAGACAATTTCCGCACGACAAAAGCCAAGGACGACTACCAGTTCATCGAAATCCTGGATAGAAACTCAGATGAATTTAAAATATCGGATTCTTTTAAAGAGATGCTGAAAGATATCAACTTTTACAACATGGTGACGGAAACGTTGGATTTCGCTGTAAATAGGTACAACAAGTACTACAAAAACGACGACTTGAACAACAGTTTTAAACTCTACATGAAATACACCTACAAAGACGTGTGCAGGCTGCTCAATTGGGAGAAGAATCAAGTAGCTCTCAACATAGGCGGATACAAGTACGACGAAAAAACTAAGACCTTCCCCGTTTTCATCAACTACGTGAAAAGCGAAGATACAGCTGATACTCAAAACTACAACGACAGATTCACTTCTATGAATTCCCTAATAGCGATTTCTAAGAGCAAGCGCACATTAAAATCAAACGACGTGTACACAGCGGTGCACGCTAAGGAATTAGGTGTTAAAATGGATCTGTTCGTCAGAAAGAACAAAAAGGACAAAGGATCAAAGGAGTTCTACTATCTGGGCAGGATCTACTGCAGCGGAAAACCCGTCGAGTTCCAGATGGAAAACACCAAAGCCACAGCGGTAGAGATTCCCTACAAGTTAGAACATCCAGTCAGGGATGACTTATACCACTACTTCACAGATAAGGAAACAGAAAAGAATGAAAATAATTGATGTTGTTGGAGCTGTAATCGTAAAAGACGGCAGGATATACGCCTCTCAAAGAGGTTACGGTGAATTTAAAGACGGCTGGGAATTCCCAGGCGGTAAAGTTGAAGCAAATGAGACTTCACAAGATGCTCTCAAACGCGAAATAGAGGAAGAATTAGACACGGTTATCGAAGTAGGTGAAAGCATAGGTCAAGTTGAATACGACTACCCTAAGTTCACCTTGCACATGAAATTATTCATATGCAGCATTCTCAAAGGTGATCTGACGATGCTGGAAGCTGAGGATGAGCGTTGGTTAACTCTCGAAACTCTAGATTCCGTCGAATGGCTCCCGGCTGATGTTGCTGCTCTAGACCTGGTTAGAAAATATTTTTCAAACAAATAGTTTGGTATCCGTTCAGCAGGTGTTACATTTAAGTGTAGGAGCGACAAATTGTATGGAACGCAAGTTTGCAATATATAAAACCAAATTGGGATACCTGAAAATAGATTACTCGAATCGGGGCATAACTGGATTGTCCAGGATTGACAATTATCCCATAGATAAACAGGTGCGCAGCAGCCTAACGGATAAAACCGCGCAAGAAATAAGCGAATACCTCGAAGGTACTCGCTGTATTTTTGATGTACCACTATCTTTTGAAGGGACTCCATTTCAGATCAAAGTCTGGAATCTACTTTTAAAAATACCTTACGGTGAGACTAGAACTTACCAGGAAATAGCAGTTGATGCGGGTAATCCAAAAGCCTGCAAAGCTGTGGGTATGGCCTGCAATAAAAATCCTATAGTAATGCTGATTCCCTGTCACAGAGTGATCGGAAAAAACAAGAAGCTCACCGGCTACGCTGGCGGTTTAGAAATGAAACGCTTCTTATTGAATCTCGAGCAAGGGGAACGTTAGTAGCTATTTTTTTAATCGACTTCAGCGCGAGTAGTCACAACCACGCGAGCCGTCCCTTCTTCGCAGGACGATTTGCTTATTTGGGTTTTAACAATGGGAACGTTGTTTTTTGAACTCACAAATACGCTGACCACAATATCCTGGTCTCCATCGATTTTTAACGACTTTACATTTACCACTTTATCTTTCATGATATTTAATTCCTCCATTTTTCGAAAGAAGTACAATTGTTTCTTTCAAATACAAGTACACACTTCCTAAGCACTTTTTAGGTTTTTTATCAAAAATCTTCGCAATAGTTTCACATTTTATCATTACTGTGCTAAGTTTAACATTTTAATAACGATTAAACATATTATTTTAATACTCATTTACCCAGTTATTCAACCCAAAGCGTGACAGTTGAACCGGAATAGTACCAATATCCGTTGAATCCGTCTTCGTCAGCGACTGTCCAGTCGTTGGTTGAAGGAGTGGACGAGGAGTAGTAGTAAACTTTGGGCGATGTGCTTGCGCTGGTGTCGAGCCAGGTGCTGTTTCTGGTGATGTCTGAAAGGTATTCGGAATAGGTGTCAGCGTAGAAGATGCTCAAGCTGTCGCTGCAGCCGTAGAATATGTTTTGGTTGATGGTCGTAACGCTGTTAGAAATCACTACGGAAGTCAGAGCGGTACACCCGCCAAACGCGTTGTCATCGATCGTTTTGATGTAATCCGGAAGCTCGAATACACTTCCGCCTGCGGAAGTCGTTACCAGCGAGGTACACATGTCAAACGTGTTGTTATCCAGAGTGAAATAGTTGTTGGAGCTGGCGGTCGGAAAAATGAACGTCGTCAGATCGTAACACTGGGTAAATGCGTAGTATCCTATGGAATAGATCGAGGTGTTGGAACTTAGATCAATAGTGGTGAATCCGGTATTTCTAAAAGCGTAGTTGCCGATTGTCGTCAACGTGGAAATATCATTCAAATTAAACGAATCAAAACTGTAGCAATACTCAAACGCATTGGACGAAATGGATGAAAGGGGTGTGCTGCTACCCAGTATGATTCCCTCTAAACCCGAGCTGTGAAAAGCGCGGGAAGATATCGATGTTAAAACTGAGTTGTTAGTAAGGTCAATAGTAAAAGTATTGACGGGTGTAGAACCTGTCCAGTTACCAAAACAACCGTCGCTGAAATTTGTAATTTGATCTATATTTGTAAAACTTGAAAGCGAGATACATCCTTCAAATGAATACGATGATACGGTCGTAACATTATCAGCAAAAACTACGGTGGATAAAGAGGTGCAGTTTTTAAATGCGTGCGAATCTATCGATGTCAAACTGTCGCTGTCGCTAAGGTCGAGCGAAGTGAGTGAAGAGTTTTCCTGGAAAGCGTAGTCATCTATCTTGGTAAGAACTGTCGCCTCGCTGAAATCAACGGAAGTTATTCCGGTACAACTCATAAATGAACTGTTTCCAATAGTCTTTACTTTGTCGGAAATAAACACGGAAGTTATTCCACCGCTGTTTCTAAATACGCTTCCATCTATCGTAAGAGTAGAGCCTGAGCTTCCGATATCCGCAAATACGATCGACGTCAAATCGTCGCAGTTGTAGAATGCGTAGTCATCTATATACGTGAGGCTGGTTAAATTTGAAAAGTTAAATGTGGTCAAATGATAATCGTAATAAAAGGCGTAATCTTCTATTCTTTCCAAGTTTGTAGCGCTTGTAGTATCGACTGTAGTGAGCGAAGTTAACGAGGAAAATGCGTATGCGTCTATCGTCACTAACCCGCTTGATAAAGTAACGTCACTCAAACTGGAATTTCCGTTGAAGGCGTACTGCCCGATAGTGGTAAGCGAAGCGCTGAAAGATAGATTATCAAGAGAAGTACAGTTTTGGAAAGCGTAATCCCCTATTGTCACAAGGCTTGTAAGAGCCGGGAAATTGAACGTAGTAAAACTCGTACAGCCCTTGAAGGCCGAATCGTCTATCAGAGTTAGGCTGGTCAGATTTGAATAGCTCAGAGTGGTCAAGGAAGTGCAATCTTCAAAGGCTGATACACCTATTTCAGTGATGCTGCTTGCCCCGGAGGGAAAACTCACGTTTGTCAGCGATGTACATCCTTTAAAAGCTTCGTCGGAAATCTTTGTGATGTTGGTAGGTAGCTGTACAGTTACAAGTTGAGTGTTGTTTTCAAACATACCAGCAGGAAGATAGAAGTCGTTGCTGGAATCCTTGATTATCGTAGGAAGGACAACATCGGTCAAACTTGTGCAGTCTTCAAATATCTCATCGTAAATCTTAACCGTATTTGAAGTGTTTTCTGAGAGAGAAACAATCGTAAGTGCGGATTGATATCCGAAAGCAGCAGTTCCGATTTGAGTTAGTTCGGAATTGGTGGGATCGTCAACGCTTATCGTATTTATCGACGCCGATACGCTCAGCGTATTTGCGTACATGTGGAAAGCGTAGTTGTCTATGGTCGTGACAGTTGAAGGAATGACAATGTCAACCTTGCTGTTTAAATCACCGCTGGCAACCGTGAAGGCGATAGTAGAAAAAGCGTAGGGTTCAATTTCTACGGTGTTGTAGACTATCGTGTAGTCTCCGGTGTATTCTCCCGTGATATAGCGCAGTATGTAATCCGAGCCGCTCTTTTCGTACAGAGCGCCGATATCGTGATCAGGATCGGAGTAAAAAGTGGAATTGCTGGAGTCAACGGTGAGATTTGTAACATCGTTCATCCGCCAAAATGCGCGGTCGCCGATCGTATCAACATTAGCTCCCAAGTATACCGAAGTGAGTTTTGTGTTGTAGAAAGCAAATTGGCCGACCGAAGTTAGATTGGTAAATCCAGTCGTGTTCGTCGCCAGGTAATCAAAAGTGTCTAAATTTGTGCTGCTCGAAAAAGCGTAATCGCCAATTTCTGTCAGGTAGGAATTGCTGCCGAAAGTTACGGTTGAAACCGGACCAGCCTCGTAGAAAGCTTGCTCGCCTATCTTCATAGATGTAGCGCCGTTTGCGGTCATCAAACTGTCGGGAAAATCAACTGAAGATATTCCAGAATTGTCGTTGAAGTTAGTTATGGTAACTGTCGTTCCATCGACTAAGTATTGGTAAGCTCGCGTATTGTCGTAATTAGTCGAAGAATCTGGGTAGCTCTTAATGTCGTCAAAATTGCTGACGCCTAAATAATAGGCACAGTGAGTCAAATTTTCATCGATCTTGTGATTGTTGCAGTCGTTGGAACTGGTATTTAAAAAATTACCATCCTTAGTTGAAGTCCACGAGCCACTCCATCCGGAAGGAATAGAATCAGCTTCCACGTACATGATACCTTCGTCGACGTTGTTAGCAAACGATCGACCAATTTCATAGAAAGAATCAGGTATATAGACCCAATCTAAATCGCCATCCCCTGCAAAGCCGAGCGTGCCGATTGAGTTGTTCGAATCGGTATTGTCGGGAAGCCGAGCAGTTTCCAAACTTGAGATTTGTTGAAAAGCGCTGTTGCCTATTACCACCGAAGTACCGATTCCATCTTGAAAGATTAAATTCTGGATGAATCTCGCTTGATAAAAAGCTTTGTTACCTATCGTGTATCCGTCGTTGTCGTCACTCACATCCAACGATGAAGGAAGATACAAGGTGCACTCTCTTGTAGAAGCGGATCTACCCGCTCCGAAAAATGCGTATTTTCCAATCCACTGCAGTGAAGAAGTACCATCTTCCGCACCGGTAATAGTGAGATTTCTAAGATTAATCCACTGACCAAAAACGCCGTCAGCAACGTATTCTAGCGTGCTGGGTAAAACCAGATCGATCACCGAAGGAACCGTATCGCCAGAAGTATTGTTGGTTCCGCTGTTTACATCCTTGTAATCAACGCAAAACGCATACTCTTCTATACCGGTTAGACCGGTGAGACCGTAAGTATCCATATTGTATGTACCAGGTTCAGTACCTATTGTAAAGGTTGAAGATTCCTGCTTGTCAGCGAAGGTTACGGAGGAAAGATTACTACATCCTACGAATGCAAATTGTCCTATATTTTCCAGAGTATTTGGAAAGGATATGCTCGTCAAATTGGAGTAAGTATCGCTAAAAGCGCCGTCGTAAGCTGTATCGGTCGAGCTGTCGTAGGTCGCTTCGAGGATATTTGTCACAACTCCGTATTCGTTACCATCTCCGTCGACCAAAGGGTTGTTGTGGTCGTCGTCACCCATGACTAGGTAAGTAGCGTTGATATCTAAAGAAGTCGTGTCGTCGTTGATGAATTTGATTATCGTTATTCTGTAAATTCCGTTTGTTTCATTCCAAATTCTGGTGTAGATAAAGTTGTTTCCGTTGTCGATCATGACGTTGTCAGCGTCGAGGATAACGGGAATCTCGTAGCTGGTTGAGGCGTAGTTCCAGTCTCCTTCGGTTGAACTGTTGTCATCGCTATCGGTGGACCAGGTAGCAGGATACTTTTCCGAGTATCCGATGTAGGCAGTAGCCGATGTGCACAATCTCAAAGCGTTTGTGCCGAGCGAAGTGACCGAAGTCGGTATAGCGATCATCTTGGCTGATGAACAGTCGTAAAAAGCGTAAGAGCCGACCGTGGTCGTGTTACCGGCTATGAGAATGGAAGGCAAATTGATGCAGTTGGCGAAGGCTGACCTTCCTATTTCTAAAATCGCGTCCTTGAATATGAGAGACGAGCTTAAATTCAAGCAGTTGTTAAAAGCGTTGTCGCCGATTGTGGTAACGTTGTTTCCAGCGAACGCCAAAGCTGAAATCGAGGAGCAGTTTAAAAAGGTAGAATCGTTAATTTCGGTCAGATTGGCCGGAATTGTAACATTTCCTGTTGTCGTGGAGTTAAACGTTGTCAGATTCACGTCGTTCGCAAAAGCTTGCTGATCGATGAGAGTTATTAGCGACGAGTCTAAAAAGGTGAAAGTCTCCAACTGAGTGAGATTGACAAAACCGTTGTAGTCGACAGCGACAACGCTGTAGTCGGTTGTCCCGTCGGAATATATGTCGGGAACGACGACTTCGGTTATATCCGTGTCTATTTCACCTAGATTAACGCACGCGGTAGAATCAGTGGAGTTGATTCTATACCCTAAATCTGCGGTGTAGGTTCCACCGGTGTACTCATTGGCTTTCTTCGCCGTTTCTCCGACGAAGAGCGGAGTGTAATCTTCGTCTACAACGACATCGCTTGAATTGATTATAGTCGGGTTGTCGTTGGAAGCCAGAAAGTAACCTAAAAATCCAATCGCGAGGATTGCAACGAGAGATAGGCTTGTGATTCCAAGCGATTTTTTATTAAATTTGAACATAGTTATCCCTCCGTTTTTTAGTGTTGTTAACCGCCGTAGTTGTAAGCTACGTAGGTATCTGTATAAGTATCGCCATTAAAGTCGATAGTTTTATTCGATTGATTGTATATAAGCATCGTATCTAGGTTTCCGTCAGTTTCAGCGTCGAGAGGAGCCGTGATAGTCAAATACGGTTCGGTGTCACCCGCCACAGATACTTCGACACTACCGATATTGCTGGTGAAAGTTCCAGCGAAAGAAAGGTAAGCTCTATCGTCGTCAAGGTTGAAGTCAACCGCACTGGGATCGTAGAGCAAGAAATCTAAATCTTCGATAACGTTATCACTGTAGATGATATTTTCACTCGAGAGATTACCGCTTCCTTCCTGACCTTGAGCTGCGATGTAGTAAATGTAAGCATTCCCTTCCGGTGTACCTAGGAAGTAATCTCCCTTGGGTAAGAAGAATGTGTGAGCGTACAGCTTATCGGAGGATGTATCCTGCAATGTGGGATCGTCGTAAGTGTCAGATGCGTCAGTGATATCGTGAGAAGTAATGTCGTAATCAAAGTAGGTTTTCATTCCCGACAGATTTTCATCATCCGCATCGTAATCCGGCACGTACATCGTGTAGGAAGGATAATAGCCTATGTTGTAACTGCCTTCATCGATGTATGACTTATCGTAAATTCCGACGTAATTTGATGAATCAGTCGTCGACTTAGCCACAACTGTAACGTTAGCTCCGTTGTCAGCTGCGACATTAAATTCGATAGTTTTAGAAGGATAAGTCGTCGTGACATCCTCACCTTCGTCATTTGTAGTTGTAGCTTCCATGGTCTCGATGGTTCCGTTGTTGGCGGAAATCTTCAAGTAAGAATCAAAGCTGGTAACGTTGGTTGTCACGCTGTCTTCGATATCTTTTATCATCACTCCGAAATCGGGATCACCAGGTTCGATGCTATCACCGTATTTATCCTTCAATTTGTAAGAGAAGTAATCCTGGATGAACTCGTTGTCCGTATAGGAGAAGTAGTTTTGATAGTTCATCGTATTCGCCGTTTGTAAATCGAAGTTGATTATGTAGTTGAAATTCTTTTCAAAGCGATTTGAAGCTAGGAGGTTATCGATTAAACCATCGTTGAAAGAACCGGTGGAATCGATCAAGTCGGGGAACGTTGTTCCGTAGTTCAAACGGTACAAGGAATCCGTGCTATCCGGAGACCAGTTGGTTATTCCGGTCGATGTGCCCGAGTTGTTAGCGAAGAAAGTTGAGGGATTGACATCAGCTCCGGAAATATCCTGAGTTGCGTCAAATTCAGCTGTAGAAAAATAGACTTCAGTCAAAGGGTTGGTCGATTCGTAAGTGATATTGAACTCTCCTAAACCGAAGAAGAAGTTGTTGTTGTAGTCCGTGTCGTTGTCGTAATTTGCCGTGTTGAGCTGGAAGATACCCAAACCTCTATCGTTATCTTCATCATCAGCAATAATTTGCTGACCTTTAAAATCGATGTTGTTTACCATTCCGGTAACGTATGAAGGATCTTCTTCGGCGCTCGTGCGCTCTCTACGTAAAAACTCGTTGTAGTTACTCGTTGATTCAGGATCAAAATACACGTAGTGGTAAGTGTCATTTCCGGAGTTTTTATTACCTGTTCCAGTACCGACTATTTGAGTACCACGAACGTTGGAATAAATGGCGGTGAAATTGATAACACCGGTATCACCAGACGCGTCGTACGCCGTTTCCGGCGACAGAGTTGAGTTTACGTTGATTCCTGATTCCCCTGTTAAACCAGTGGTTGTTTCCGAAGGATAACTGGTGTAGTTATCGAGGGAGTTATTCAGGCTAAAAGTGCCGTTGTAAACGTATGAGTTTTTAAAGTTTCCGTCGCAGTGACCCGCTAAGAAACCGATATTGGTATTGTGGGAGTAGTTGTCGTAGTTGTCGGATGGATCTTTGGCTATAGTAAAATATGTCGTATCGGTGCTGGTGTGGTGAAACTCCAGGGTGTAGGTCGCCAAAATCTTCGAGTAAACAATGTTTTCAATCGTGATGTTTGCAGATAGGTAAATACGCATGTTCAATACGTTCGACTGTCCGCTTTCCGCAAATTCCCCAGCGCCTGTCTTCAGAAGAACATCAGAGTCGATGGTCAGGTAATTTGAACCATCTTCCTGAACGTTTTCGTTTAATATATAGTGGTTTGTCGAACGGATAGTGTAACTGATGTCGTCGTCAAGCGCGCCGGTAGGATAGGTGGGCGTGAAGGCGTTTCCCTCAAAGAGCGAACTGCTAACTTGGGTAGAGTAAGATTCGGTGGTTATAGTACCTAAGCTGTCAAATTCCAAACTGGTCTGTTCGTTCAGTGACGGATTGTAAGTGTTGAACAAATCATCGGCGGAAGACGAGTACCCATTATCGGTAATTGTCAAACCGTCAAAAATCACATCTGCGACCGTGGCGTCGGGCGCAATATATCCAAATACCCCGATATCTTCGGGTTCTCCGTTAACTGTCAGATCTTTGATAACTAGGTTGTTTCCCTCAAATGTTCCGTAAAACGGAACACCGGGAGAACCGATGGAAATGATAGGTGTGTCCGACATATCTAAATAAGTAGAAGTGTCGGTTCCGGTGTTGCCATCGTAAAAAAGATACTCTCCATCGCTGTTGATGTCTTTTCCTAGTTCAAAATAGAACTGGGTCGGGAAAGCTCCTAAAGATTGCAAACGGGCTAAGTTGTACATGTGAATAGGTCTGGTGATGACGTATGGGTCAGTTTCGGTACCCGTTCCAGAATCGAAGTATTCACGAAGTCCTATATATCCAGGGAACTTATCGTTATCGTCCTGGTTTATGTTTTGATTGGTAGCAAAAATCATGTAAGTTTGAGCAATTATCAAACCTATTAAGGAAATTGCTGTCAATCCGATTAGCGCCAATTTTATCTTTTGCTTTTTCATGATTAGACTTGCTCCAAATTCAACAGGAAGTAGTAGTCGGTATAAAGAGACTGAGTAACACCAGCCTGCAAGGTTGATGATTTGTCGGATAGAGATTCTTGATTGTAGTCGATATTGACATAGAAACTGATGTTAGTCGAAGTGATCTCGCTCGTCTCTTCATCCGCACCGCTAGTTATAGATTGCTCAAAAAGAGTTCCGGAAACATCGGTATTATCGATGAATGTGTAAGTCGGAGTCACGGTAAAATTACCTGAACCGTCTTCCACTTCAGCGTAGTTTTTCACCGTGTAGAATTTTTGCGTCGCCTCGTCGTCGTAGGTGGCTCCACCTGTTGTGTCGCTGGCGTACTGAGTGTCGTACTGATCGGAAGTGACTGTCCAGAAATCGAGGTATTGAGAAATCCTCTCCTCATCTTCGTCTACAGAGGCGAACTTAACGACCGAAAGGCTCAAATTCACATCTATCGAATTGTATATGACTAAGTCGAATTTCATCACGAGGTTTGTCATCAAAACGCTGACGGAATCATCGGGGTTTAACTCGAGGTAGAACGGATCGTATTTATTCATGGCTATAACGGTCGAGCTGGAGCTGACATCGTCCTTGTCGTATTCGTACACTTCCCCGTTTACCCCGTCTTCGTAGTTGACTAATTCGTCGGAGGTTGAAGGCGAAATAGTTCCGATAAAATCAGGATAGAGGAACTTGTATACATTCACGTCATACGCGAGATCAATGGAACCCGAATCCACGATTATTATATTTGAAAGCGACTGGTTTAATTGGAACCACGAAAAAGTGGTCGCCCCAACTATGAAAGCAACGAGTGACAATGATGAAATTCCGGATAACAAAAGTTTCTTCGATATTTTAGCCATTGAAATTCTCCATATGTATATTTTATAACTATAAACATTAAATAAATAGGACAAATGCAGGTTGTATAAATATATATTCTATATTCAGTATATATGCTCTCGACAAATGTGCCCAATTGCGCTCGAAGCGCTACAAATATATTTTAGTAAGATTCTCGCTATTAGTCAAAAATTTTAGAAATATTCTTTTTAGTCAGGAATTATTAATATTATACCAGCACCCTAAGCCAGTTATTAAAGGCGAATAATTCCGCCTATATTCCCAATATATACAGTATTGAAAGTACATTTTACTTGTTTTATAAAAGAAAATGCGATGAATTTTCAGCGCTCCTATTAATAATACACTATTAAGATAGTAGCCTTCATTTTTCGAATATTTACGCTATTTACGCGGTTATTAATCGCGAAAACAAACTATATCAGGCCTTCGGATTTGTATTTCAAATACTCGATTTCTCTGCGAAATCTGTCGCGTTCTACAATTCCAGTAAAGCGATATATTTCTTGATTATCGTCCATAATCAAAACGGTAGGTGCGGTCAATATCTGATATTTTTTTACGAGCTCACCAACATTTTCCAAACTGTAATGAGTGAATTTAACCTCTGGAAATTCTCTCAATACATCCTTAATTCTAGTTTCATTCAAGCTGCATGATCCGCAGTTATCAGCTCCAAACAACAATACTTCAAGCATAAGTTTTTCCCCTTGTTATATCTACATTATCCAGTATAAAGCGATATTTAAAAATTATCTTTAAATATGCATACAGTATATTTTATTCGGCAATTTTCGAATTTCTATTTTTCAAAAAGAGACAAGCGTTCTTCCAGGCTGTCGTTCAACCAGGTCATTTGAGACTCGAGAAGTTTTTCCTTTTTAGCGATGTGTCTTAACTCGTGCTGGTGTTTCATCTCCACCGTGTCAATTTCATGTGCTAAACTGTCTATTTTTACTCTCAAGTTTCTCTTTTTATCGCTGTCTTTAAAATGGCGCAAATCCTTGAGTTGGGCTGTTAAAGTCTTCAGTTGCTCTCTCAATTCGGTCGTGTCGTTTTCTTCGCTCAATATCTTCCTTTGAATTTTGAGATTGTCCAGTTCGCCTCTGATTAGATAGATCTTCTTCTTATTTTCTTCAACTATGTCGTTTTTCCTGCTTTCGCAGCAGTTCAAACTCAGGAGAATCGGAAGTAATTCGTACTTGTAAACTAATTTGATCCCGCTGATATCCTCTGAGAAATCGCTGCCGGGCACGCGGGCGTAGTAATCTTTTATATTGATAACAATCAAATCGATAATTTGAAGTATAAAGTCAAATATCTCGCTTTGATAAGGTTCGAATTTGAACTTTTTAGATGAGAAAAATTTAGATAACCACGTTATCAAAATTCTGCAGGCTACAACTTGTTCACCTATTTTATACTTAGCTTGCTTTGAATTTTGACACTTCAGTATCGTTCCAACCAACACGGTGGATTGCTTCATAATTCCCCCGAGTATTTCCTTGTATCCGTTGTCGTAATACGTCCTTTCAAAAAGTTCTGCAGCCGCTGCGTAATCTTTGTATGACTTCTCTATTTGAATTCCGGAATCTTTTCCTATTGGTTGAGCCCAAATCTCAGAATCTCCAACCTTTATCCAAACTTCGGGACTATCCGGTTTTTCAACAAGGGCTTCCTTATACAAGGCCAAAGCTGCCTCGTTGTTTCCCAAAGAATACTCTACGTCTCCTCTTTTTACTAAGCTTTCAAATTTTTCCATTGTTCATTCACCTCTTCCTATGCAAAAAATCGAAAAATAAGGACTTGTTCTCGCGTTATTCTAAATAATATAAAGGTTTCTTCTTAATTACATTATACTCAAAAATACGAGCAAATAAAAATATTGTGAGAAAAATATCTATTTCATTAACGCAGTTTTAGAACTAACTTTTCTTCAACTTGGTAAAGAGCTTGTAAACAGCTTATTGCATTTTGTTAACCTCGGGAAAAATGAGACGCGAATACGAGAAAGCGTCTTTTTAGCATCAGTTTTTCGCCCTCATTTTTAGACTTTAAAAAAGCGACTAAACTCCGCGAAAGTACAGAGATAAAGCCGCATTGGTTACAACAGTGGTGTGCCCGAGGAGACTTAAACTCCTGACCTCAGCCTTCGGAGGGCTACGCTCTATTCAACTGAGCTACGGGCACGTGGTGCTCCCAGGAGGATTCGAACCTCTGGCCTGACGCTTAGGAGGCGTCCGCTCTATCCCCTGAGCTATGGAAGCAACTAGACAAATTATAACATAAC
>Ga0172378_10001039_pt1 | contig 25224 bp, 23 predicted proteins | sample GrowelOW332metaG_FD_119755 | JGI IMG/M metagenome (GOLD analysis project Ga0172378, IMG submission 119755) | Groundwater microbial communities from an aquifer near a municipal landfill in Southern Ontario, Canada - Pumphouse #3_1 metaG | ecosystem: Environmental > Aquatic > Deep subsurface >... | reverse complement strand
TGCGGAACGAATGACAGAATATTTTAGTCAACGTGAAATACCGGAAAATGTGTGGTTGGGTGTCACTGTAGAATGTAAAGAAACAATCTACCGCATCGATTACCTTCGCAAATTGAAAGCCTCCATTAAGTTTCTATCTTGTGAACCGCTATTGGAGGACTTAGGTATACTCAACTTGGAAGGAATAAATTGGGTAATAGCCGGAGGCGAAAGTGGTTCTCAAGCCAGACCCATGAAACCGGAATGGGTATTAAATCTCGAAAGACAAGTAGAACAACAACAGATCGCCTTCTTTTTCAAACAATGGGGTACTTGGGGAAGTGATGGCATCAAACGTAGTAAACATACAAACGGAAAACTGCTAAACGGCAAAATTATTCAACAAATGCCCGCTGCAAAGACCCGCCCAGACAGAAACAGATGTATTCCGGCGCTGAAAGTGCCCACTATTGGGTAAAAAAGCCCCTGTAGAGACGCGGCGTGCCGCGTGTCGCAAGCAACAGACACCGGCAAATATCAAAAAACAAAAAGATATCATCGCAATCTGTATAAGAAAATGCCCATTCCACGAGGCCGCTGAAGGTGCCCACTATTGGGTAAAAGCCCTGTAGAGACGCGGCGTGCCGCGTGTCGCAAGCAACAGACACCGGCAAAAATCCAAAAACAATAGATATCATCACAATCTGTATAAGGAAATGCCCATTTCACCAGGTCGCTGAAGGTGCCCACTATTGGGTAAAAAACCCTGTAGAGACGCGGCGTGCCGCGTGTCGCAAGCAACAGGCACCAGCAAAAATCAAAAAACAATAGATATTGTCACAATATATATAGGAAGATGCCCATTCCGCTAGGGCGCTGAAAGTGCCCTACACCAGCAAAAATCAAAAAACAAAAAGATATCATCACAATCTATATAGGAAAATGCCTCTTCCAACAGGGCGCTGAAAGTGCCCACTATCGTGTAACTGTGGGTGCGACAGCACCTACAGTTCGCAAGATGCCTCTTCCCCGAACATTTCATGTCATCTCTAAAAATAAACATATCCATTCTCACGTTCCTGATGATCACCTCCCTGGTGACCATCCAAGCCGCGAAAGCCTCGGACAACCAAATCATAGATGTCTATCAACAAGGTGAAGCCAGAATCGCAGCATATCGCATTCCCGCCCTCATACAAACGAAAAAAGGCACCTTACTCGCCTTTGCGGAGGCCCGCAAAGGAGGTCTTTCCGATACAGGGGACATCAGCATCGTCGTGAAACGTTCCAAAGACAACGGTCGTACCTGGACAGACCTCACCACGGTGTGGAGCGACGCAGGCAATACCTGCGGAAACCCCGTACCCATTGTAGATCGTAAAACCGGCCGCATCTTCCTGATCGGAACGTGGAACAATGGCGCCGATCACGAAAACGACCTCATTCGACGCACCGCCATAGACACCCGCAGAATCTTCCTGTTGCACTCCGATGACGACGGTCAAACCTGGTCCTCAGTCCGATATCCGCAGAATCTCCTCGAATCCGTCTGTCAAGGCAGCATGCTCAACTACATGTCGAAAGGCAAAATCACGAACACGCTGTTCTTCTCCAATCCCGCTTCTACGGACGAACGTAAAAATAGTACCCTCAAACTCAGTAGGGACGAAGGAAAAACATGGTCACAAACTATCCTCGTTCACAAAGGCTTCGGAGCCTATTCCGACTTGGTGAATCTAGGCCATGGAGATATCGGCATCATCTTCGAATATGGAGCCTCCCATCCATACGAAAAAATAGGGTTTGCGTCCATTCGGATACAAAAACTGTCAAACTAAGAAAACTTATAGCAAAGCAGATGCGTCAAAAACTGACGACCTCTTGCAAAAAACAATTCTATATTTATCAAAAACTTACAAAAATGAACATTGCAGTAGCAGGAACCGGTTATGTAGGTTTATCTATCGCCACACTTCTGGCACAACACAATCATGTGGAAGCTGTGGACATTATACCTGAAAAGATCGAACTTATCAATAAACACCAATCGCCCATACAAGACGACTATATTGAAAAATATCTTGCAGAGAAGCCCTTGGACCTCCATGCTACACTGGATGGGGAAAAAGCTTATAGTCAGGCTGATTTCGTAGTCATTGCAGCACCAACCAACTACGACTCTGTCAAAAACTATTTTGACACCTGCCATGTAGAAGAAGTCATCGACCTCGTTCTAAAGGTAAATCCCAAGGCCATTATGGTCATCAAAAGTACCATCCCGGTAGGTTATACGGAAAATATTCGCCGCAAATATGCCGAAAAAGCCCGTCATCAGGGAAATCTATCAGTTGAGCCTAACATTATCTTCGCTCCGGAATTTCTTCGTGAAAGCAAAGCACTTTATGACAATCTCTATCCCAGTCGCATCATCGTAGGATACCAACAAGATAACAAACATTTAGAAGAAGCTGCACACACTTTTTCCCAACTCCTGGTAGAAGGAGCCATCGGGCCACAAGGAAGTACAAACTCAGAAGGAGCAACGATCAGCTCTAACCTATCAACTATAAACTCTCAACTAAACAAGCAAGACACACATCCTCAGGGAAGTGAAAACGATAAACTTTCAACTCATAACTCTCAACTAAACGAGCAAGACACACACTCCCAAGGAAGTGAAAACTATAAACTATCAACTATAAACTATAAACTAAACGAACAAGACACACATCCCCAAGAAAGAGAAAACAATAAACTATCAACTACAAACTATAAACTAAACAAGGGCATTCCTTGTTTATTCATGGGTACTACTGAGGCCGAGGCCGTAAAACTCTTTGCCAATACCTATTTGGCACTTCGTGTCAGCTACTTCAATGAATTGGACACCTATGCAGAGATGAAAGGTCTCCATACGCAGCACATCATCGACGGCGTTTGTCTCGACCCCAGAATCGGCACACATTATAACAACCCAAGTTTCGGCTACGGCGGTTATTGTCTCCCCAAAGATACCAAACAACTTTTGGCCAATTATGCTGACGTGCCGGAGAACCTCATAGAAGCCATTGTGGATAGCAACCGCACCCGCAAGGACTTCATTGCCGATGCCGTATTGAAGAAAGCTGGATATTATAGTTCTAATAGTAATTGGAATGCACAGAGTGAACATCGCTGTGTAATTGGTATATACCGTCTGACTATGAAGTCAAATTCTGATAATTTTCGTCAGAGTGCGATTCAAGGCATTATGAAGCGTATCAAGGCGAAAGGTGCTGAAGTGGTCATCTATGAGCCTGTAATGAAAGATGGAGATTTGTTCTTTGGTAGTAAGGTAATAAATGATTTGACTAAGTTTAAAAAGTTAAGCCAAGCAATTATCGCCAACCGTTTCGACGATTGTCTGAGCGATGTAGAAGATAAAGTGTATACTCGTGATATCTTTAGAAGAGACTAAACGTGAGATTTGCTTGATACTTTACGTTTTACACGATTAAGCAAGCGTAACCCGAATTTCGAGTTACGCGTTATGCTCTAAATAAAAGAAGGATTAGTGCGTGCACACGTGAAACACAAGTTTATGGTTAGATACCGTCACGCACTTCAATTAGTAAACGAATAAAAATTCCACAAATATGAAAGGTATTGTATTAGCAGGCGGTTCTGGCACACGCCTTTATCCAATCACCAAGGGAGTAAGTAAGCAGTTGCTTCCTATTTTTGATAAACCAATGGTGTATTACCCAATCTCTGTACTGATGCTTGCTGGCATTCGTGAGATTCTGATTATTTCTACATCTTACGACCTTTCTGGATTCAAGCGCCTCCTAGGTGATGGTTCAAATTACGGAGTAAATCTCACTTATGCTGAACAGCCATCACCCGATGGTCTTGCTCAGGCATTCACTATTGGAAAAGATTTCATTGGCGATGATTCAGCTTGTCTCGTTCTTGGCGATAACATTTTCCATGGAGCAGGTTTTACCAAAATGCTCAAAGAAGCTGTGCGTACAGCTGATGAAGAAAAAAAGGCAACTGTCTTTGGTTACTGGGTGAACGATCCAGAGCGTTATGGTGTAGCTGAATTTGACAAACAAGGCAATTGTCTCTCTATTGAAGAAAAACCTGCAAAACCAAAGTCAAACTATGCTGTTGTAGGCCTCTATTTCTATCCTAACAAAGTAGTAGATGTTGCAGCTAATATCAAACCTTCTGCTCGTGGAGAGTATGAGATTACTACAGTTAACCAGCAATTCCTTCAAGATGGTGAACTGAAAGTACAGACCCTTGGTCGTGGATTCGCTTGGCTTGATACAGGTACCCATGATTCGCTCTCTGAGGCTTCAACTTATATAGAGGTTCTTGAAAAGCGACAAGGCTTGAAGGTAGCTTGTCTCGAAGGTATTGCTTACCGTCAAGGCTGGATCAACGAGGAGCGAATGCGCGAACTCGCAAAGCCAATGTTGAAGAATCAATATGGTCAGTACCTTCTCAAGGTAATTGACGAACTTAAAGAAACAGAAAATCCAAATCTCGATTAAAAAATATGGATGTAATAAAAACAGTAATTGATGGAGTCGTAATCATTGAACCTAAGGTATTCGGTGATGCTCGCGGATATTTCTTCGAATCATTCTCACAACATGAGTTTGATGAGAAAGTACGTAAAATTAATTTTGTACAGGACAACGAGTCAATGTCCTCTTATGGCGTAATGAGAGGTCTTCACTTCCAGTGTCCTCCATACACACAGTCAAAACTCGTTCGTTGCGTAAAGGGTGCTGTGCTCGATGTAGCCGTAGATATCCGCAAGGGTTCACCTACATATGGACAGCATGTAGCCATAGAACTCACAGAAGACAATCATCGACAGTTCTTTGTTCCAAGAGGTTTTGCACATGGTTTTGCAGTTCTCTCAGAGACTGCAATTTTCCAATATAAGTGCGACAACTTCTATGCACCTCAGGCAGATGGTGGAATTTCAATAAAGGATGAATCACTCGGTATCGATTGGAAAATCCCTACTGAACATGCATTGTTGAGCGAGAAAGACACGATGCATAAATGTCTGAAAGACTTCGACTCCCCATTTGTTTATAGTGAAGACCACTATCCTGAGTTCTCTCAAAACTCATAACTCAAAATTATGAATATATTGGTTACAGGTGCTAATGGTCAGCTCGGCAACGAGATGCGAATCGTTAACAAGAATAGTACTGACAAGTACATATTTACGGATATCAATCACGTAGAAGGTCTTGAAACCACATACCTTGACATTACTGATTTGGAAGCTATTCGCACAATGGTCAAGGAGCATGGTGTGAATGCAATCGTCAATTGTGCAGCTTGGACAAATGTAGATGGTGCAGAAGATCCTGAAAAATACGATTTGGTGGAGAAGTTGAATGCCACAGCCCCTGAGAATCTTGCTAAGGCAATGAAGGAGGTAGATGGTTTGCTTGTTCAAATATCCACCGACTATGTGTTTGGTAATGAGCCATATAACGTTCCATGTAAGGAAGAACAGAAAGGTACTCCATCGGGTGTTTATGGTATGACCAAACTCCATGGTGAAGAAAACATAATTGCAACAGAATGCAATTACATCATCATCCGTACAGCTTGGTTGTACTCTGAATTTGGCAAGAACTTCTGCAAAACAATGCTCAATTTGACAGCCACTAAGCCTGCACTCAAAGTGGTCTTTGACCAATGCGGCACGCCTACTTATGCATGGGATTTGGCTTGTGCTATCGAAGCTGCTCTGAAGAATCCTGTTGTGGGAGTTTATCACTACTCAAATGAAGGTGTCTGTTCATGGTTTGACTTCACCAAAATGATTGCAGAATATGCTGGCAACAAGGATTGTGACATTCAGCCTTGTCACTCCAACGAGTTCCCTTCTCCTGTAACTCGTCCATCTTATTCTGTTTTGGATAAGACTAAAATAAAAGAGACTTTCGGTATTAAAGTACCATACTGGACAGATAGCCTAAAGGTTTGCATTGCAAACATTGTAAAGAAGGGATAAAAAGCAAAGAAAGTAAAGTGGTTTCAGATTTTGAAGTGCTGAGAATTTACCAAGAATCGAGAGAACTCGCTAAACAAATTTACGCTATTACAAAAGTAGGCGAGTTTAGTCGAGATTACAGATTAGATTCTCAAATACGAGCAGCCGCTGGTTCTATTTGTGACAATATAGCAGAGGGCTTTGAACGTCAAGGCAACAAAGAGTTCAAACAATTTCTGTATATAGCTAAGGGTTCTGCAGGAGAAGTTCGTTCTCAACTTAATCGTGCTCACGATGTTGAGTTCATTGATGATGAGACTTATAATACTCTTTACAATGCAGTCAAGAAATTGAGTGCAGGAATAATTCATTTCGTTCAATCATTAAACACATTTGAAAGTAAAGGCTCGAAGTTCTAAACACCTTCATTACCTTCTATACTTTCTCTACATTAAAAACATTTCATTTATGAAAAGAAATATAGTTATTACCGGTGGAGCCGGTTTCATAGGCTCACACGTTGTTCGCCTCTTTGTGAACAAATATCCAGAATATAATATCATCAATCTTGATAAGTTGACCTATGCAGGTAATCTTGCAAATCTCAAAGATATAGAGGATAAACCAAATTACAAATTTGTCAAGATGGATATCTGTGACTTTGATGCGTTCTTCAAACTTATGCAGGACGAGAAGATTGATGGCATTATTCACTTGGCAGCAGAATCACACGTTGACCGCTCTATCAAGGATCCATTCACTTTCGCTCGAACTAACGTAATGGGGACATTGACGCTCCTTCAGGCAGCAAAACTCTATTGGGAATCCCTACCAGATAAGTACGATGGTAAGCGTTTCTACCACATCTCTACTGACGAGGTGTATGGAGCACTCGAAATGACCAACCCAGAAGACATTAAGCCACCATTTACTACTAAAGCAAGTTCCGAAGAGCACCACTTGGCTTATGGCAAGGATTTCTTCTATGAGACTACCAAGTATAATCCACATTCACCATATTCAGCTTCAAAGGCAAGTTCAGACCACTTTGTTCGTGCATTTCACGATACTTACGGAATGCCGACTATCGAGACCAACTGCTCTAACAACTATGGCCCTTACCAGTTCCCAGAGAAGTTGATACCTCTCTTCATCAACAACATTCGTAACCGTAAGCCACTTCCTGTCTATGGCAAGGGTGAGAATGTACGCGACTGGTTGTATGTTGTGGATCATGCTCGTGCTATCGATACAATTTTCCATAATGGTACCATTGCCGGAACCTACAATATTGGCGGTTTCAACGAGTGGAAGAATATCGACATCATCCATACCGTCATCAAGACTGTTGACCGTCTGCTTGGACGACTTGAGGGTGCCGACCTTGACTTGATTACTTATGTAACTGATAGATTAGGTCATGATGCACGTTATGCAATTGACTCAACAAAACTTCAAAAAGAACTCGGCTGGGAGCCATCTCTCCAGTTTGAGGAAGGTATTGAGAAGACTGTAAAGTGGTATCTTGAAAATGAGGAGTGGATGAATAACATCACTTCTGGTGATTATGAAAAGTATTACGAAAGTCAATATTCAAATAGATAAGCAGCAACCCAACAACAATTTGATATATTAAATAAGTTTAACGTGAAGGGATAGAAACGTTAGTTTAGATAATGCAGCAGGTATCATGATACTAGTTATGATACTTTCTCATATTCTGATTTTTTCCAATTTAAAAGATAGTTCAATATTTAATTGGGTCATAGAAGATATCTTTGGATTTTTCATGCCGTGGTTCTACTACAAATCTAGAATGTTTTATTCTCCCCTTAAGAGAAAGTCTTTTTTATAATTTTTCAGTTCTACAGGTAAAAAGCTGATAAAACCATACATTAATATGATGCTTATTGGTTTTGTTATTTCATTATTATTGTGCATTCTAAATAGTAAAAATATTTCAGATGCCATTAAGAGTAATATAACAGCAATATACAATTACCAATCTATAGGTATAAACTTAGCATTATGGTATCTTCCATCGCTTTTCATAACGAGAGTTATTTATAATCAAATACGATCAAATGTAACTGTTTATTTAATTACATTTATCGGGGGAATACTTGCGTATCTATTATCTCAATGGAAAATATCTTTACCGTGTATTATTCAAAATGTAAATCTTGGATTGTTTTTCTTTGGTATAGGCTATATGGCTAAGAATATACAATAAAATATTTATTTTTCGAGTATTTCTCTTCTCGTATATATTACATTGTTAATCATATGTCCTTCATACGTCAATTTCTTTACAAATAGTTTAGTTAAAGGAAATTATTTAGTTTTTTTGGCTGTAGCGATTTCTGCTTGTGTCTCTTTTACATGTATCATAAAGTGGTGTAATTTTAAATGTACAATACTTGAACAGATTGGTAAAAATTCAATGATTTTCTATACTACTCATTATATGATTATATATTTAGTTAAAAAAATTAGTTTTTCTGAATGCTCCAGACTACTTAATTTTTTACATTATTACGCTTTCTGTTATTTTGTACATGTCCATACTGTATAATACAGAAATTCAAAATTTGTGAATAAAATAATTTAAATCAAAAAATGTATCAACTTTTTATTGATAGTATTTTCAACCCGCTCGTTAAAAGACCGCTATTCTTGATGGCCTACTTTGTTTTTTGTTTATTGCATATTAAGAAATGGAAACAATTCTTTGATACTTATGAGAATCAAACAGCACTGAATAGGGTACAGTTTTTTAAAACAATATATTTTAATTATCGCAGTTTGCCAGGGAATCAAGCAAAACTGTTTCCTATATATATATACTCTGATGTAGAAATAATCTCATCGTCGGGTAGAATTTCTCTTGAATGCGATACTATCCAACAGGGTATGATTCGCTGGGGATGGTTTTATTCTTTTAGAAGTCAAGGCGTATCGCGTATTAATAATCAAGGACTTATAAAAATTTATGATGGAGGGGGGAGATTCCTCCGAGGTTCTGAGATTACAGTAAGGAAAGGAGCTTGTTTAAGTATAGGTAGAAATTTTTTCGTAGGAGAAAACACATCCATTTATTGTTGGCATGAAATTACGCTTGGGAAGTTTGTACGTTTAACGTATCAATCTCAGATTTTTGATACCGATTTCCATTATTCAGTAAATAGCACAACAGGTGAAGTTAAGCAGTACTATGCTTCTATCAGAATAGGAGACTACAACTGGATTGGCAATCGTGCAACAATCAAGAAAGGAACGATTACACCAGATCACTTGACTGTTGCTGCACCCAACTCTATGTTAGGCAAGGATTATAGCAGCCTGCCACCCTATTCAATTATTGGAGGCTCACCAGCCAAACTATTGAAGACTGGTTATTCTAGAATATGGAACAATGAGATGCAGCGAATTGCAGAGATAGAAGAATGGTATAAGCAAAACCCTGAAGGAAAAACTTTCTCTTTTGATTTGAGCGAAATGCCGCTTGAAGAGATTACAGAAGAAATATGAATTCAAATACTAGACTAATTGTAAATACAGTTGTAATGTATGCCAGAGTATTTATCACAATGATAATCTCTCTATTGGCATCGCGATGGATATTATTGGGTTTAGGAGCAGAAGATTTTGGACTTTTTAATCTTGTAGCTGGTCTGTTGACATTGATGATGTTCTTAAATCTATCCATGTCCACAGCAACACAACGATTCATTTCCTTTTACCTCACAAAGGATGGAGCCGCCAAGGCTCAAACAGTATTCTACTATAGCTGTATATTGCATCTTCTAGTAGCAATAATTGTAATTGCATGTATTGAAATTGGTGGTCAGTATATGCTTGACCATTTTTTGAGCGTACCTACGGGTAAGGAGAACTTGGCAAAATTTGTATTGCATACTCTATCCATCAGCACATTCTTTACCATCATTTCAGTACCCTATAATGCATGTATGCTTGCACATGAAAATATGCTTTTCGTAGCTATTATATCCATCGCTGAGGCAGTATTACGATTTGCTTGTGCCTTTTCTCTTTTGTATATTCCGAGCCACCGTCTTGAATACTATGCTTTGGTGGTAATGGGGATGCAGATACTCTCCACAATTGCTTATCGTACCTATAGCGTTACGCATTATGCTGAATCAAAAATTAAAATACAGAAGGTAAGCGACTTTAGATTGCTGAAAGAGATGGTTACCTATGTGGGCTACAATCTAATAGGCTCTATCAGCAGCATGCTGGGAACACAGGGCGTTTCGATGCTCCTCAACTCGTTCTTTGGTGTAATCATCAATGCCGCATATGGTATTGCCACACAGGTACAAGGACAGCTAACATACTTCTCCAATGCAGTCGTCTCTGCAGCCAGACCTCAAATCGTCAAGAGCGAGGGTGAAGGAAATAGAGACCGAATGCTGATCTTGTCAGCCTCTGCTTGCAAGATGGCCTTCCTACTGATGTCGCTATTTGCCATTCCGCTTATCATAGAGATGCCTTATGTGCTTGAATTATGGCTCAAGGATGTGCCTAACTATACAGTCGAGTTTTCACGACTGATATTGATTTTGAGTCTGATATTCCAGTTTAGCATTGGCGTTTCAGTAGGTGTGGAGAGTGTCGGTAACATTAAAATGCTTCAAATCGTAGTAGGAACATTCAACCTGCTTATTCTTCCCTTAGGTTACGTTCTGTTAGTCAATGGCTTTCAGCCCTATTCAATTATTGCATTAAAGATAGGCATTGAGTCAATAGCCCTATGCTTACGTCTGATTATATCAAAGAAGATTACAGGAATACGCGTTACAAAATTCTTGGCAAAAACCATCATTCCATCATTGTTTACATTTGCTGCCGTTACTATTTCCTGCTACTTTGTTCGGAATTCGATGGATACAAGTTTCCTTCGTCTGGTATTGGTCTCTGCTACTTCTCTTATAACAATGACATTGTTGTGCTTTGTTTATGCATTCAACAGAGTAGAAAAAGAGAAATTCATTGGCCTGTTTATGACCGTACTAAATAAAATTAAAAGATAATGAAACATATATTTTTTATCGCTCTTCAAAAAATAACGCTTGCTTTTGCACGAATGTGGAGCAAAATATTTCCATACAAAATGAAATGTCTGGTGGACGAGAAATTTGTTTTCCCATTTTATACGATTTGGATTACTCGTGGTATAAAGTCCATAGGAAAGAATGTTATTGTTCGTCCTAAGGCAAACCTGATTCATGGAGTCGAATATATTACCATAGGTGACAATACGCGTTTTGGTGCTAATTTATACAACTCACCGCATGGAATGTAATTGACAATAAGGCTTTTGCCTCCAAATATATACAAAAAAAATTAACAATTGGATCAGACTGTAGCTTCGGCACCAATGCCCATATTACAGCTGTAAAATCCATAACAATAGGTGATAATCTCCTGACGGGTAAAACGTACTTATCACAGATAATTCGCATGGTTGTTTTACTGAAGAAGATTTGCTGTTACCACCTTCAAAGCGCCCAGTGTTCAGCAAAGGTGAACTGAAGATTGGAAACAATGTATGGATTGGCGAGAAAGCTTCAATCATCGGTAATGTTACCATAGGAGATTCTAGTATTATAGCAGCCAATTCAGTTATTGTACATGACGTGCCTCCAAGAACTTTAGTTGGAGGAATACCAGAAAAAATTTTAAAACAATTATAATAATGAAACCCAAGATATTCGCATTTTATTTACCACAGTTTCATCCCATTGAGGATAATAACAGATGGTATGGTCCTGGATTTACTGAATGGACCAATGTAGCAAAAGCAAAGCCACTGTTTAAAGGCCACGAACAGCCGAAGATTCCAGCAGATTTGGGTTTTTATGATCTAAGACTTCCCGAAGTGAGACAAGCTCAGGTTGACTTGGCAAAGGAAGCAGGGATTGATGCTTTTTGTTATTACCACTATTGGTTTGGTGGTAAACAAATCATGGAGTACGTACTTAATGATATAGTTAAACGCAAAGAGCCCGACTTCCCATTCTGCGTTTGTTGGGCAAATATGAGTTGGTTCAAAAAAGAATGGGACCCAAGTATTAAGACTTTGAGGCCGGAGGTTATCTTGGATCAGGTGTACCCAGGCGATGAGGACATCATTAAACATTTTAATATGCTCTTGCCCATTTTTCAGGATTCGCGCTATTATAAAATAGATGGAAAGTTAGTTTTCTTTGTTTACCAAATACAACTCATGCCAAATTTTGCTGAGTTCAAGGCTAAATGGGACAAGTTGGCAGAGGAGCATGACCTTCCAGGATTCTACTATCTTACTTATACAACTAATATTGAAGATGTGGAGAAGCCTATCATGTCTGATTGCGATGGCGTTGTTTTGAGTTTGATTAATCATAGCGTTGGTAACGATAGAAATAATTCAAGAATTCTTTCTTATGTAAAAACCTTGAGGAATAAAGCTAAGAACTACCTGCACATACCTCAGAATGTAGTTTCATACGCTGATGCTATTAAGAAATTGACAAATCCAATTGCAAAGAAAGATAACGTCATTCCAGTATTAGTTCCTAACTGGGACCACACAGCACGAAGAGGCTATTCAGCCACTGTGATGCACAAATCTACTCCTGAGCTTTTTAAAAAGCACTGTCGTGATGTATTTGAATTGGTAAAAGATAAGCCCGATGACAAGCAGATCATATTCTTGAAGTCTTGGAACGAATGGGCCGAAGGAAACTATATGGAGCCAGATATCGTTCATGGAAAAGGATATATTAAGGCTTTAAGAGAAGTCGTTGAAGAATATAAAGATAAATAATAATGAGTATAAAGAATGTAGTTAGCAATAGCGTAGTAGCGTATTTATTATATGCTACCAATTTTGTATTCCTGACACATAAAATCTTTTATATTATGCCCTTGTATATGATGGCTTTGGGTCTCACATACGTAAAGAATAAAACTGTTTTGAATTTTAGGCCTGTTACGATAGGAATATCAATGGCCCTATTATTGCTATTATTATGGCATGCGAGAGAAGATAATCTGCTTAGTATAGTTTTTACATTTGTTAAAGCGTTTAGTTTTTTGGTCGTTATTTCTTTATCGAAAGATATAATTACAGAAAGCATTAATAAGTATATAAAGGTATTTATAGTTATATCAGTTATCTCATTGGTAGCATGGTGTTTGTATTTATTAGGTATAGATATTGTCAATTTGGGCTCAATTACTCTACTTGAGAAATACAAATTAAGTAATCATTTATTATTCGTGTGTGATGATAATGGTCGTTTCCAATCGTTATATATTGAACCTGGCTATTATGGTTTGTTGTGTATAACTTTAATGTGCCTAAATCGGTTTAGAAAAGATAAGACTAGTTTAATTCTGCTTTTATGTATAGCATTTTCACTTTCTTTGGCTTCATTTTTGATACTTGCTTTTATTCTTGTATTTAATGCTTTATTAATTAAACAGAATTTAAAAGCAATGATATTTCCTGTATTGTTGATAGGTTCTGTGTATTGGTATGGAATGAATTATAATAACGGAGATAATATCATTTATAATAAAATTATTTGGCGATTAAGTTTGAACGATGACGGAGAATTAACTTTTTATAATAGAACTACTAAATCTTTCGAATATTACTTTGAGAGTACATTTCTTAAATCAGATGATTTAATTACAGGAATTGGAAGCGAATCGTATGTGAGACGTAAATTTGAGAATTCAGTAGATTATAAAGCCTACTTTGTCCTTGATGGCATTATAGGCATTATTTTGCTGTCTTTATTTTATTATTTGCCATACCGGATGTCAAAAAAGCGTAGAAGCATTACTGTAATAGTTTTATATACTATAATTTTTGCACGAGGTTTTGTATTTTCATTAGTTCTAGGAAATCTATTACTTTATTATCTAAATTGTTTTATTACGAAGAATGAAGAAGAAAAGAATCTTATTTGTTCACAACCAAAATGATTTTACAGGGAGTACAAAAGTGCTGTCAGATGTATTGAAGTATCAGTATAATGATGCAGAAAAATATGTCTTGACGATGAATGCATCGGAAGGATTTTTGTCTTACATTAGTGATATTCATATTGTAAAAATTGCTTTTCCAAAGTTATTTGGAAAAACAATTCCAATGCTTTCATCAGCAATATCTCTGGTCTCTAGAATAGTGTTTATTATAAAACTTATTCCTACAGTTGATTTTATATATATAAATACTATTAGCCCATACTATGCTGCTATTACAGCCCGATTTTTTAATAAAGAGCTATTTTGGCATATACATGAAAAAGCTGTTGTAAAGACTAAACTGAATACATTTAAAGAATTTGTTCAGAAGCATACTGATGCTCATTTTATATTTGTGTCTCAATATGTTAGGGACAAATATGTACTTTCAAAAAAATCCACATGTGAGATACAATATAATATGCTTTACCCAGAATTTACCGATAGGGTAATTATTCGGCCAATTCAAGAACGTAAACCCAAAAATATAATCATGGTTTGTTCCTATGCAAGAATGAAAGGCATATATACGTTTGTAGATATCGCACGCAAATTATCTCAGTATAATTTCAACCTTGTACTTTCAGTTTCAGAAGAAGATGTAAATGATTTTATAAAAGAAGTCAATCCTCCTCTAAATTGTAAAGTTTATCCGAAGCAAAGTCGCATCTGGGAGATGTATGCACTTAATGATTTGATTCTAAATTTGTCAAATCCATTTTTTGGGGTTGAAACATTTGGCATGACAATTATAGAAGGCATGGCCTATGGATTACCTGCTGTAGTTCCAAATGTAGGAGGTCCTCTTGAAATCGTAGATGGCAGAAATGGTTTGGCTGTTGATACAACAAGTTGTGAATCCATTTCATCTGCAATATTAGAAATAATGGAACCACACAATTATTACACTTATGCAAAAAATGCATTAGAGAGCGTGCAACGTTTTTATTATATAAAGAACAAATACGTATGATAGATATTTGCCCAAAAGAAAAATGTACTGCGTGCTATGCATGTGTAAATACTTGTAAGCATGATGCAATAAAAATGGTTGAGGATGAATGTGGCTACTTGTACCCTTACATTGAAGCAGCCAAATGTGTTGATTGCGGTGCCTGCCAAAAAACGTGTCCTGCAATAAACGAAACAAAACTTAATTATCCTAATAAATGCTATGCTGCTTCCATTGCATCGGACGATGTAATGAACAGTTCATCAGGTGGTGCTGCATATATCATATCTAAATATTTAATTGAGCAGGAAGGAGTTGTTTATGGATGTTCAGGAGCAGATATTTTAAACGTGAAGCATGTAAGAGTTGACACTATAGATCAATTGGAGCAGCTTCGGGGGTCGAAATATGTTCAGAGCCAAATAGGTAATAGTTACGAACAATGCAAAACAGATCTAAAAGCTGGAAGGCTTACCCTGTTTATAGGTACACCTTGTCAAATTGCGGGCTTGAAGTCATATTTGAAAGTTGATTATGATAATCTGTATACTTGCGATTTAGTATGCCATGGTGTGCCATCTCAAAAGATGTTGAATAGCGAGATCAATTATTATATAAAGGGAGATCAGATTTCTTCAAATTCTCAACTGTTGTTTCGTCAGAAGATAATAGGCCCCAAATTCAATTCTTTCAGAATTGAGTATGGATTATTCTTGCAGAATAATCCATACTCAAGCTTCAGTATCGCATATCCCAAAGAAAGCTATTTGTTTGCGTTTATTAACTGCTTAATATTTAGAGAAAGTTGTTATCAATGTAAATATGCCACTGCTGCTAGAGTTGCAGATATTACGTTGTCTGATTTTTGGTGCTTAGGGGCAGATGCAAATCTGCCTGAAGGAAGAGGCGTCTCATGTTGTCTCGTAAATACATCAAAGGGGGCCAAGCTCTTTAGTGAGGTAAAATATGATATGAGGGTAGTAGAGCGAAAGCCAATCGAAGCCATACGAGGAAATGGACAACTTCAAAGGCCAAGTGTCAAGAGTACGAATTATTATAAATTCTTGAAGATGTTTAGTGAAACGGGCGATATGAAAAAGTCTATCGATACCTGCTATAAAAAGGAGTATATCAATATAGTTTATGTTGAAAAAATCAAGGCGCTATTGCGTAAAATATTATAAGATCTATGAAACAAAGAATAGGACTCGTATCATATCCCTTTTCTTATAATTATGGAACATGCTTACAGGCTTTTGCCTTAGCTTATTTCCTAAAAGGGAAAGGATATGATGTGGAATATATAGATTATTCTGCACGCAAATCATATAGGAGTATTGCGATGCTAAAATATATAGCAAAGCATCCGATACTATTTCTCTCAGAGATATTTCACAAAAATGCGAAAGATAATTTAGATTATAGTTTTGTCGGCTCTTCCTGGTACAAATCAACGATTACTAAATCTAGAAAATTCTATGAAAATAATGTACCTATTTCAAATATTAAGTATGATTATGACTCAATAAGGTCTGTCAATCTTCCTTATGATAAGTTTATAGTAGGAAGTGATCAGACGTGGAGCAAACATGTTAATCCCTTGTTAAGTTGCTTTTTCCTAAATTTTGTGCCTAAAGGAAAAAAGAAAATAGCTTATGCGCCAAGCATGGGTGGATGTATTCCAACAGGCCTGTATAAAAAAATAATTTCATATTATTTAAAATCATTTGATTCACTTTCATGTCGCGATAAAAACTGTGCAGAGTATTTATCTGGTATGCTAAAAACAAATGTTGAGTGCGTTTTGGATCCAACGTTACTAATCAATGGCGATGAATGGAAACATCTTTCAGATAAATCAAAAAAGATAGATGGCGAATATATTCTGGTTTATATATTAGGAGAACGTCAAGCGATTGTTGATTATGCAGAAGAACTTGGCAAAAAGAAGAATTTACCTATTTATTATATTGTTACAAGAGATAAATATTTAAAGATGCAAAATCATCTACTTGAAGTAGACCCTTTAGATTTTGTTTCTCTTATCAGTAATGCAAAGTTTGTTATTACAGATTCTTATCATGCAATGTTGTTCTCGGTTAATATAGGGATCAACTTTTTTATTTTCAATAAGAGGGACAATGGTGGAGATAATGGTAGATTACTTGATTTTCTAGAAAAATTTAATCTTTTAGATAATTATATCAATAGTTCATTATATCAGGAAATCCAACCAATTGATTTTTATAAAGTAGAATCATCGCTGATGAACGAAAGACAGAAATCAATTGATTATTTATTAACATCTCTACGATAGAAAATGATAACTAATAAAAAACAAATTGCTATATTAATGGCAACCTATAATGGAGCTCAATATATAGGTGAACAAATTGATTCCATTATTGGGCAGACAAATAAGGATTGGGAACTGTACATCCGCGATGATGGTTCGTCAGATAACACTCTTGAAATAGTAAAACAATTCTGTAATCAGTATTCTAATATTCATTTAACAGCCGATCCTCAGTTGCATCGTGGATCACGTGATTCATTTATGTGGTTATTGGAAAATATCGATTCCGATTTATATATGTTCTGTGATCAAGATGATGTTTGGCTTCCAGAAAAAATAGAAGAATCTATTAAGATGATACCAAAAGATAATAAACCTTTTGTTATATGTACAAACTTAAGGGTAGTCGATTCTAATCTTAATACTTTGAACGATTCTTTTTGGGAGATAAAACAGATTGGTATTGACGATTTCAATGATTTCAAACTCCGATGGACGCAGAATAATGTGGCCGGTTGTACTATGCTTTTTGATGCTAAAACAAAGAAAATATGTTTTCCTTATCCAAAGAGCGCATCCATGCATGATGCATGGATATCTTTAAGTACATTGGCAAATGGAGGACGTATTATTCCTATTCAGAAACAGTTGATGTTATACCGTCAGCACGAGAAGAATGTCGTAGGTGCGAAGGATAAAGGGGTTTTGCATTATTTTACGGAAACAAACGCAGTTATAGGCAGAATGTTTAGCCAATATAAGACTATAAAATTTCTCTATCCAGTTTCGTTTCTTACTTTCATTTTTTTCAAGGTTATTAAGCGTGTTCAGAATCCTTAATAGTTTTTTTATGTGCGCGAAAATTCTGACAATCTTGCATTTTGAATCTTCAAAAAACAATCCATAATATGATCAATCGAAAAAAATATAAATATATTTTTGTTGTTTTAGTATATAGGAATACGTCTGATTTGATTGACTTCTTCCATCATTTTGATATTCCAGACAGCAACGTAGTTGTAGTAAATAGTTTCTATGATGCAGATAGCGAACAGGAATTTAGTGATATTGCCAATAGATATTCAGCTGACTTCATCAGCGTCCCAAACAAAGGTTATGGAGCTGGAAATAATAAAGGGGTTGAGTATGCTTTAGCTCACTATGATTTCAAATACTTGATAATTTCTAATGCAGATATTACGATAGAGAAATTAAATATTAATGATTTATCCAAGTACGGTAATTCTATTATAGCGCCAAAGATTCTAAATTTAAGAGGCCGTAATCAGAATCCTTCATCACCATTCTTTCCAGGTAATATCTATTCTGCTATAAAGGCTTGGTGCTTTAATGGGAATCATCATAAACTGATATGGGGTGTTTATGCTTATTCTCGTTTTACTAAGATCATTTATTATCTGATGGCCCCATTCCATAAGAAGATATTCTCTGCTCATGGTGCTTTTGTTATCATCCCACATGAATCGTTAACTAAATTAGTTCCACTATACGATGAAGAGATGTTCCTTTTTATTGAAGAGGAATATTTAGGACTCAAAGCACATCGACTTAGTATTTCAACTATGTATGCTCCGGAGATAGTGATTCGCCATAAGGAAGATGGAAGCATGAACTTGGCAAACGTTAATACTTTTGAACGTGAGAAACAATCTTATTTGGTGTACTATAATCACTATAAGAATAGGAAGTAAAATATTACTATCATCCTCTCAAATAATAGGAATCTATCCACACAGGTGGACTCTTTCGAGTTGCAGTTCGATACCGTCGGATGGAACAAAAAAATATTGTGAGTAAGATTCCCGCTCATTCTATTATATAATTTAAAATTTGTTTGCTCATTAATTTTAATGCATTATGATAAAAGCATTTATCTCACATAGTAGTGCGCAGAAAACATTTGTGAAAGATTTGGTAGATAGGCTCGGCTTGGACTATTGTGTTGTTGATTGCTACAATTTCGAATCAGCATACAAGTCTTTGGATGAGATTTATAAGAAAATAGATCAGTCCACGATTTTTGTATTATTGTTGTCTAAAGAATCTTTGGCATCTGATTGGGTAGAAAAAGAAATACGTTATGCACGTGAAAAACTTGAACCATACGGCTATGATCGTTTTTGGCCTTTTATTATAGATGATTCGCTGTCCTTTGATGATTGTCCCGCATGGATGAAATCGGATGAATGTTTCAATCTGAGAAAATTCAAAAGTCCTTTGGTCCTTGCGCGAGATATAGAGCAGAAGTTTAGAAAAATTATATGGGCAAAAGACCCTGTAAGAAAGACTTTAGATACCCTAATGGTCGGCAGAAATAAGGATATCGAAAAATTTGAGGATATCTTTCAATCAGCAAAAGGATTAAAACTTCGTTCTTTAATAATATCTGGACGCGATGGTGTTGGTAAAGATATGTTTATTAATCAATGTTTGCAGAAAGTAGGTTATGGTGCAGAAGTTGAGCCTTATCACATTAGTCTTAATCCAAGTGAGGGTGTTGAGAACTTTATAATCCATTTAAATTTAATAACAAGGAGTTATACAGAATCTGAGTTGTTGGATATTTTGGCAAAATCTGCTAAAGAAAAGTCGGCAAAAGCAGTTGAATTGTTGAATAAACTTCTTGATTCAGGATCTGTATTGGTAGTTGATGATGACCTTTCTTGTGTGATGCCTAATAGACAACTTGCAGATTGGGTTTCAGATGTTGTTGAAAACAGTTCTTTAAGAAATCAATTGGGTGTTCTTATTAAAAGTAAAAAAGCTCCTGTTACATACCTAACTGCTGAACATCCATTTTTTGCTCATTTAAATTTAGAACCGCTTGATACTAAAGATAGGGTTAAATTATTCTACCATCTTATAAGACTATATAAGATAGACAATGTTACTGACGATGATATTCGGTGGTTTGCAAGTAAGTTGCTAATGTCACCTCTTCAGATTATTGAAGTCGCCAAAGCTCTTAGAAATTCTCCTTTAGCGAGGGTAAAACGTGATATTGATGGCTATATTAAATATGGTGATAATCGAATAAAGTCCACAATTAGCCAGTTCTTGATAGGTGAGGAGCAAAAGCAGTTATTGATAATTCTCTCAAAAATGGAAATCGTAAGTTATGAAATTCTAGAGGGAATTTTTGAAGATGGTATTATTGAAGTGATGGAGTGGCTCAATAATATGATGGATTATGGAATTGTTTCTGTTTTAGGTCCTAATGAACAATTTTTTAGGCTTGATCATTATGTAAGTGATTATGTCAAGCGTTGCAAAATGTCGTTATCATCAGATGTTGAAATTTTATTTCAAGACGTTATGGCGCATAAAATTGAAAAATCTTCAGATATTACGGAAGATGCTTCCGTTTATCTTTATGACAAAAAAGTGCGCGTCATGTCCGGTAAAGGAAATGTTCAAGATTTCCTTGTTCCTTCTATTGTTATAGCTTCTGTTATAGAAGTATACAACAGGCAAGATTACCCTCTTGTGATTAATATCTGTGACTCTGTATTAAATGATATGCATAATTATTATTCTGAGCAAGAGCGAGAACTAAGATATTGGTTGTGTTTAGCACTTGCCAGACAGACGAATAGCCGTTTTTATGATGAGGTTAAATCACTCAAGGAAGTTGATTGCTATTTTTTAAGAGGTTTTTACTACAGAATTGAGGGTAATTATTCTAGTGCTGAGATTTGGTATAGAAAAGCGTTAGATAAGTCGTCTCAGCTTCAAAGAGCAAAAAGAGAATTAGTAACATCACTTCTAGCCCAAAATAAGTTTACAGAGGCTCTTGAAATGGCTAAAGAGAATTATGAAAAAAATCCCGAAAATTCGTACCAAATTCATGGATATTTCAGGTGTTTAGTAAGAAAGCATCATCTTGATAGAGAAGATCATTCTATGCTAGACGAACTTATGGAGGCAATGAAAAACAACTTATCAGATAAGCACGATGAGTTATATGCAGCAATGAATATTGAATATAAGATTTATGTAAAGAAATTGCCTGTTAAGGATATTATAAATATCATTCAGCAAGCTGAAACCTCTTTCCCTAATTCGATAAACATTAAGCGTGCTTCTCAAGCATTTAAAATCAAACAAGAGATGATTACAAGAGAAACTGCCTATCCAGAAGATATATAATCCAAAAACATCATGCAAGACTACGGAAAAGTATCAATCATAATGCCGACATGGAATTGTGCTCAATACATTGGCACAACCATAAAGAGCGTTTTGAATCAGACATATACAAATTGGGAGATTCTTATTCAGGACGATTGCTCTACTGATAATACACGTGAGGTGATTGAACAGTTGAGAGTCGCCATTCGACAAGCTCAGGAACCGATTTTAGAGTTGAGAGACAAGATAAGTTATGCATGCAACGAGCGAAAATCAGGTGCTGCCATCACACGAAATAATGCATTAAAGCGTGCAGACGGCAAGTGGATTGCATTTCTCGATAGTGATGATTTATGGTCTTCTGAAAAATTAGCGCTCCAAGTCAAATTCATGGAGAAAAATAATTATCATTTTACCTATACTAATTATACGCAAATAGATAAAAATGGGAGAGAAAATGGAATCCTAATAACTGGGCCTAAGAAAATAACTAAATTAGGGATGTATCTGTATTGTTGGCCAGGGTGTCTAACTGTGATGTATGATTCAACAGTAATAGGTTTAGTCCAAATTAATGATATTAGGAAAAATAATGACTATGCTATTTGGCTAAAAGTAATCAAAAAAACTAATTGTTATTTGTTACAAGAAGATTTAGCACAATATCGAATACATAAAGATTCCATTAGTCATCATTGTTATTTTTCTCTTATAAAATGGCATTATAAATTATTTCATGAGGCGGAGAATATGAATATCTTTTCGTCTATTATTATGACTTGCATAAATCTCCTTTTTGGCACTTTGAAAAGGATTTTATACGTAAAACATGCTGCTTAAATTTATCTATGATAAGCTTTTTGCTTTAATTGGCCTAATCGTTCTTTGCTGGCTACTGTTAATCATAATTATCCTTGTCAAATTAAGAATGCAACATGGCCCTGCAATTTTCAAGCAGAAGCGCGTTGGAAAAAATGGGAAGATATTTACCATGTATAAGTTTCGCACTATGGAAGTACATCATTCCGGAAGTTCCGTTTCCGTTGCCGGAGAAAGTAGGATTACTCCTTTTGGTGCTATACTAAGAAAATATAAATTAGATGAACTGCCAGAATTGTGGAATGTGCTGAAAGGTGATATGAGTTTTGTAGGACCCCGCCCTGATGTCCCGGGATATGCTGATAAACTAACGGGTAGCGATAGGGATATCCTCAAATTACGACCCGGCATTACAGGACCTGCAAGTTTAAAATATCGTAATGAAGAAGAGATTCTTGCGATGTTAGATAATCCTCAAAAATATAATGACGAGGTTATTTATCCTGATAAGATCCGTATTAATCTCTACTATCTCTATCACTATTCGTTCTGGAAGGACATTCAGATGATTCTTTGCACCATTACGGGAAAAAGAATGAAATACGGAGGAGAAAAGATATAGAAATGATTTATTACTGAATTATAAAACGAAATTTTGATATGAAAAAATTAGTTATAGCAAACATAGGAACCTCTGAACAAGGAAAAAGTTCTTCAGTAAAGGAAGTTCTAAATTATTTGTGTGCTCATGGGGCGATACCCGTTCAGGAAACCCAAGAAGGTTCTTCCGAAAATGGTTACGACATTCGTATTATCGTAACTTATAAAGAAATAAGGATTGGTGTAGAGAGTCAAGGAGATCCTAATTCTCGTATCTTAGATTCTCTTCCTTACTTCGTTAAGGGAAAATGTGATATTATCGTCTGTGCTTGCCGTACAAACGGAGCAACATATGATACTGTTACAAATCTAAAAAAAGATGGTTATGATGTTCTATGGTTCTCTAACCCTCGCTTCGAACAAAATGACCAGCAGTTATTTGATGAGGTCAATGCTGATTATGGAGAAATGGTGGTGTCTTTGATTGACAAAAGAATAAACAATGGCTAAAAATAGAATTTATCTTTGCCTCGCTCACATGAGCGGACTTGAAATGAAATATATCCAGGAGGCTTTCGATACCAATTGGGTGGTACCTCTTGGACCAAATGTCAACGGATTCGAAGAAGATCTGGGAAAGTTTGTCGGGCAAAATAAAAGAGTCGTTGCACTGTCTGCAGGAACTGCGGCCGTACATCTTTCCTTATTGGCCAACGGCGTTGGTTCCGGAGATGAAGTTTTAGTACAGAGTTTTACGTTCTGCGCTTCTTCCCATCCTATCACTTATCTGGGAGCCACACCAGTGTTCGTAGATTCCGAAAAAGATTCTTGGAATATGGATCCGGATCTGTTAGAAGAAGCGATTAAGGATCGTATTGCAAAAACGGGTAAGAAGCCCAAAGCCATTATGGTCGTCTATCTCTACGGAATGCCGGGACCGATTGATCTCTATTTGGAAATCGGACGAAAATATGATATCCCCGTGATTGAAGATGCTGCAGAGGCTTTTGGCAGCAAGTATGATGGACAGGTCTGCGGGACTTTCGGGAAATATGGCATCTTGTCCTTTAACGGGAACAAAATGATTACCACTTCCGGTGGTGGAGCCCTGATTTGTCCTGATGAAGAGGCTAAAAACAAAATTATGTTTTATGCTACCCAGGCCCGCGAAGCGTATCCTTATTACCAACACGAAAAAATAGGATACAATTACCGCCTCAGTAACATTTGCGCCGGCATCGGACGCGGTCAGATGACAGTCGCAGCAGATCACATCGCCCACCATCAACATATCGCAAAACTTTATGAACAGGCATTTAAAGATATTGACGGTATCACGTTTCATGGAAATCCTAACAATCATTATAATTCAAACTTTTGGCTCAGCACCATTATTTTGAGTGACAGGTTAAAAGTGAAAGGTGAAGCATTGGCCTATCAAGAGGCTGTTCACGGTGCTGTAGGTGGGGCTGCGGGTGTTACACACGAAGTTGCTTCCGTGCATACCGATTGTGAACCAAATACAAACGTGGAAGGCATGCGTCTGGCTCTTGATGCAGCCGGCATCGAGAGCCGTCCACTCTGGAAACCCATGCACTTACAACCTGTGTACAAAAATGCTCCTGCTTACGTAAATGGAATCTCAGAAAATCTCTTTAAAAGAGGACTCTGTCTGCCCAGCGGGCCCTGCGTAACAGACAATGATGTTCAACGCATTGTAAAAGAGATTTGCGCATGCATCAAATAATTTTTTATTTCTTGTTCGAATTTTTTCCACACTTTCATTTAGCTTATGAATCTATTTAATAAAATCACTAATTGGTATTTTAATAAGAATGCACTTCCTTATTGGTGTGTATTACTATTCGATTGTTTTATAGTCGTTTCCTCAGGTTTTTTATGTTTTTTATTAGATCACGGTACGCATGAAACGTGCAGCATGATTATTCCACTCGTCGGGACCTTGTGCTTTTACCTGATCTTTTATATGATAGGATTCCGAGTGATGAAGACCTATCAGGGTGTGTTGAGATATTCTTCCTTCATCGATATCTACAGAATAGGACTGGCGAATATCATCGGGGTTGTGATTATCATAATTCTAAGATTTTTCTTTCATTTTGACGAGTGGTTCGTTCCGATACGCGTGAGAGAGCTTTTCTTCACGTTTATTATTGCAACCGTATTGATGTGGGCAGCCAGAATTATTATCAAACAGTTATTTGATTCTTTCAAAAGTGGTGGAACAAAGTCTGTTTTTATTTACGGCGTAAAAAACGGCGGCATCGGTTTGGCCAAGAATATCAACAACGAATATCCGAAGCGTTTTATACTGCGGGGATTTTTTAGCGATGCTGCAGATATGTC
>Ga0172378_10001037_pt1 | contig 25253 bp, 24 predicted proteins | sample GrowelOW332metaG_FD_119755 | JGI IMG/M metagenome (GOLD analysis project Ga0172378, IMG submission 119755) | Groundwater microbial communities from an aquifer near a municipal landfill in Southern Ontario, Canada - Pumphouse #3_1 metaG | ecosystem: Environmental > Aquatic > Deep subsurface >... | reverse complement strand
TTTTTAGCATTTATTGGTTCAGTATATTCTTCTGTATTTAAAGATGAAAAAGGTGAAGAAATCTTTGATTCATCTGTTAAAGTAGGAAAGATAGCAGAGGAAATAGTAGACCTCGCTAATTTATAATGAAATTAGGTACAGTAGCATTCTCAAATGTTGAAATAAGTATGAACATCTATGAAGATAATGACTATTATGAATTTGTTCATGAAAGTTTAGATTTTATACCAGATTATTTTTTAGGCAGAAAAATAACAACATTTGCAGAATTATTTGGAAATAATAATACAATATCATTTACTTCTAGAGACTTTTGTTTTGAAATATCAAAAGATTCTGTAGAAAATATTGCATATAATAGTTATCAATATTTTGTAATCATAGAAATTGATGATAAACTATATGCATTGAATATTATGGAGGATGACTAATGGAAGAATTAGAAACCATAAAATCTTTAATTTTAGAAAATGTTCATCCTGCTTATACAACAACAAATAATCGTGAAGTTCGTGTGCGTTGCCCATATTGTCGGTGATTCTAAGAAAAATCCAATGTCTGCGCATATGTATATCGAACTGACTCCACCTTTTAGATTTCATTGTTTCAAATGTGAAACAAGTGGAGTTTTAAATAGTGAGTCTTTACGAGATCTCGGTATATATAATACTGATTTATCAATTGCATTAATTACTGCAAATAAAACTTATAAACAATATTCTGGAATTCAACAAATTTCTTTTAAAAGAAAATCATTATTGAATACACCAGTAAATTCAGATGCTGCATTTCGTTCAGTAAACTATTTTAATTCTAGATATAAATCTTCATTTTCAAACGAAGATTTAACATCTAAATTTAAAGTTGTAACTGATGCATATGAATTCTTTAAAGAAAATTCAATTAGCCCTCCTAAAGGACAATACGAATTTGATAAAGCTATAGGATTTATAAGTGCTGATTCTTCGCATATTATATTTAGAGATATTAGTGGCACTCAAGAAAAAAGATATTATAATTTAAATCTTATTGGAGACTTTGGAATAGGCTCAATAAGTAAGATGTATACAATATCTAATAATATTGATGCTATGAAGGATGAGATGACTTTAGTTATATCAGAGGGAATATTTGACATTATTGGTGTTTATAAACACTTCTATAATGGACTCTCTGAAAATAATATGATTTTTGCTGCTGCATGTGGGAAAGCCTATAATGCAGTAATATTAAATTATATACACATGGGATTTTTAAATCTCAATATTATAATCTATTCAGATGCAGATGTAGATATTTCTTTTTATGAAAAATTAAAAGAAAATTCTCCATATTTAAAATTCTCGAAGATTACAATATACTATAATTCTTTATATGATCCAGAAACTGGATTTGGAAAAGATTATGGTGTGCCTGTAGATGAAATAAAACTTAAAAAAGTAATAATATAGAAAGAGGATATAAGATACATGAGAGTTTATGCAAGAGAAGGTGAAGATTTTGAGTTTTTGATGAAAAGATGGAAGAGAGCTGTTAACGATGCTGATGTTCTAGCAGATATTAAAAAGCATGAAGAATTCCATTCAAAAGCTGAGAAAAGACGAGAAAAAATAAAGACTGCCCAAGCCAAAAAAAGAAAAGCTGCTAGAAGAAGTTATAGCAGTTATAGCCCAGAGATTTAATGTTTAAAAAGAAGAATAAGGACCAGTTTTTTGATTATAGTAAATGGGCAGATGATTTTGGATTTTTAACACTATTATTAAGTAGAAAAAAGAATATTACTAAAAACTATTTTCTATCACTTTATTCATCGCAAAAACAAATAAATGATGCGCTTAAAGATAGTGAAGTCGAGTCTATCATCTCTAAAACAGTAAGTGAAGCAATGACAGAGATTGGTGCTAACTACAAAAAATTTTTAATTACAAAATATTTTGGAGAAGAAACTAATCTTATTTCATATATCACAGAAGATGTCTATGTTGATTTGACATCTTATGCCATTAATTTAAACCGTGATAAAATTAGAGATGGTCTTCAAACTAAAATCATTAAAAAAGTAGGGGCAATGAATAGAACCCCACAGAATAAAAAATAAATATTTAATCAAAAGTAAAAAGAAAGAGTTAATTCTCTTTCTTTTTTTTTTATTCTTTTCTTATAAATTAGTTACAAAAGAACAAACAATTATAGGAAAGGAGGAATATACATGAAAATATTTACAGATGATAATAATATAAATATTGTTCAGAGTGTTGCTTCTGCATCAACTATGATAAGCTCATTGGCAAGTCAAGCTAAATATTATATATTAAGTAAGTTTCCAAATAATTTCTTTAAAAATATTTATATAGATACTTCTGAAACAATTACTCAGCAAAATAAAAACGATAAATATAATTATTCTGCCAATAAAATTCCATATCCTTCAATGACAATTACACCAGAAATATCATTAGATGATCCAATTGCTGGAACTGAGAAGAGCTTGCATTTGTCATCTCCAAATTTATATTTAAGAAGAGATATTAATAGAACCTATAATAGAATTATTGTTGATCCAGATGATAATTTCGGAATTTATTATACATGTGACTATATAACAACTAATTTTAATTTTAAGGTAACAACTAATTCATTTGTACAAAATGCAGATATGGCATTCTTTTTAAAATCAAGGTTTCAAAATGGATTTTTTCAGTATTTAGATGGAGTAGATCTCTTAACAGAGATACCAAAATCATTTATTAGAGTAGTATCTGATTTGAAAGGTTTAAAAATTACAGATGCTTCACAAATGGATGAACTAAGATTATATTTAATAGGATCTTCAACATCTCAAGATTATGTGCAGAAGAGAGTTAGCTTAACAACTGGAAAGCAATGTTTTTATATAAATGAAAAAGCTAATTTACTAACATTATTTACTGATTTAGACTGCCCATCTTCGGTAAATAGAGATTCACAAGTTGAAGGAGAATACCAAATTACTTTTAGGCTTCAAGTTTCTACTTATCTTCCAAATGCATTTATTTTATCTCTTAATAAAAATACTTTATTGAAGTTAAGCGAAGAAACAGTAGATGCAACAACAGATAGTCAAGACGATCAAGAATCAGGCTTTTATTCTGTTAGTGTCTATGCTACTAAAAATAAATCTGTTTTGGCAAAAAAAGATGTTATTAAATTCAAAGACAAAAATGGTGATGAACAGATCGGGCAGCTTATATACAACGAAACATTTATGCACGAGTTAGGAAAAACAATTCCAACAATAAGTCTTACGCCAAATATGAAACAAGAATTTAATGATGTTTATACATATGCAATAGATAAATTAAATATTGATCCAACTAGTTTGGTTAATGTAAAAATTTATACAAGAGAAGGTTTGCTAGATCCATTATCTGGAAAATATACTGTAAATCATAACACTGATATCTCTGGCTTTTCAGTAAATGTTTCAAGTGATATTGACAGCGATATTGTAGTTGCAGTATTTTTAAATAGATTATTATTTGAATCAGTTAAAATAGCTAAAGAAAAAGATGTTAATTATTTTAATTCTAATTACTTAACATCTCTAATTGGAAAGATAAATGATGATAGCGTTAAAATTATAGTTAAATCATTCATTAATCAAGATAATCAAATAACAACAGATAATTCTAAATCACTTAGAATTAATACTGCATATGGTATAGGCTATATATCATTGCTTAATGAGGTGACAGATCCAACTTCGCCTAGATATAAAACAGATTATTATAAAGTCTGCGTAGGTTTTACTACTAACGACGATGGAACTCTAACACCAATTATAAAACGTTTAGAAATTCAAAAGATTTAAAAGGAGAATAAATGGAAAATTTTGGAAATTTTATTAGTGGCTTATTTACTACCCCGCTATCAGATATGAAGGCAATTGAGCTTATTTGTTTAGTTCTATTGTGTGTTGCAGCATTTTATATTGCAAAAAAAGTATTGAAATTTGTTAGAGCTGCATTCAAACTTATTGGAAGAGGGCTTAGAAATATTTTCTCAGCAAAACATCGCTGTAGCAAAATTCAGTGCAAAACATGTGGTAGAACACTAGATAAATGCATATGTGCAAAAAATAAAAATAGAAGTTATGTGTCGAGATTATATCATTATCACAAAGAAGAAAAAGCCGCTAAAACAAAAAAATAATGGGTAAAACCATTATTTTTTTAATAGATTTTTTCATTGGAACACTATATTATAATAAAAATTATAATTAAAGGGGGAAATTATGACGTCATCAAATTCATCAAATAGCTCTCTTTTATCATTAAAATCAGATGCTAATGATATAATAAATAATAGAACATCTGTTAAAACAGAAATTAATAATTTATATACTTTAAGAAATCTTTTATATGAAAATCTTTTAACAGCTGAAATTGCAAACTATTATACTGATTATTCTAGAAATTTTTTTTCAGCATATATAAATAGTAGAAGCATCAATGAAGCAGTATCATCTTCAGATGTAGAAACTTTATTTTCTGATACAGATATAGCCTTTACAGATGGAATCGATACTTCTGCTATTGATTTCCATTCTCTTGGAAAGCAATATAGAATGCTATTTAACTCATTAAAAGAAATATTTCAATATCCTTCTGCTAAAATAGGAAGTTCATATACTGTAACTGGAATAGAAAATAGTGTTTATGTATTAGATAATAGCAAAGAGCTAAAAGGCGCAATTACATTTACTTCAAGTGAAACTATATATGATATTGCAACCTTACAAGATCAATATCTTGAAGATGGAACAGAAGAATACCCTTATCTCATTAAATCATTCAATGATTTTGAAAAGATCACAGAGCACTCATTAACTGAAACATCTGAAGGAACAACTGTTACAGTTTATAATAATTATAATGGTGTTGCTGGAGGAGTATCCGATGATGGTTTGACAAATGCAACATATTATAAATTAGTTGCAGACATTGTTATTCCAGAAAGTTTTAGTTATAATGACACTTATTTTTTTGCTAAAGAAATAGATGGAAATGGTCATTCATTAACACTTTCATCAGGAATTAAAAATATTCATATAAATTCTATACTAAAGAATATAAATATTATTTATACATCAACAAAAATAAATGAATCATCTAATTATAATATTTATCCGGTATCTGCATCTTCTATTTCTAGTAATAATAATGTTGCAATTTATTTCTTTTTTACTCAAATTAATATAGGCGAGACGTATACAAAAAATATAAAAATTGATACAACCTCTTTGCCATTAATATATACTTATTATATTAATCAACTTAAAAATTTACCAACTATAGTGTATAAAAATTCAAGTGACACAGAGCTTACAGATATTTATACTGCTTTATCACTCCCATCTAAAGTATCTTCATATTCTGGTTGTAAGATATTTACAAAGGGTTCAAAGTTAGAACCATCTACAATTACTAATTCTAGTGTAGAAAATGAAGATGGCTCTAGAGATTTTAAAATTACTTATGTTTACAATATAACTGATAATAATTCAATATCTCATGAATTTACATTTATATGGTTAGATATAATAGCAGCTAGGTATTCTTCATCCTCTTACTATAATTCAGATACTAGCGTCAATAGTTATTTAGATATTCTAGCATCACTTGCTTATATGGCACACTTAGAGTCAGATAATTCTCCAACAAAAATAAATTATATGACTCAAAAAAATATTTTAAAGTTAGGGCTTTCTCTAATATCTGAAAATGTTAAAACCTTAGAAAATACTGAGTTAAAAAGTATTTCAGCAGCAGTTAATTCTTTTCAATATATAGAATCTCAAAGAGCTTCTAATGATTCAATATATGATACGACATATACTTTAAATTTATTAAATTTACTGCAATCATTTTTTAATTCAATAAGTTATCTATTGAATGAAGCTGACTTAGATGCAAGTCTTGATGAGATAACATCATATACAAATGATGCATCAGAGTATATATTATCTGCAAAAAATGAAATAGAAAATATATTTGCAGGAATTATTCCATCTATAATTAGTATTGAAGATAAAGTTGGGGAATTTTGTGTTTTCTTTGAATCAGATGCCGAATATAGCTCTTTATTTTCTGATATGTTAGCTATTGCGTCAAATGAATTAGAAAGTAAAAATTTATCATTAGGATATAGTTTTTTAAACATTCCGTATTGCAGAAATTATAAAAAATATTGGTTGCCTAGAATGCAACAGTATTCTTATTCAGGAGATTATGATTTAGGCGAGCTTTATTTAGGACAAGAATTAGGAATGAATCTTCTTGGAAGAAGTATAGACGCATCTGATTCTGATCTTTTTTATATGAAGAAACTAGTAAATAATTCTTTATTAAGAATGTATAAACGAAATATTTACAATAATAGTGAAACAGGTTTAAAATTTAAATCTTCAGATATTCTAGATTATGAGAAAATTTTATATGAAAAATATGGAATAAAAGTTTCTTCTGATGCGTTAAAAGAAAATCTTCCAAGTACAATAACAAATGCTATTCCAGAATTGTCAGCTCTTAATAACTATGATTACTCATCTATATTATTCACTATAAATAGTGATAAAAATACTAGTATTAAAAAAGCAATTGATGTCGCACTATTAAAATATTTATTTAAAGTTAATATAACAGCAAATATAGTTAACACTGCAAATTCTATTAACACAATTTTAGAAACATCTGAAAGAACATTTAAGTCTTTATTAGTTTCCTATCAATTAAGAAATATATTACATAAAATGGATGTTATGCAAGATTCAGCAATATATATAGATATTGCGAGTGAAGAAAAAGTAAATTTTGCAAAAGAGTTAGTTTCTAAGTATTTAAGTGTTTGGATATTTAAATTCTATACTAATTTTTCTTCTAGTGCATCTTTAATTGAAGATATATCTCAAGATGCAACAAAAGAGTTTTTATATGGAGATAGCACCGCCAATTATACTACTGATGGAACTATTCTTATAGGAACTGTTGCTGAGAAAGAAAGTACTATTATGAGCATGATTTCCAATCTTTGGAATAATGTAGTTGATTTTTTCGGTGGAATATTTTAAAAAGGAGGGTCTATGACAAAAGATGAGTTAATTGGCGCCATAGACTCACTTTCTTTGCATGAAAAAGATTATGATGTAATAATACGTCTTTTGCAATATGGAGATGACAGGCTATTTGCAAAAATACTTGAAGAAATAATTTCTGGAAATCTATATTGGTCTGATTTTGGAGAGATATTTTCTCAAACAGATTATCCTGAATATTTATCACAGGCATTAGAAGAAGAAAATAGTTTAGGCTCATCCTTATCATCTTTAATAACTCTTAGAAAGACATTAGATGATACTTATGAATACTCACAAAAGTCAGCCGGCCTTTGTTTAACTAACGATATAACAGAAAATTCTAATGAATATGTTAGATATACTGGAAATGAAGCTGCATCTAAATATAATCAGCTTTATACTAAATCAGGAGAAGTTTATACACTTGCGACTAGTTATGACCCAACAGAAGTTTACTATATCAATATCTCAGATAAAATCTCAAGAATATATAGTGAAGAATACAATAAAATGAGAGATTCTGTTTTAAGGTCATTAACTAAACCAAATCAAAATGACAAAATTTTATTAAGAGTTATGAAGAATGCATTGTATACATATGTAAAAAACGGTCAATATCTTCTTAAAAATAAAGATTCTGCTTCAAATATAACTGAAAGTACATTTGATATTTCTGAAAATACTTATAGCTTTATAGATATAAATACTATATTTGCATTTTTAAAGTCATATTATATTCCAATTGATTATGCCCATATTATTTTAAATGATTTTGATAAGACATATATGCATGAAAATAATCTTACAGAGCAGGAAGTAAAACAAATAAAATTCTTATATTTCTTTTTGAGAAAGAATTCCTCAAACATTCTTCCTGATAATGAGGAGTGATTATGATTAAAAATATAGGAATTCAAACCAAGAGATTTATAAATAATATTTCATCTACAGCAAAAGATATTAAAGTTGTAGATACCACTAAAAAGATAGCTGTTTCTATTGTAAACACAGCTATTTCTACAATTATTGATGATAAAAACTTAGTGCCTGTAAAAATTCAAGATAATTCATCATTTAGAATTGATGTAGACGATTATTCAAGTAGTACAACAGCTTTTGAATCTACAGCCCCAGATAATTATGTACTATCAACTTCAGAAACATCTATTGATAGTTTGTTTTCAGATGATAGCAATGCTGGGCTTATCACAAATGAAAAGATTAATTTGGTAAAAAAATATTTAAAATCAGATTTTGTTAAAGTTATAAATATAAATGCATCAACATCTACAGATCTTAGTAATGTTGGAAATGTTGGTTATACTATATACGGAAATATTTATAATTATTTAAAGTATTCAGTAGAATATAATTCTAACCTTATGGCTAACTATTCTAGACCAGTATCTAAACGCTCTTTGGAATCATTCATGATGGTTCCTATTATGGGATATACAAAAAATTTTAGGTCTTTAGAAAAAGCAGAAGATAGTTATAATGATGTACTTTCAAGATGTGATATAGTTGATAATAATACTTGGAAAAAACAGAGTTCAAAAGCTATGTTTGACGGATTGTTTTTAAGAAGAACAATTCCAAGTATAGCATCAATGTCAAGTTCTTTAACATCTAGTTTCATAAGATACCCAGTAATGAAGGAATTTATTTTTGGAAATGATTATGATTCAATACTTGTTTCTATGCTAAACCAAAGTTATGCTTTTTATTCAGGAACTGACGATGCAGATGCTATTCTAGATATTATTTCTAAGAAATCAATTTTGCTTATAGAATCTCATTATTTAGAGTATACAAATTCCATAAAAGATAGTTTATCTAAAGCATATCAAGATTTAATTAATGCACTTTCTAATGCATTTGTTATAGATAAAGATTTCTTTTTAGATTTTATCGAGAACCAATCTGAATTAGGAAAAAGCATAACTAATTTCTATAATGCACTTCTTAAATACTTTACAATGGAAAAATTAGATTATACGAATATATCTAATTATTATATAGATGAAGTATATAACTATTTTAATAATATGCTCCAAGGAGTTAGCATTCAAGATGTATATTCTATGTATGCATATTCGATGTTATTAAAAACAACATATATGTTAGGAAAATTTTTTAATAGAAGCGATATGAATGTAAACTCTGATGATATTAATACATATTTATATAGCCAATCACAATATTTTATAGACGCATATAATACAGTTATTAAAAAATTTAAAGACGGAACATTTAATTTAAATATCGAAAACTATGAACTTCCTGATATTATCAGCGTAGTTTAATTTAAAGGAGGGAATTATGGGCTTTTATTTAGGAACTCAGTATATTAATGATCAATATCTTCGTAATTCCCTTATGAATAGAAATACAGACGATATTACAGAGCAATATTTATCAATAGCAGGTGATAGTGCTGTTAGATCAAAACTTAATCTATCAATAAGAACTGAATCTGAAGAAGAATTAGTTAATTCATTTCTTGATCTTTTAACAAGGTATAATATAAATGACTATTCTGCAGTTCTTAGTTTTAGTAGATCTCATATTTTAGCAATTCTTTATTTAGTTAAAGAAGGTTTTATAACAGAAAATGAATTAAGAACTGTAATTTTTTCAACATCATATGAAACTAGAACTGATCTTTTGTTATCTAAACTAACTAGAATTGAAACAGAAGGAGATATAGATATTTTTTCTCCATTAATTGGAGCAGTATCTAGAATATCTGGAGCAAAAAATAAGAATGAATTTGCAACTGATTACCCTTTAGTTTCAACAGCATCTTTATTAAACAGTAGTTTTTTAGAGAATACTTTTTTTTATGGAAAAGAAGTCTACAACCATTTAAAACTTACTGAAGGTGCAGTTAATTTAGTTCAAAATGATAATTCATATAATAACGTTCTTTTTAATTATTGTTATAATTGGGGAAGTACTTCATCTGAAGTATTAAAAGCAATATCTGCAAATGGTTATTCAACTACTGGAAGAATATTTGGCACATTAAAAGAAAATGCAAATAATTATAGTATTGTGACTCTAAAAACCCCAACAGATGAAATAGCAAGTGGCTCTGGCTATTATTATGGTTCAAAAGGAAAATATGAGAAATTATACAAACCTCATAGATTGTCTGTTTCAAGATATAGAATTGATAATGGATTTTCTATTAAATTAAATTCAAGGTATAACTCTTTTAAAACATTTTTCTCGGATTATAATGTATTATTAGCTTCAGAATCAATAAATGACGATATACTTTCAAATGTTTTATACAAAATAGCAGATGAAGACTTTAACAATAGAGAAACAAAATTAAGTTCAGTATATAATGGAGTTACTGATGAAGCAGCAGGAGCCTTTGCAACGTATTTGAATTATATGTTAGCATCTGACTATCAACTTAATAAAAGAATAAATTATTCTATAAGGCAACAAGATGATTCTAAAAAAATATTTAATATTTATAGTAAGTTAGGAAAATTAGCTTCAGTTTCTTATAATTCAGTTTATACTAGTAGACCAACAGAAACAACTATTTTTAATGATCATACTTATGGGAAAGTTACATTTACTGAAGAAGTTATTTCTAGTGCTGAAAATTATACTAAATCAACCTATTATTCAATTTCAAAAATTGAAAATAATTCAGTTAATATTGATTATATTTTAGCAAATTTTTATAATGGTTTAATTATGCTAGATTCTACTGGAACGTTACCAAGCATTGTAAATAAAAATCAATATGATAGCTCCATAGAATATTATACATATAAACTAGATGCTGATGATTATTCTTCAGAGAAAAAATATTTTACTAAAACAATTACTCCTAATTCTAATGCACAAGTTTTTGCAACTATTCCAAATCATACAACTATAGAAAACGATATTTTTGGAAGCTCTTTGAGTACTGATGAAGAAAATTTGGTTGGAATAATAAAACCATATATTAATTCATTAGATTCTAATGTTTTATTAGATAATAGATATTTTATGAGAAATATCCTTAAAGAAATATCTCCATATCATAGTATGGCAATAGCATCATATATTTCACAGTATATGATGATACCTGCAATTATGCCTGCAGATATAGCTGCTAAGTCAAAACATATAGAATATATAATGAGCATTCTTTCAACGTCATATTTAGAACAGGAAAATAAAGCTCTAACAAAGGAATTATTAAATTTTGACATTCTCATAGATTCTACTGGAACAGTTACCAATTTTGGAACTTGTAATTTTTTAGATATGCTCAACGATATTATAGACTATTTAAAGAGTGCTGTTATTATTCCAACTTCAGCAACTGAAATCATTGCAGATTTTTCACGTGATACAAATGGAAATCTTAGTGTGTTTGTTACAAATTTAAATAGTATTATATCAGATATGAGCTACCTTAATGTAAGAAAGGCAGTAAATGATACAGCTTTAGATAGATTAATATTCTATTATTCTAAAGAAATTATGAAGAAATATATTTCATATCTTAGTGATGGAGAAAATACTACAACAATCTCATCTGCGTTTACTTTGAGTAACTTCTATTTAGAGTATTACAGATTATTATTTTATATTAGACATATGGTTTTAGCATTTGCTAAATATGGAAAAGAAATTTCAGCGAATCTTATTTATAAAGGTGCTATTGGAGAAGTTGATCCTACTAATGAAAATGTAGATATTGATGCAGTTATAAATAAAATTTATAAACAGTTAACATACGATACATTTTATGATGAATTAGATTGGAGAAGAAAAACTCCATTGCTAAAGATATGCAATGAATTAGATTCGTTAAAAGTATCTTCGTCTAATATAAACGGAGAAATTACTAATTTAAAATAGGAGGTCAAATATGAAATTTTTAAATAGTTTAACTAAAAATGATATTCGACCACTATTTCAAATATTAACAAAAGAACAATTAGAAAATATTGCACTTGATAGAGTTATTATCGCTAGTTCTTCTAATTCTGAAAAGGCTGATATATTACACAAATATAATAGATATATTTATGCATTATATAATGAAGATATACCATTAAATACACCTTTTAATAATTTTGAAGATGTTGAAATACTGAAAAGACTATATTTCAATATTTCATCGGGATTAGGAAATCCTAAAAGTAAAAAGTTGTATAAACATTATAATATAAGTGTTTATGATTCTAATGATAGCTCTGCAGTACTTAGGTACTCATCTAAGGCTAATATATCTGATGAAATAAAGAAAATTTCTTTAAGAATAAGTTCAAGCCTAAATATTTTTTTGAATAGCTGTGTTAACTCAGACTTCTCAGAATTTGTTTCTATCGATAGAGCTCAAGCAAAAATATTTACATCAAGTGCTTTTCCTTTGCTATCAGCCTTATTAAATTATAATGTACCGCCTAGTGAATATCAAACATATTTTTTAGAAGATGTTAATTATCTTTTAATAAATGACTGGAGTGTTTATCACGAGAATTTTCAAAAATTTATGGAAGCACTATCTATTGGAACAATCAATTATTAGGAGGATTATATTATGGCAAATAAAACTAATGAGAAAAATGAACAGGAACGCCAAGATTTAAGAGATAAATCTTCCTTAGCAACTTATTCTATGGATTCGTCTCTATCAGATGAAAACAATGAAACGAAAAAGATTATCAGACAAACAATAAACGACACCAAAGCTAAACTTGGAGAAAGAACAAATGGAAAGCCTATTGATTACTTCAACGAAATTAATGTTGGGGCGGCATTTAATTCAATATTTGCTGATAATGCAAATAGCAAAACATCAGATGTTGATGCAGACTTTAAAAAATATATGACTGATAATAGTTTTATTGATCCATCAGCATTATTAGCAGATTCTACTAGATCACTCAAATTCAGTAACTACAGAATTATCAAAGAGCATATTCCTGAATGTGCTCAAGCACTAAAGATAATTGTAGACAATATTATATCTCCTGATGATTATACAAAAACAATATTTAATATAAAATATGATGAGAATTCAGATGATAAAATAAAAACTATAATTGGTAATAAGCTAGATGATTTAGGAGAAAAATATCAAATTGAAGATAAAGCAGATAAAATCATTGAAGAAGCTGCTTTATTGGGAGAGTCATATACTGCAGTTTTATCATTAAATGATGATTTATCTATGATGTTAAATGATTCTAGTTATAAAAATGGAATTTTAAATGAATCAATTCAGAAGAAAATAATTGCTGCAGATACATCTGTTGTATCAGTTCCAATTTTAAAAGAATCTGTTAGTGTTAATGACAATGAAGTTAATGCTCTTAATGAATACTTTGGGTTTTCTGGAGATAATACTCTAAATGAAAATAATGCTGCTAATTTGGTAGCTAACTGTATAAATAATAATATTGAGATTGGTTCTTCAAGAGAGTTATTATTTGAAAGAGCAGAAGCTGATCTTGATAATAAAGATATTATTTCTGATATACCAGACTCTTTTTATAAAAAACAAAAGAAAGATTCTGGGCCTAGTAAAACTAATAAAAAAGAAAAAAGTAAAGAAAACTTATATCTTAATGGTTCTGCTCTTAGAAAGTTAAAACCAGATAATGTTGTTGACCTTAGTATAGACAATATTTGTTATGGGTATTATTATGTAGAAGATATAGCTAGTGGTAATATTCCACAAACTGGATACCTAGGCCCTGGAAGCGGGCGTGATGCAGCAGGAACAATGAGTGTTGCACAGAATAATACTATTGCATCTACATCTAAGGCGGCTTATACGTCATCAGACCCAACTGCTGCTCAGCTTGGAGTTAGTGAGGAAAAATTAAAATTAATTTCTGATTTATTTATTTCTCAAGTTTCAAAGAAAATAGATAAGGAATATATTAAAAAGAATAAACAGTTTAAAGATTTCATTTATGATTTAGTGAGACAAGACTATATAACTAAAAAGAAGATTAAGCTGACATATTTCAAACCAGATGAAGTTATTAAGTTTGAATGCCCAGCAGTTTATAAAGATATAACATTCTTTGCTAAATTATACTTAGCCATATTAACTAATAACTTATTAATAAAATTAGGTCGTGCACATGATAAGAGAATTTTTTATGTGAATGTTGGTCCAGATGGTGCATATGAACAAGCAATTCAATCGGTTATTCAAGATGTTAAAACTAAAGACTATAAAATGTCACAATTAAATGATTTTAATACTTTGCTTAATCTTAATCCTGGTCGTTTTGATGATTATTTTATGCCAAGTATAAATGGAGACAGACCTGTTGAAATAGATACCTTAGCAGGAATGGATGTTGATATGAATAATGACTTTGTTGAATATCTTAAAAATTCAATGATGTCTGGTATGAATGTTCCTAGAAATTTAATTGATGTTACAAGTGAAGTTGATTATGCAAGATCAATATCTGCTATGAATGCGAACTTTGTTCGTTCAATAGTAAAATATCAGAAAAAACTTACACCAGCATTTACAAGGTTGTATCAGATATTATATAGAAATGAATATAAATATGTAAATGATGAGGAAAATCAATCTAATGCAGTTAATATAAGCGCTATTCGTGTAGAATTTCCATCTCCAGCAACACTTGCAATGACAAATATTTCTGATCAAATTCAAGCAGTTGAGCAGAATGCAGACTTCATTGCTAGCCAATTAGTTCCTATTAAAGCAGATGGTTCTACCGAAGATTTAAGAGTTAGAATCAAAACAGAGGTAACTAAAGATTTATTGCCTGGTATTGATTGGGAAAAATATAAAAAGATACTTGATAAAGTTAAGATTGATATGGAAAAAGAGAAAACTAATGACAAAGATAAAATAACTGTCGATCCTAATGCCACAATGGGCTATTAAAATATTAAAAAAAGATAAAGGAAAATTCCTTTATCTTTTATTTTTATTCACCTGAACTACTATTATATATATCTTTCAAGGCAGTTTCGCCCCAAGCAACTTGACTTCCAGTTCCAGTACTGTCGAGAGTATCTACAAAAGGTAAATAGCTGTCTCCAGAAGAACTCATAATCTTGTCTCTTAAAATGGTTTTTGCATATTCATTAACAGCAGGACCAATTTCTGGGAATCCTTTGAATGTAATTTCAATAGTTGGAGAATCTTGATTCCCTAATTCGAAATTATACAAAGTACTATTTGGAACAGTTGTTGGAATAACATTAGACCAAAATGAAGAGTATTCAACAATATTCTTATCTGTATTCGTAACATCTGGTCTAGTTACTATATAGAGAAGCTGCCCAGAATGATTTCTAGCACCATAATCTACATTAAATTTCTTTGGGTAAATTGCAGTTCCAGTTCTTGGATCTCTAATATAAGTTATCCATTTATTATATAGACGGCTCATAACACCACCGCTATATTCTTTATGTCCTATCTGAAACTCAGTATTCTCTCTGGAAATTCCAGTAACAACATTCATTTCATGACCAGCAAATCCAGTCTGAAGCGTTCCAGTATTTAAAGTTATATCAGTAATTCCTTGGAAACTCCTAAAATTAACTTGAGATAATTGTTTAAAATATTTTAAGTCAGCATCTTTTTCAAACCAACTTGGTAACTCAACCCAATATATAAACGCATAACCATTTACAAATGGATCAAGATATTTATTTACTTCATCATCAACACCAGTAAATATCGAGTTATTTGTTCCAGCAATTACGCTTAAATCATTGTCTATAGTTTTTTCTATTGCCATACAAATCCTCCTTATTCAATAGTAATATCAACACTAATTACTTCAATTGTTCCAGTAAATTGAATGTTCATAGTAATATCAACTGCTTCTTCATTATTAACATTCTTAGCTACAGAAACAGATCCGCCTGATAAAGTTCTATTAGAAATCCATTCAGTTACATATTTATTTAAAACTTTTGACATTTGAGCTAAAGTAGTAGAATCATTAAATTCAAACAGATAGTCTCTTCCAAGAACTTCAATATCTTTCTTCATTTTTTCTAGTGCACGTTCATTATTTAAGAATGAAAGAGCAGTATATGAATCTGAAGTTGAGCCATCATGAGTACGTTGAGACATAAATGAAGACTCTCTATTAGTTTTTTCAGCATAATTAATTCTTGCCAAGAACTTTGCATTTTTATCATCAGGCTTAAAGTTCTCATTAACTGAAAGAGCATCTTCTAGAACTCCACGTCTAAGCCCAGCAGTAGCAGACTGAATACCATAATTCAAATCATTATAGGAAATTAACTTTGATAAGAAATATGATGGCATTGTATAAACTACATTGTCCGTAAAAATTGCATCATTTATAGTAAAATATTGATCATATATTGCTATATTAGTAGCTTTATATGCATCAGCTGCAAAATCTTCAACAGTTGCTGCAGGCTTATTAATAATATTATCTTGAGATACAAATCTATCAAGAATCAAAACAATATCAGGTCTTGGAGCAATAACTTCTCCATTAGTGTCTAAAAGTGTGTTATTTACAAATGCAGCCATTGCGGCTTTAGTAGTTAATTTATAACCAGCATCAATAATTAAATCAACTGGTTCAGCTAATTTAGAGCCTAATAATGCTTCAGGTTGATCTCCAACCCAAAATGCATCGGCAGCAGCACTAATGACAGTGGTAGAATCTGCACCATTTGCTAGTTTAATAGTTTTGCTAGAACCAACAGATATAGATTCTAAATAAGTGGTATCTAGCGCTTCAATATCAATATAATCATTTCCAATATATTGCTTGAAGAAATTTATAATTTTCTCAGAGCTAGTAAGCCCATATTTTTCAAATAAAATAGTTGTAGTTTTATATCTTATAGAAACTGAATAATATCCTGCACTTGTGCATGTTATCTTTAAAGATATATCGTTGTAATATGCTCCTGGATATTTTGCAGATATAACATATCCATTATAGATATAATAAACTGCAGAAGCGCTAAATACAGCTCCACTATCTAGAAGCGAGTATTCTCCAGTTTCAGCATTCAATGAATATAAAGATGCTTTAAGGCTATCAAATGTTTCTGATGTAACAGCAGTAGCAGTATATCCTGCCTTAGCAAAAATATCATTTGCATCAGTCAATCTAACACCATAAATAGTCCCGCCATAAGTTAACCAATTATAAATATTTAATGCGGTTTCTCCATTTCTAGTGATATCTAAGTCACCAAAAATCTCTTTAAATTCTGATAAGGAATGAATATGAACAACGCTTCCTATAGGGCCTTTGCTTGCAACAAATACTGAAAATAAAACCGTTGTGTCTGTTGCCGTTGTTGTGACTGAGTGTGTTAATGCATGTGTATTTAACACAACACGTGGGTATGAATAATTTGCCATAAATTTCCTCCTAATTTAAAGTTTTTAATTTTTTTCTAGTATAATTTATTGTTTTAAGTTATTGTTGAATAAAGCAAAAACAGTGATTTTAGAAATTAAAAAGCCCTCAAACAAAACATTATATGAATAAATTAATAAAAAATAAGGAGGAGCAGCTATGATATATGATGTTAAAACTAAAAATATTTCATTTTTAAAAGTTGCTAAACTTCTTAGAGATAGAAATGTAAAAAATAATAAATTTATGTTAACACTTTATGATGATAGCTTAGTTGGAATTGATCCACGTAGTAAAAACCTGACAATTAATCAAAAATTTGCAATTTATAGAGAATGCTGCAGAAATGTTTGGTATTTTATTCGTGAAGTAGTAATTGTTCCTGCAGATGGAACAGAAATTCCATATGAAGCTAATCTTGGAAATATCACCATGACATATGTAAAATCTTATAATAAAAATATGATTATGATTCTTCCTCGTCAGCATGGTAAATCTATGGGAGAAGTTATTTTTGATATTTGGAATTTATGTTTTGCAACTAAAAATGCTAATGTAATGTATTTAAATAAAGGAAAAAATGATTCAATTAAGAATTTAAAACTTTTTAGAGATATAAAAAATTTACTACCAGAGTGGATGTTAACAAGTTTTATCTCTGACCCAAAAAATGATATTGATAATCAAGAGTCAAAACTTATATCGAAGAAGAATAATACTATCAAAGTTGTTGCTCCTGGTGCTGATCCTGATAGTGCAGATAAACAAGGTAGAGGGCTAACAACATCTAATATTTATTTTGATGAGTTTGCATTTATGAAATATAATGAAATTACATATAAAACTTGCCAGCCAGCTTACAAAAAGGCATCTGAAAATGCTAAAAAATTTAATACTCCATATGGAATTACAATAACAACAACTCCAAATAATTTGGATGTTCCTGCTGGAGCATTTTGCTATTCTATGATAGAGAATGCTGCAAAATGGACAGTTGAGTGCTTTGATTTTTCTCCTGAGCAACTAGATGACTTTATTGAGGCAAATTCACAAAACTCATTTGTATTTATTCAATACTCTTATAAAGAGTTAGGTCGTGATGAGAAATGGCTAAGAGAAATGATACGTCAAGCTAATGGGGATACTCTTACTGTTAAACGTGAAATTTTACTTGAATGGCCACGTTCTATGGAATCTTCAGTTTTTACTGAAGATGATTTAGATAAAATTCATGAATTTGTTAAAGATTCAGTAAGTAGAATTCTAGTTGATAATAAATGGGTTATAAACTTTTATGAAACACCAGATATTAATCTTAATTATATATTAAGTTGTGATGTTGCTGGAGGTCTTTCTAATGATAACTCGGTAATTAATATCATACACCCAGAAGATTTTAGAATAGTTGGTGATTTCAGAAGTAACAAAATTGATACAGATTCTTTTAAAGAATTGATTAAAAAACTTATGACATTTTATTTAAGAAATGCAGTTTTAGTAATTGAAAGAAATTCATATGGATTACCAATTCTAGCAAATCTTATGAAAAATCCAGAAGTTGAACCTAGAATGTATAGAGAAACCAAAGAAAAACTTGGTGAAAAGGTTAAGTCTGACGGTTTTACTGTTAAAAGAAAATCTAATACTATTGCTTATGGAGTAGATACAAACACAGTTACTCGTAAACAAATGTTTGATATGCTTCCAGAGATAGTTGAAACAGAATATGATAAATTTATTTCTCCAAATCTTTATAAAGATATCGCATCTCTCGAAAAGAAAAAAAATGGAAAAATAGAGCACAGCTCAAATGGGCATGATGATAGTTTAATGGCATATTTAATTTTTAGATGGGCAGTTTACTATGGAACTTGCTTTAAGAATATGTTTGGTATCTATCCTACACCATCTAGAATGAATGTCAGAGTAGTTTCTTCAAGTGACAATATTCAAAGAATAGAAAAAGTTATTAATGTAGCAAATACTACAGCTGATAACATTAGTGCATTTGATGGTAATTCTATGTATTCTCAACTTCAAGAACAAGCTAGAAAAATTCAAGGCGACCAAGAGACAAGAGATAAAACCAATCAAATTAATTTATTCTTAAAGGCTATGAACTTTAATAATGATGACTAGGAGGAACTATGACACTATTACCAGAAAAATATAAGAAAAAGATTAAATCAATGAGCTTTGATCCAGGAATTTTACTTAGAAGAAAATTAAGAAAAGATTTAAAAACAAATTCTATTAATCAAATGAAATTCATAGTTAATTTCTCAGATGAAGAAATTTTATCAGATTTAAAATTATTTGAGAATGGTTCTGACCTCGCAATAACTGATTATGATAAAATAAGTAAAGCATATAAGAAAAAGCCTCTTAAGTATTCAAAAAGTTTAGAAGCTGCTTCAAAATTAAAATATATGACCTATTATTTAGAGTATAATGAATTAAAAGCATTGATAATTCCATATCTTTCTAAATATTTTAATGGAGAGAAGTTATTTTTAGATTTTTCTAAAAAAACATTATATATTGAAGAAATTGAAGAAAAAATTATTTCTTCGCTTAGTGATAAGGGATTGAACGAACTATCTAATAAAATTATAAGAGATATTTCCGATGCTCAAGAATATTTATTGTATTTTTATGGAATAATTTATAAAGAGTAATCTTTAATAGTTTAAAAGAAAAACAACAAAAAATTAATATATTTTTTAGGAGGCTAAATGATTAATGATGAAGATGTAGATGATAGCAAATATATGAGCGTTGCTGAAGATGACAACGAACAGTTATATGATACAAGTGAAAAAATTTTAAAACTAAATGATGCCCTTGCAGAAGATATTATTCTTGATAATATAAACGAACAATTTTCTGAAGATATTGATACTAATAATCCTAGGATTAATTATGTTGGATTATTTAAAGAAAAATATAGCACCATTAACCCAAGTGATGATTTTTATGATGAAGCATATTTAAAAGAATCTTTAGAAAAAGTTGCTATTGCTATTGGGAGCAATATAAAAAAGCGATATGGCGTTGAATTAGGAGAGGACCTTGACTATACTGCTCCTTTAGATTATTTTACAGATATGGAAACGCTATATGAATTTTTATTTATTAGAAATTATCAAAATATAATTGATTATATAAATTACAAACTTAGAACTAACAGAGCTAGTTTTATTGCAAGTTACAAAGATAAAATGAGTGAAGATGCTCACGCTAAAGATTTATTTGTGATTCAGTCAAAAAAGAAATTTAAAAATGATGATGATGTCTTAATTCTTCATTTTATGAATGAAATAATTACAGATATAAAAGATTCAACCTTTTCGGCGTATGATCTATTTGATACAGTTACCAAATTAGATTTATATGAAGAATATAATAATAGAATGTCAGAATTATTAATTAATTATGGGAATAAAATAGTGTTGAATAATGACGCCGACTCTGCTAAACTTTATTTAAAACCTCTTGATAACCCAGCAATTTTTTCAGAAATTAGAAATTCTATTGTAATGAGCTATCTTGAGGAATGTGAAGTAAATGTATAATTTATCAGAAGTTTCATATAGCACAATAAAAGAGTTAATACTATTTTTAAAATTTGAAGATAGCGAAGATAATTTCATTGAAATAACTAAAAGATTAACAAGATTTATCTTAATAGAATCTACTTTAGAAGTGATAGCTCTTGAAAACTTTGTTAGAGATGTTTTGTCAGATAATTCTGAATCAGAAAATGAGTATGCCGCACTATTAAAAGCATATCCTGAATTAAAATTTGATGAGAAAGGACAATTACAACCTAAAAAATTTGATTATTACACAGTTGTTCTTGAAAGTTGTGAAGAGTTGTATAAGGTATCAAAAGATAATGAACAACATAAAAAAGCGAAGTCATTTGATAAACAAGTAATATATGCAAAAGATCTAATACCTTTTAAGAGTATTAAAGCAAATAAATATCCTGTTAATGTAATATATTTTAAGAAGAATAATACAGAAATTTCTCTTGAAACATTTAATGATATGAAAAAAAGCTTAAATAAATTATTAGGGAGTGACAATAATATTTCTGAAAAGTTTATTAGATTTATATCATCTAGAAAAAGCTCTTCCAAAATATTTATCGATAATTTTCTTTCTAGATTAAATTGTTTAGAGCAGGATACTGAGTTAAAATATAAAGAGAATAAAGAATTTTTAGAAAATTTAAAAAAGGTAAACTAGTTGGTTTATCTTTTTTAACAATTAATTATAGAGATTTTGGAGGAAATTATGAATATAAATGAAAAAGTGACTAAAGCTGTTGAAGAGAAACATAACCCAGAGTATGGAGTTCCTGAACAGGAAAAATATCCTCTTTATGATAAGCATCATGTTGAATCAGCCATAAAATTATTTGGGCATGTAGAACCAAAATATGAGGCTCATCTAGCACATGCTATTATATCAAGAATGAAAAAATATGGAATCCCATTTGATGCAGTTGGTAAAGATAACAAATTATATGATTATCTTCCTAACAAAAAACTAGATGAAGATATCCAATCTTATAAAACAGAGAAGAGAATAAATGTTATCAAGGAATCAATGATGAAATCATTTACAAAAGTTATTGAGGAATCTAAAGGAAATGTTTCAGCAGCAAGGCTTAATATAAAATATCTTCCTTTATCTGAATTTATTTCAAATTTTGATTATGAATCATCTTTGTTAGAAATGACAAATAGTATTAAAAATGCTGTCTTTAATTTTGATGATAGAACTATTTCTTCATTACTGGAAAGTTCATTTTTGTCGGATAGCAAAGTTGCTGCATTCGAGTCAGTTTCTTCATTAAGAGATTTTATTGCTAAATCTAAAGTTATGATAGAATCTTCAGATATATCTACATTTGAAAAAGGGTATACAAATCTATTAAAAGTAATTACAATTACTGAAGCTGGAAAAGAATTTATGGCTGCTTATGAAAAAGGTGGAAAAGATTTAGATAATTATCTTTCTAAGAGATCAGCTAAACATCAAGCTAAAGGAATGTCTAAAACTGATGCAGATAGTAAAGCAGAAAAAGATTATGAAACAAGGGCCCACAATATTTATGCTCATACAGATAGAGAGCCTAAACCTGCTACTGGAGAAAGAAAATTCCCAGCTCAAGTTAAAAAATATTAATTTATAATTTAAATAAAAGATAAGTTAAATCTTATCTTTTATTTTTACAAAAAATTTTAAACTTTAAAAGATACAGGAAAAATATATTATATAGATGAGAAGTAATTGTAGAAAGGTTACTTTAAAAGGAGTTAATTTGGGAGAAATTGAAGTTTATGATTTTGATGATATTTTTACATCTATTGATAAATTCAATACAGTAAAAGAAAAGTTAAAGTCTGAGTTAAATGAGAATTTTTTATCTCGTAGGGATCCTGTTAGATTTTTGCTTGATGGCAAAGAATTTGACGTTACTAAAGGCCGAGTTTTCTTAAATCTTTGCCTTATGAAAGCATTTATAACACTAGGAATTCACCCTAATGAAAGTGATATTTTTAGTGCAGAATCTGTTACACAAGGTGAGCTTGAAGATTATGCTAATCACATAATTGAAAGAGCAAAAGAATTAAATAAGGCTGAAAAAATAGAAGTCAATTATGACCTTTTAAGACAAAGTATCGCAGATGATAATGATGAATTATGTGATTTATCAGAAAGATATAATAAAGTTAGAGGAAATTCTATATCCTTTAGAGATTTTATAAGACTTGAAGTTGAAGACCCAGAGGCATATGCGTTATTTCATCCTGTTGTAAAACCAGGTCAGTTTAATGCAATTGAAGCTCAGTTTAAAATTGCTGGAAAAAAATTAGAAGAATATTTTATTACTCATAAAGATACTGAATTGCATCCATTTGTGGCATCAGAAACTGGTGTTAATATTAAACAATTTACACAAATGGCAGCATTTGTAGGGTTGAAACCAGATAGAGATGGTCGGTGTAATTCCAGTTACAATTACTGATAATTTCTTAAAAGGTTTATCTAACTTAGAATCATATTTTATTAATAGCAAAGGAACTAGAAAAGCCCTAACAACAAATAATAGAATGACAAGAAGAAGTGGATATTTAACAAGAAAACTTTCATTATCAAATATTGATCACTATCATGATGATACGATAGAAGATTGTGGAACTACGCACTTCTTAATATTTTCTGTTGATAATAAAGCGAAACTTCACCAAATAATTGGTAGAAACTATTATGATATTAATGAAAAAAATGAAAAAATATCTGAGTTAAAAACTGTTAAAGAAAATTCTACAGAATTAATACGGAAAGAAAATTGGTTTACGTTCACCAGTTACATGTTGTGGAGACCATGTTTGTGCAACTTGTTATGGCCGTGAACTCTCTAGAATTAATAGAAACGTGAATACTGGTTTAGTTGCAACTTTAAAATTAACCGAACCACTTACTCAACGTCTGCTGTCTGCAAAACATTTGCTATCAACAAAAACAGAGAAGATAATATGGGGAGAAAATTTCTCAGATTTCTTTTCAGTAAATCTTGATTCAATATATTTTGCTCCTGAAGCAAATTGTAGTGTGTCATTTAAGAAACCAACAGCAGAAGATTATGATGAAGATAATGATTCTTATAGAGTCAACACAATAAATATTTTAGCTAGTGGAAGCAAAAAAGCAATTGAATATAAATCTCCAACAACTTTATATATTAATGAAAAGTTTTTACCAGTTGAAAAAATGAAAGATGACGATCCAAATATCGTAATTTATTCAAAAAATATAACTGAAGATGACTACTTATTTAAATATGAAGTTAAGAATGCTGAGCTTACTCGCTCTCTTCAAGAGATTCTAGATTTAATTGAAACGTCTGATCATCTTGGAATTACAGATTATAATGATTTTATAAATAAATTTGATGATTTATTAATTGAGAATGACCTTGGGTATATTAATTCTGTTCATATTGAAATGATTGGTGCAGTATTAATTAAAGATATAGTGACTAATAAACGTCTTGATTTTAGTAAAGAGAGATTAAGCCCTTATAAAATTGACAGAGTTTCAAAATCTGTCTTAGAAGGTCCACTTGCAGTAAGTTTATCATTTGAGAGATTAAATGACCAACTTATTGATCTTGATACTTATAAAAAAGATGATATTAGTATGATGGATAATTTATTCTTATAGAAAGGAATTAGACTGATGATATACAGAAATGTAAATAATGATAGTATAAAGCTAGAGGAAAATGATAAGATTACTGGTGTTGTTTATGAAGATAATAAACTCTGGCATATCAAAGGAATTGTGTTTTTAAGTCTTGGTTTAATTATTGACATTAAAAACCCAATAGATGAAACTGTATGCACACCAATTTCTATGTTGGCTGGATATGGTATTAAAGAAACAGCAACTAGTAAGGAAATAGATAAAGCTTTAGATTATGGAGTTAAAGTGTTGACTGATGAAGATTCTGATATAGACTTATCCCTTAAAGATATTGAAATAGCAGAACAATACATTACAGAAGCTAAAGAAGATTGCATAATGCCATTAGCTAAAAAGAAGTTTAAAACTAAAGAAGAACTTATTAAAAAATTAGAAGAATGTTAAATTAATTTATAAGGAGTTAGCATGATTGAGGTTGGAAGAAATAGCATAATTGTAAGAAATATAAAAGAAGATTCTCA
>Ga0172378_10001036_pt1 | contig 25266 bp, 18 predicted proteins | sample GrowelOW332metaG_FD_119755 | JGI IMG/M metagenome (GOLD analysis project Ga0172378, IMG submission 119755) | Groundwater microbial communities from an aquifer near a municipal landfill in Southern Ontario, Canada - Pumphouse #3_1 metaG | ecosystem: Environmental > Aquatic > Deep subsurface >... | reverse complement strand
TATTCCGGCTCAGAGAGTCCAAGCTTTCACGGCAGGCCGGATAATTCCAGGTCAGCACATGCGGCAGCAGGACAGCGCAAGTGAAGCCATGCGGGAGGTTCAGTAGATGTCCGAGCGGGTGAGCCAGGCCATGGACGGCGCCCAGCCCGCTTTGCGAAAAAGCCAATGCGCCCAACATGCTACCCTCGGCCATTCGCAAACGGGCTTCGGCGTTGCTGCCATGGCTCCAGGCCTCCGGCAGCCATTGCAGAATCAGAGCCACCGAGCGCTCCGCCAAGCCGCGGCTATATTCGCTGGCTCCGTTGGAGACATAGGATTCCAGCGCCTGTGTCAGGGCATCCAGGCCGCTTTCAGCGGTGACATTCGGTGGTAATTCCAGAGTGAAATCCGGGTCACAGAGAGCCGCCCGGGGCACCATCAGGCCAGAACGAATAGCGTGTTTCCGGTGACCGTCCGCATCGGTCAGCACGGAATTCGGAGTATTTTCCGAGCCGGTTCCGGATGTCGTCGGCAAGGCCACCAACGGCAGTACCTTTTCCGGCAAAGGCAGCAAGCCATCAAAATATTCATGGACACTGCCCTCTCCCTGTGACAATAAGGCAGCGGCTTTACAGGCATCCATAACGCTGCCACCACCCAGAGCCAGCAGGACATTGATCTGTTGCTGCCGGATCAACGCAATGAGTTCCGTGACACAGGACAAAGGCGGATCATGCGGGACACGGCAATAGTGAGCCTTCACCCGATCGGAAAGTCCGTTTAGAAATTCCTTTCCGATCGAGCTTGTCAGCACCGTGTTGGAGGCCACCAGAAGCATGCGGACGTTTCCGGGGGGTGCCAGTTTATCGATTTCCCCGGCAGCCAGCTGCCGGCAGCCACTGCCGAAATGCAATACTTTCGGAAAATGGATCGTATAAGACTCTTTCAACATGCTGCTATCCTCTTTTGGAAAAAACTGGATCCCCGGGGGCTCAGGCGTGCTGGATACCGGTATGGTTTGAAATTTCGCTGTTGCAGGTGCAAAGGTCTTTGAGGCTCAGATCATGCACATTGTGATACCCGGTCAATTTGGCAAACTGCATCAATTCTTCTGTGCTTACCCGCAGAAAATTTGCCACCCGTTGGGCGGCTTTTTCGACATCCAGACGGCTGCGCAAAACCGGATCCTGCGTAGCGATGCCCATCGGGCAGCGTCCGGTATTACAGATTTTATATTGTTGACAACCCAGAGCGATCAAAGCCGAAGTACTGATGCTGACGGCATCCGCGCCCATAGCCAATGCTTTGGCAAAATCCGGGGATATCCGTAGCCCCCCGGTAATAATCAGGGAGGTCTTGCCAATATGATTGCGATCCATAAAGCGCCGGGCTCGCGACAAGGCATAAATTGTCGGAAGAGAGGTCGCCATCTTGATAAATTTCGGGGCTCCGCCAATGCCGCCGGGGCGACCATCAATCGTGATAAAATCCGGGTCAGCCTGTAAAGCGAACTCCAGATCGTTTTCAATATGACCTGCCGCCAACTTGACTCCGATGGGACGCCCATTAGAGGCATCCCGCAGCCAGTCAATTTTAGCCTTCAGCTCGACGGGAGTATGAATATCCGGATAGCGTGACGGACTGGCGATGTCCTTGCCGGACGGAAAACCCAGTGCGGCACCAATTTCGGCCGTCACCTTCGCCCCTGGCAAAAAACTTCCCATCCCGGGTGTGCAGGACTGCCCAATCTTGATCTCAATCGCATCGACTTTGAGCAGATTCTCCGGCGTGACACTGTATTGATTCGGGACATATTCAAAAATATATTTTCGGGAAGCACTGAAGCTCTGCTGCTGGATGCCTGTTCCCCCGGAGCCGATAGCCGTACCAACCATAGCGCTGCCTTTGGCCAGAGCCAACTGCGCCTCCAGGGAAAGCGAGCCGAAAGCCATGTGCGAAATCAAGATTGGGGTATCCAGAATCAAGGGCTGAGCCGCGTTGGGGCCGATCACAGTTTGGGTGACGACTTTGTCCTCGTTCGCCAAGGGAAGCCCATTCAACTGTTTGCCCATGATCAGTATATCATCCCAGGAAAGCACTGGCAAATGCGTTCGCATCGCTTCATCAATCGAATGGCCACTTTCCGCGATTGCATGAATATCATCCATCCACTCTTCCACTTCATCATGATTCCGGATGAAGGACGAGACATCCGCCGGCACCGTTTTCAATACTGTAGGTTGGCTTTGCTCAGGCTGCTCCGGCGCCTTGTCGTCTTGCCGCAGAAAATTACTTTTCCCAGCACCACAGTCCGGACAAGTCCAGTTATCCCGGAGATCTTCGAATTTGACACCTCTGGATTTGTCATCAAAGAGAAATTTACACACTTGACAGGTATACAATGCCATTGCTTTCACTCCTTATTCTTGCCAGAAAGCCGCAAAGGTTTTTTGCAGAAACTGGGGGTCTTCTCGTCCGGTCGTTTCCCGGCAACTATGCATTCCCCACAGAGGAATGCCGACATCAACGCCCTGCACACCGAGTAATGCCGAACAAACCGGCCCGATCGTGGAGCCGCAACCTTTGTCCGAACGGGCGGCAAAATATTGCACCGGGATTTTCGCCTGGCGGCATTGTCGCAACAGAGCCACCTGGCTAATGGCATTGCTGGCATAGCGCAACGATGCATTGCTTTTGATGACAATGCCACGGTTGAGTTGCGGACTGTACGCCGGATCATGCACTTCCGGAAAATTGGGATGCAGTGCATGCGCTGCGTCAGCAGAAAGCAATGCAGAACCCGCCAGTATCCGCAGCAAAATTTCTTCCCGATTTTTCCCATCTGGCAGCAGACGGCTCAGGACATCCCGTAAAAACGACGAATTGGCGCCCTGCATCGAGACGCTGCCGATTTCCTCGTTATCCGCCAGAAAAAGAATTTGAGAATGTTTTGCTGCAGGAATCTTGCACAAGGCAATGACTGCGGCATAGCAGCTTGCCAGATTGTCCAGTCGCGGAGCCAGAATCAAGTCCTGCTGCAAGCCGACAAAACATCCCGGTTCCCGATCATATAAAAACAGTTCCGCAACCAGAGAATCCGGTGCCGGTTTTTTTTTCGTCTTCAATAACTGTGCATACAGGTCTTGCAAAGTACCTTTTCCAAACAAGGCCGCCAAATGTTGCTGAGCATTGTAACGGAATCCCTCATTGATCTCCCGATTCAGATGCGGAGCGATATTGGGAATAACGGCCAAGGCCTGCGATGAACAGACCAGCCGAGGCGCCTTTGCACCCGCATCCAGCGCCAGTATTCGCCCTGCGACGCCCAGCGGACGATCCAGCCAGCTGCTGTGAATCGTCCCCCCATAGACTTCCACCGGTATCCGCAGGCCGCTACTGGCACTCTGCGCCGCCTGGCATTTCAACTTCAGGCTCGGGCTGTCCGTATGAGCTGCCACGATCCGAAAAGCAGATTCTTCCAACTGCCGACTCTGTCCCATCCGAAAAACCGCCAACGCGGATTGATTGCGAACCACAAAACCGCAAGCCCCAGCAGCCAGCGACCAGGCTTCGCTTTCCCGATACTCCCGAAAACCCGCCGCCAATAATTTTTTCTGTAAATTTTCGACTGCATGAAATGGAGTCGGAGACTGGTCAATAAAAGTCAGTAAATCCGTTGCCTCATCATGACGGTCCAATGTCTTCATCTCAATGCTGTTCCTGTCCTGCTAAAGCATCCCACCCCAGACAAAAAAAAGAAAAACGAATGCTTCACTGCTGCAATTATAAAAGACGGAAGAAAAACTTTCCAAGTAAGATTCTTTGCTCTTCTATAAACTATAATTCGAAAATTAAACAACGGACATTATATTAGGCTCGTTCGCTGAAATTTCTGTTATTTTTCTGGTTTTATTTTTATAAGGGATAAGTTGCCATGACCGGCGATTTTATTGTAGTTGGAGCTGTAGCCGACGATCCTCTGGCCAATGATATAGCGCACTACTTGCACCAGGAGACAGAAATTTCTGACCTGCTGGCAAATAAGTGTTTCGCTAATTCTGAATTTTGCCCGCGGTTCATCAGTGATGAAAATGATCTGGCGCATATCGGGCATTCTCTGGATGGCAAAACGGTCATCCTGGTTTCTTCCTGCTCTGGGGAACATTCCCGTAATGCCCGCGCCATGCGTACTTTCTTGGTAGCGCGTGCCGCCAAGGACAATGGAGCCAAACAAGTCGTCCTTGTCGAACCGGACTTGTTCTACAGCGCTCAGGACCGCGGCCCCCGCCCCGAACATGGACGAACAGGCCGCTCCCTACAGGATTATAAAAAATTTGACGGGCAGCCTTATTCCGCTTTGCTGTATGCGGATTTGCTCAAGGCTAGTGGTGTCGATATCGTCATGACGGTTCACAATCATTCGGATGCCGTCCAGAAACTCTTCAGTGAACATTTCAAAGACCGTTTTTATAACCTCTGCCCAGCCGAACTGTATGGAAATTATCTGGCAAATTATGGGCTTACCTCCAATGACAATGCCGACAAGGGACTGGTCATCTGCGCTCCTGACAATGGAGCAACCCCTTTTGCGAAAGAAGTCTTCCGCTATTTGAACAAGGAAAATGAAAATTTGCTGTTACTGCAGGGGAAACCTTCCCTGTTGCTGATGGACAAGGAACGCAGCGGCGAGCGGAAAGTGAGAATGGTTACCCATCCGGACAGTCCGACCCGTCTAGATGAAGTCGCCGGTCGCGTCATCGTAGTCTGCGATGACATGGTGCGCACCGGCGGGACAATCGCGGAGTGCTGCCGGCAGCTCAAGGAAGCGGGCGTCAGCCGCGTCATCATTGCGGTCACCCATTTTTATTCGTCACCGGAAGTCAAAGAAAATTTGCATGCCAATATTATTGACGATATTATCACGACCAATACGTTGCCGAATATTCTGAACCGCGACATGCAGGGGCGTCTGCGGCACAAGATGCTGATTCTGAAAATTGAACGTTGGATCGTCAATGCTCTGCGTCAACATGTGCTGAAAACCAGCTATACACCTTATGTTCCACCCTATACTGTCGATGTCTCGCGGAAAAACCCCCGCTGGTCGCTAAGCCAGCAGCTTTTGGGAAATACCTGAACACTAAGCGAAGACAAGCGTTCTCCAGGAGATCAGACCTCTTCCGGCAATGCCGGACGGCTTTTCGCTGCGGGATAGGTCTGCAGGATTTTTTCTGCGAAAGATCCGAAGGTGCCGGCTTCCAGGTGCTGACGAGCCTCTTTCATCAGCTGGATAAAGTAATATAGATTGTGCGTGGTCATCAGCCTGGCGCCCAGAATTTCGTTTGAGTGAAGTAGATGACGGACATAGGCTTTTGTATGATTTCGGCAGGCATAGCAGCCGCAATCTTCTTGGATCGGGGTAAAATCATCTTTATAACGCGCTGCTTTGACCGGGATGGTACCGGTCGGCGTATATGCGCTGCCATTGCGCCCCAACCGAGTAGGCAACACGCAATCGAACATATCGATCCCGCGCAACACACCGGCGATCAGCTGCCGCGGTGTACCCACCCCCATCAGATAATGCGGCAATTCCAGCGGTAAAACCGGGGCACAAATATCGAGGACCTCCAGCATGCTTTTTTCCGGTTCGCCGACACTAACCCCGCCAATGGCAATGCCATCAAAATCCATGCCGGCAATTTCTTCGACAGCTTGGCGGCGCAGATCGGGGAAGGTGCTGCCTTGCACAATGCCGAAAACCAGCTGCCCTTCCGCTCGGGGCTGAATCCGGCATTCCCGAGCCCAGCGCAGTGTCGTCTCCAAGGAAAGACGCGCTTCATCCCAGCTGACTGGCCAGGCCGTGCATTCATCAAAAACCATTGCAATATCTGAGCCGAGGATGCGCTGAATTTCCATCGATTCTTTGGGACCCATGAACAGCCGGCTGCCGTCCAGATGCGATTGAAAGAAAATCCCATCCCGGTTTTTCTTTCCGAGTTTGCTAAGGCTGAAAACCTGGAAACCTCCGCTGTCAGTGAGAATAGCTTTCTGCCAATTCATGAAGGCATGCAACCCGCCGGCTTTCTGCATCAGTTCCATGCCTGGGCGCAGATTCAGATGGTAGGTATTTCCCAGGATAATTTCCGCACCCATCTCTTCGAGTTCGAAATTCGCCATGGCCTTGACCGAAGCCTGCGTGCCTACCGGCATAAACACCGGAGTTTGCACAGCCCCATGCGCAGTCTGCAGAATGCCGCGCCGAGCCAGACTGCCGGAATCTTGTTTCAGAATGGTAAAGTTCATCGCTCCCCGAATTTTGAGTTGAAAACAGAAATTAAACCTAGCGGGTCAGAGGGGGTTGCAGGCGAAGATCGCCACAGCAGCCATGATCATCAGTGCCGCCAGCAGGCGGGTTAGCCAGATAGCCGTCCTGGCTTTGCTTTCCATCTGGACAAAGCCAAGCCAAGCGACCAATGCGCCCAGTAAAACTGAAATCAAACCCCGGGCGGATTGTATGATACTGGTGAAAACAGTTCCCAGCAGGCCAATGCTCAGGTAAAAAACCACCATCGCTGCAATCCAGGCACAAGAATAGGGTATGGCAGATTTCGCTTTCTGCCAATCAAAACGAAGAAAAAGCAGTCCAGGCAGCGAAATCAGCCCCAGCCCTCCGTAACAAAAACCCGTAGCTAATATTCCCTTATAGACCGGGTTTTCCACCGGGATCGCAACCACCAGTCGATAATCTGCAATATCGGACGCGGCCAAGAAAAAACAGCAACACACAATCGCGGCCAGGGCTTTTAAATCAATCCGCAAACCGCTGTGATTCATGATCAACCCGGCAATTGCACAAAGCCCAACCGCCAGCCAATGCCAAGGGCCAATTTGCTGCCCGAAAAACAGCATATTCATCAACACCAGAAAAAGAATTTTCACTCCCAACATCGATGACAGTCGGGAGGCCTCGACAACCCGGATCGCTGCAAAATAACAAACCTGTGCAATCAGGATCGTACCTACACTCCAGGCAGTATATGCAGCAAGTTCACGGTTAAACGTCAGCATTGGCCAGCAACAGGCCAACAGCACAACGGAAAGAATCCCCATGATCAGCTGAGAGTAAATGGTTAATTCCAGAGCCCTGCCGCCACGCACAAAAAACAGCCTGCTCAACAAATAGGCAATCGGTTGAAAAATGGCAGTCAGCAGGCCACAAAGGATGCCGGCAATCATTGAACTCCTTATTCCCGCAAAAGCAAAATCACATAAGGGGAAAAGCATGTTTGCCCCCGCTCTTATGCATAATATAAACCGGAAAAGAAAGTTGAAGTTGAAATCAGCCAGGACAAAAACGGCAGCACGGACAATCACGGACAATCACGGGGTGGACTGGTGTCCACAACCTAAACTGCCTTGGGACTACCCTCTGGGCGGCGCGAGCTATGAAACGCCGGCATCCGCGCCCATCCGCGCTAACTTAACTTAAAAAATTGAAGTTTGGAACACATCCATCACATAACAATAGCCGATTTATAGTTCAAAAATCCAGCTGCTTTTTTAGGTTTAGCACAAAGGTCTTGGATTGATGCATACTTTCAGCATAAAATATTTCTGATTTCTTTGGTACGGGCGACGGGATTCTCTCCACACTCGCCCGGACTATAAGCTGCAAAAAAATTCCGGGTTAGGGCATTGCCGCTGCGAAGTAGTGCTCCTGCAGCAACAGGCTTTAGCCACTGAGAACTCATCATCTCTCAGTTAAAAGCTTGGCCGTCAGGGCGGCATTCTCTTCGACCATCAAATCGTTATCAAGTCGGTTCATCCCCACGTTGATAACATCACCAGCTTTGATATTGTGCAATGCATAATCGAATCCCATCACCGGATCGATCCGCCCGGCGCCGAGAATCTTATAAGCGATACATGGCTTGGACAGTGCGCGAATCAGTGACACCGCCCGAAAAACATTGTCGAGCTGGAAATTGTCCCCATGCCCTCTGGTATGAACACTGCCACAATTAAAGAAGGGCACAGCGTGAAAATCTACGATATCCATATCATTGACCCACTCGTGAGCCTCAGGAACGTGAGCAGCGACGCCGACTGGAATTCCTTTGTTTTTGGCATAATCGACCCAGTGCCGGACACAGCCAGCGTCCCGCTTTGCAAACAGCTCGTCAATCAGCCCGCCGTGAAAATACATCGCCCGGCAGCCGATAAGGGCAACGCGGTCAATGGCCTCTTCCATTCTGGCATAAGTCTGAAAGGAGACCTGAGCAATCCACTGCATTGGTCCACCGGTAGACAAGTACTTTTCGGTAGTATCAATCACCCACTGTGTCTCGTTGTTCGTCACGAAAGCATTGATGCCGCTCTTCCAGGCTCGCTTCCAAGTCTCCATGATTTGTTCAGGGGTATGGTATGTGCGCATAGCCTCGTCCCGGGCTGCGCTCTGATGACTGAAACCACCAAAAGGATTGGCACCGATCAGCAGTTTGGTCAAGCTTAAACCACAAAAATCAACGGTTGGCAACATGATATTCGCGCGCCCTTCAAGGTTTAACAACACAATTGAATTCGTACGCCCGTGTTTGTTCCAGCGCAAACTTGGGCGATTCTATAGCGGAAATCGTCTGCAGTAGCAGGTGCACGATCAAAGCATTTTCCGTATTGTAATCGCCTGATATGAATAGGATAAACTGCCTTAATATTCTCCATGCCCTGCATTTGCATCATTGCTGTCATATCTGCAAGAATATGCTCAAAACACCTTCGCTTGCCTGCGGACAAGAACCAAAAGATCAACTGGAATATTATTCTAATATAGCACGAGGAAAATTCAATTCAAACAAAGATTGCTGCAGTTCTTCTGCCAGACAATTCAAAGGTAATCGGACGGGACTTTCAAAAGTCCTTGCGAATAAACAATAGACTAAAACCGTATTTAGCGTGGTTCAAAACAAGGTTCCACTTTGTATTCCAGCTTGTCCAGTGGTGCCGGGGCATTGGCCTGCACAACTGTTGCCCGGAACAGTTTTTTTTTGATTCACGCCACCCTGATGTTACCCTTTTGCACCATTAGCGACAATGATATTTTCAAAATCTGCATTAAATTAAAGGTTTTTACGAAAGTTATTCATTTACGTTTTATTGAACAGGGTCTGCATATGAGGAAACCGATTACAGCTGCTGAATTACGCCGTTTGTTCATTGAGTTTTTTAAGAGTCATGGGCATGCCGAAGTCAAGAGTGCGCCACTGGTGCCGGAAAATGATCCGACCTGCTTGTTCACCACTGCCGGAATGCATCCCTTGGTGCCGTATTTGCTGGGCGAAAAACACCCTTCCGGCAAACGCCTCACTGATGTACAGAAATGTCTGCGCACCGGCGACATCGATGAAGTCGGCGACCCGTTCCACCTGACCTTTTTTGAAATGCTGGGCAACTGGTCGCTCGGCGATTATTTCAAAGAAGAAGCCATCGCCATGAGCTACACCTTTCTTACCGAAAAACTCGGTTTCCGAAAGGAAGAAATCAAGGTCACCTGTTTTGCCGGCGATGCGGATGCCCCGAAAGACACCGAAGCGGCAACCCTTTGGATGAAACATGGAATCCCGCAAGAGAATATCTATTTTCTAGGTAAAAAGGATAATTGGTGGGGCCCGGCGGGGCAATCCGGTCCCTGCGGCCCGGACACGGAAATGTTTGTCCCGCTAGATCGTCCGGATTGCGGCCCGGAGTGCGGCCCTGCCTGCGGTTGCGGCAAATGGGTAGAAATCTGGAATGATGTCTTCATGCAGTATAATAAAACCCTGGACGGGAAATACGTCCCGCTGGAACACCCGAATGTCGATACCGGCATGGGTGTGGAACGGGTGACGGCTTTCATGCAGGGAGTCCGCAGCGCGTATCAAACGGAACTCTTCCACGGCATCTTTGTGAAAATCAAGGAATTATCCGGGCGTCAGGATGTGGGGCAGGACTCACGCAGCGCCAGAATCGTTGCTGAACATCTTCGAGCCGCCACCTTTCTGATTGCTGATGGCGTCAAGCCCAGCAATGTGGATCAGGGCTATGTCCTGCGCCGGCTTATCCGCAGAGCCATCCGGGAAGCGCGCAAAATTGGCATTACGCAAAGCTTCACCAGCTCAATTGCAGTGGTCATCATTGCCGAATACTCCTCCGCATATCCCGAATTGAGCCAGCAGGAAAAAGTCATCCATGAAGAATTGAACCGGGAAGAAGAACAATTCGGCAAAACCCTCGAAAATGGGACTCGGGAATTCAATAAACTGATTGACCGGATTCCGGATTTTGTGGTCAAGAAGGTCATCAGCGGGAAGAATGCGTTCAATCTTTATGAGACCTATGGTTTTCCTTTGGAACTGACCGTTGAAATGGCGAAAGAACGCGGTTTCGAGGTCGATGAAAAGGGTTTCCATGAAGCCTATGAAAAACATCAGGCTTTGTCACGCGCCGGAGCGGAACAGAAATTCAAAGGCGGTCTGGCGGATCAGTCCGACGCGACCGCGGCCTTGCATACTGCGACTCATCTTCTCCATAAGGCCCTTCGTCAGGTGCTGGGCGAGCACGTCGCGCAGAGCGGCTCCAATATTACCGCTGAGCGCCTGCGTTTCGACTTTAGCCATCCCGACAAAATGACCGTGGAACAATTGGCTGAAGTCGAACGTATCGTCAACGAACAAATCCAGAGAGATTTGCAGATCACTTGTGAGGAAGTTTCTCTGGAAGAAGCCCGCAAACGTGGCGCCATCGGCTTATTTGGCGAAAAATACGGAGAGGTTGTCAAACTCTATACGATGGGGGATTTCTCGATGGAGATTTGCGGCGGCCCACATGCCACCCATACCGGGGCACTCAAAAACTTCAAAATCCTCAAGGAAGAAAGCTCCAGCCGCGGTGTACGCCGCATCAAAGCCGTCCTGAAATGATAATTCAGAGATTATTGCAAAGGGCAGGGAGAGCGTAGCGTCCCCCTGCCCTTATTTATTCTCGAGTCCTTTCCCTCAAATGAACCAGCCTCCGGTGGCAACCATTCGGTAGCGGGTATCACAACCACCGATAGTATCCGGGTTCTGCTCCAGCTCCGGGATGGAAACAATTGTTCCATCCAGCAATTCCTTGATGCGGCGGCTGGTTTCCCGGTAGCGTTCTTTGAGCCCGCCCATTTTGATCTGCATCACTTCCAGACCGTCATATTTATAGCTGCGCAGCCACTGCCGACGGAACGACTGGCAAAAACCGTCCAAAGCGGCCAGTACGGCATCCACCTTGGCTTCGCTGAGGGTTTGCAACTCCGCCTGGTCGCGCTTCTTGTAGGCTTGGCAAAGTTGCAAGCGGAATTGAGTTTTTTGCAACAGGACATTGGCACAATGCCAGGCATGATCGATATGCCCGGCATTCCAATCATTGTTGCGGTGCGAATTGAGTTCGTCCATGATCCGTTGCAGAGACGGCAGGTATTCTTCCCAGACCGTTGATTGGAAAGCCCTGTATTCATGCCAGACAATCCCCATCAGCGGATCATCCCAGAGTACCATGGCGGCATTCAAATGCCAGGGCGGAGCACCATGACGTTTCCGATTTTCCACACTCATATCCGTCTTGCTTACTGTGATATTGAGATCGGAAGCGATCAGCTGGCGTTTGTAACTGGTGCCGAAAACCCCACTGAAAAACTTCTCAATACGCTCATCGTCGCTTTCACCATTGAATGCTTCGTCCGCCGCCCAGGCCAATCCTGCAAAAGCGGAGTCAAATTCACAATATCCGCCATCGTCACCCCACATTGTGTAGATCATCTCTTTGACACCTTCCTTACGGCAGGCTTTCAGGCAGGGGCGTACTGTGGCCGTCGTAATTTCATGATCGTACCAGAGTTTGACCCAAGTCCAGACTCCAGAGGCCATGACAACCGGTTTTTTGCCCAGCCCGCGATGCAGCTGCAGCATTTTACGGTAGAATTCTTCCTCACGATGATAGTAATCCCAGTAAACCAACTGCGCTTCCGGGGCAATCGCGGCTTTGACTTCTGCTGGGATATTGCTATTCAAATCATAATAATTCAAATCCTTGTTACCCAGCCTGAAATACATATCGCTCCAGATCATCGGCTTTAATTTGAGTTCATTACAGATCTGGCAGACCCGGCTCAAATGACGATTGTAGAGTTCAAAGGCATCCTGTTTACCATGCAAATCCTGAAAACGGCCCCGTCCGAGATCATGCGTTTCATCCATGCCGATATGAATGCGCCTTGCCGACAAGGCCTCACTCCAGAAAGTCAGCATCTTCCGGATCAGCTGGTAGCTTTCTTCATGATCGACCAGGATGACATTGTCGGTATCCTTAATATGAGCATATGCCGGCCAGCGCAGGATGGGCTCCAGATGTCCCAAAGCCTGGATGGATGCAATCATCTCTACTCCGAGAGCCTGAGCCACTACATCCATGGCTTTGATTTCTTCGACGCTGTAGGCCCCCCGCATATAGCCAAAATAAGTTTCGCCCGGCAGCTGGTACGCATCCTTGGTATAGAGCATCATCATGTTGTAGCCCAGCAAAGCGAGCCGCCGCAGCCAGTGCTGCGCATAGTCGACGGTCAGAACGGGATTACGCGAGCAGTCATAGAGGACGGCATACGTCTCAAAATCCAACGTTTCTTCCGCCTCAGTACCGGAAAGCGCATAGCCAATTCCGCGCGCCGCTGCCGACAATTTTCCATACTCGATCTCCATCCCATCATTACGTTTTCGAACCCGCAATCTTTCCGGCTCGTTGACAGGTCTGAACAACAGTTTCAAACCCTCGCCCTCTGTGCAGATTGGATATTCTTTTCCCAACTCGGTCAACAAAGAAGCCAGTTCTGGAGAAACGCTGGCCGGATCATAAATCAGATTCATCTTTTTCCCCTAAGCAATGGTTAGTCCACAAAAACTTTTTTGCAGATTATATGCCTCACGCAGGCCATGATACTGAAATTAAATATAAGTCATTACAGGAACTTTGAAACTATAAAGCCGTCAAATAAGTGCTATTTTACTTGGTTGATGTATTCGTTCATTCCGGACGCACCGTTTGATCACGGGATTCTTTGTTTGCATCTTCTATCCTTTTAGCACATCGAATTACAGAGTCGTCATGAAGCATGAAACGAATATGGGAATGACAATATGAATTCAATCCGAGCCCGGTTGGAAGCCTGCGCTGATCCGGACTACCGCGCCTTTACCCGGAAATTGATCCCGACGGCTCTGCCGATTCTGGGCGTCCGCACACCAATCCTGAAAAAACTCGTTCAGGAACTGGTGAAAGGCGATTGGCGAAGTGCTCTGGCAAGCGTTGCGAATGACAGTCTGGAAGAAGTCCACCTGAAAGGCTATATCATCGGCATGGCGGGAATGCTCTTGGCAGAAAGGGAAGAACGGATTCGAGCCTTTCTGCCTCTCATTGACAATTGGGCCACCTGCGACGGATTCTGCAGCGTCCTGAAAGTCCTGGGTCGTGACCGGGAACGCTGCTGGTCTTTTCTGCAGCCCTGTTTTCACAGTGCCGCGCCATTCGAACGACGTTTTGCCATCGTCATGTTACTGAATTATTTCCTGCATCCAGAGGAATTGCCAAGAATATTCCAGGTTTTTGAAGAAATTTCCCGGCAGGAGTATTACGTGCAAATGGCGCTCGCTTGGGCCTTGTCCATGGTTTATGCTAAATTTCCGGAACCGACGCTGGCTTATCTGCAGAATTGCACCCTGGAAGATGATATTCTACGAAAAACCTTGCAGAAAATCCGGGAGTCCCGTCAGGTTCCGGCGGCTTTGAAAAAACCGCCGCTTGTTTTACCTGGCAGCAAACGGTAGATTTGCCCTTACAATTGCAGATTTAACTGCACGGGACAGTGGTCGGATCCGAGAATATTGGCCAGAATTTCGGCCTTCATCACCCGTTCTCGGAAGGCCTCATTCACGCAGTGATAATCGATTCTCCAGCCGACGTTGTTTTCTCGGGCTCGGGCTCGGTATGACCACCAGGTATATTGGCCGGGCTCGGCATTGAACAAGCGAAAAGTATCCAGAAAACCTGCACCGATAAATTGATCCATCCAAGCACGCTCTTCCGGCAGAAAACCCGGGCTGCCGACATTTTCCCGAGGGCGTGCCAGATCAATCTCCTGATGCGCAATATTATAATCCCCACATAGTACCAGATTTTTGCCCCGGCTGACGAGTTCCCTGCATTTTTCCAGGATTGCCTGACAAAACGCCAGTTTGTAGTACAGCCTGGCGCCGGCCGCTTGGCTGTTCGGGAAATAGCAGTTCAGCAGATGAAAGTGGGGGTATTCCAGAATCATCACCCGGCCTTCCTGGTCAAATTCCTCGCAAGCCAGTTTTTCGATGGACAGGGGCTCTTGGCGAAAATAAGCAGCCACTCCGCTATAGCCTTTTTTTGCCGCGGGGAAAAGCACCAGCCGGTAACCCGATATCTGACGCAACTCAGCATCAAGCTGTTCCAGCTCGGCCTTGACTTCTTGCAGGCAGACGCAATCCGCCCCACTACCCTGCAACCAACTTGTAAAACCCTTTTTCTGTATGGCCCGAAGACCATTGACATTCCAAGATATGATTTTCTGCATACTGCTTCGCATACTCCTTGATTAATGACAACCGCATGCTTTTGTGCTGCGGTTCGATGAGAGTTATTGAGACGCATGTTCGTTTGAATATATGATCCGGGGTCACAAAAGCAAATTCAGACCCTGCGACTTGCTTGAATGCTGCACTCTCTTTGATTGATTACAGTGCGTTTGGAAAAGACCCCGAAAAAGCCTGTTTCAAAAAACAGCTCCATTAAAACAGGTACGTGCTTTGCCCCTCACCTTTATAAAAAATACGAAAATCTTAAAAAATTACACGGATCTTTAAATAATTATAGAATTTTACATCTTTTTATATAAGATTTTCTGAAATCATTCACCTATATTAGAGTCAGTAACAAATCTCAGTACTCTGTTGTCCCGTCGAAAGGAATAGGAATGAAAATCTCGTTATCCTATGCAGATTATTTAGTCATGCTGGTATATATGCTTTGCATGCTGGGGACGGGCTGGTATTTTTCCAAGAATAAAAAGGATGCGTCGGACTATCTTCTTGGTGGGCGTTCGATGCCCTGGCTGCCGGTTGGCCTTTCGATGCTGATGACTTTTTTTTCCACCTATTCGATGGTGATGGTGCCGGGGGAGATTTTTAATCATGGGCTTGATCTCTGGGTCCTGGCACTGATTAACCCTTATGTTCAGATTCTTTCGGTAGTGATCTTTACCCGTTTCTTTTTTAAAATCAACGCCTTCACTCCGTTTGAATACCTCGCCTATCGCTATGACAAGTATGCCCGTCTTCTGGCTGCCCTCGGCAATAGCGTCAGCTCGATCCTCTATGTCGGCATGGTGTTGCTTTCCACAGCCAAGATTTTTGAATCCGCCGCCGGCTGGCCCTGCTGGCTAACCATCATAGTGATTGGCGGAGTCTCTTTGATCTATACCAGCGCAGGCGGAATGCGCGCCGTTGTCTGGACAGACAGCATCCAGTTTTTTGTCATGGGCATCGGTATGACAGTCCTGCTGTTCACGCTTTGCTCTTTAGTTCCTGGCGGCGCGGTCGGAGCAGTGACCTATGCCTTTGAACATGGACATGGCCTGAACCGTTTTTCGGAGTCTGACTTTTACTCGCTTTGGCCTTATGTCCGGCTTACCTTCTGGGTGACTCTGATCAACTATATTATGGGAAGCCTTGGCTTTGGTACCGGCCAAATGACGGTGCAACGCCTGATTGCCACCGGCTCCATCCGCAAAGCGATCAAAGCACAATGTGTCAGCTCGCTTTTGATCACCCCCCTGCAGCTTCTGATCTGGTTCATTGGTCTGGGTATTTTCAGCTACTATGCGCAGAACCCGGACCCCCGGGTCATCAACGGAGATGGCGCGCTGTTTGTCTTTGTCGCCACCAAACTGCCCTTTTTGATACCGGGACTGTTCATTTCTGCGATGCTGGCTGCCGCGATGAGCACCTTAAGCAGTTGTTTCAATAGCGATGCCGCCGTCTGGTTGAAGGAAATCTACATGCCTTACTTCAACAAAAAGGCGGATGACCAGAAACAGGTGCGCTTCTCCGAACGAGCAACCATCGCCGTCGGACTGACCGGAATCATTTTTGCGCTGCTGCAATTTCTCTCATCCATCTGGTTCAAACAGACCATGGTGGAAGTCAGCGTGATTTTTGGCATCATCACGGTTTCCGTGGGCGTAATGAATTACATCTTTGCGATTGCTTCCCGAAAGGCCAGCTCCCTTTCGTTTTGGAGCATGCTGCTGTCAAGCTATGGATTGAAGGTAGCGATACTGATCTGGTATGCCACCAGTAAACGCGGTGAAATCCGGTTTCTGGCGGATGGAACGCTTGGACTGGCCGGACCGATCAGCCCTGCCTGGATTCTATGGCCGGCCATCCTGACTGTCCTGACCCTGATCCTGGCCATGGCTGTGAGACGCTGGCGGCGGGGCTTTATCATGGCAGCTTTGCCAGCGGCGGGGTTCACTCTGGGCGCATCGCTATGGTATTTTTTCAGCCATACAGGAGATCCCACTCTGCCGAAGGTGCTGAGTTTTCAGTGGGTCGGATTGCCGAATTTGCTGTTCTCGATCCTTTTCATGGTTGTCTGGCATCTTTTCGGCCCTGAACAAGCCCCGGAACGCTATCGGGGACTGATCTGGAGTGACATTAAAAGCAAAGTTCGTGAACTTGAAGCCTGAGTGGTCAAATTGATACAAAAAGGAACTCGAAGCATGATGAAAAAAATCCCCATTTTACTGGTAGCGATGTTTTCTCCTCTCATGTTGATTTCGGCGGAATCCAAAGTAAAGATTTTCGTCAGCTGGCATGACAATGCGGAGGAAAACTTCAGCAGTCTGCCAAGTGGAGAAATGAAGCATGCGCGGCGCACGGCTTTTCCGATGAAAGGGCGTGCTCTGGTCATTGACACCTTGCGTCCTGTAACGGCGGCAAAAATTATTTTGCCTTTAACGAAGCTCAGTTTGAAGAGTCCGGAAATGCTTTCTGAAGCCGGTCAAAGCCGTGTTTATGCTGGGAATGATCCGCAAAATCTCTTGTTGGTGGAGGCCGCGTTGATCACGGTGGAAGCAAAAGAGGTAGAGGGGGTTCTTCATGAAACGGTTGTCATCACTGGGCTGCCAGAAGCGCGTTATTATCAGATTCATGCCCCGCGCACGAAGGTTCCCTATGTTTTTGGGTTGGAAGATGCCTTTAAGTTGGTTGAAGTGCATACTGCGGCACTTGCGGAAGCTGAAGCAGCGTCCGTCCAATATCCCGATGTCAAGGACATGGATTTCAGCTTGGATCAAGTTGCGCTCCCCATCGCCGGCTGTGGCTTCCGTGATCATGGTAATGAGGCTCTGGTGGCAAGCGACCCCGTATTGCCGGAAGGTGGCACGGCTCAGATCGGATGGCCATGGCGTCATCGCAGTGTTGGCTTTATTCTCGAACAAGCAGCAAGCGTGGGAAAGATTGTGTTTACCTTGGAAAAGATGCAGATGCAGCGTCCGGAAATGACCACCGGCTTGGAAAAAGCACAAGTTTTTGCCAGTAAAGACAATCAGAACTTCAGCCGCATCATACCACAAGTCGACACTCAGCTCTACCGCAATGGTGACAAACTCTTTGCCAGAGTTACTCTAAGCGGCACTTTTACCGGAAAATATTTTCGGGCCTATGCCCCCTGGGAAAATAATTTTTACGTCTTTGGCTCTCGCCGGCTCAATACGTCGATCAAGGCCTTTTCCAGTGCAACTGCACAAGCCAGAAGTTTTTCAGTCCCCCTTTCAGCCAACAAGAGCTTTCCCGTGAATTTCGTTTTATCCGGTTGCGACACAACAAAAGGGGAAGCCGCCATCTATGTTGATGGCCAGGAAAAACCACTTTGGCAAGCCGATTTTTCGCAGCTCAAAGCGGACACCAGCAATATGCTCATGATAACACCGGATCACTGGGCGCCCGGAATCCGCAAACTCCAGCTGGTCATTCGGGAAGAAAACAACGAATTCCCCCAAACCCTTGAGCAGTGCTTACGCTTTCATGCAGGAGACCTCCTGCTCAGCCCTGAAAACATCAAGGGATTTACAGCAACAGAAGAACTCCTTGGCAGCGAAAAAACCCGCTTCCTGACGGCTGAAAGCAAAGGAGCAACCCTGGAATACTCGGTTCCAGCCGCCGGCGACTATGCGCTTTACATCATGATCAAAGGGGAAGGGCAAATTAAGGTAACAACCAGGGATATCGCCAACACCCTGGGACTCCAACTATGGCACCCCGGGAACACGCAAAATAACCTCGCCGGAGAAAATTTTGTCGGAGCCGCCCGGCTGGAAGCCACGGATAAAATCAGCATTACAGCCATAAACGACGCGGTGAGCATTGGCAACGTAAAACTTTCCCCCATCGACACCAAACGGTTGGCCATTTACCAAGCCGCTCCAGACATCAGGCCCGCAGCCATTATTCATGCCGATGGATACAGTGATTTTTATGCCCGGGAAGTCACTCCGGAAGAACTGCGTCGGCGCATCGATCAATATCAAGCCAATCATGCGTTTGCCTATGACTGGTGTGTTGGCACAACTGCGGTGAATTATCCCTCCAAGGTCGCCACGCCATTCGGGCAACAACGCGATGTCGTCTATTGGCGCAATGGGGATCGCTTGGCCGGGGAGCGGCTCGAAAAACTGCTCTCCGCCGGGCATGATCCCGTCCAAATCCTGCGAAACTACAGCCGGGAGAAAGGGTTTCGTCTGTCGCTCACCCAACGTGCGGGAGCCTACTACAGCAATGAAAAAAGCCGCTCCATGAATGCCCAATTTTTCATCGATCATCCGGAATTTTATCAGGTCGATACAAATGGGCGCACATGGGAAAAGCCCAGTTACGCTTATCCGGAAGTGCGCCAGTTTTATCTCGACATGATCCGCGAAATGGCCGCCTACAAACCCGATGCCATCACGATTGAATTTCTCCGCCATCCCCCGTACTTCCGCTATGACAAGCCATTAATTGACGAATACATAAAACGGCATGGCAAATGTGAAAAAAATAACTATCTTGATGATAAGTGGCAAAAAATACAATGTGACATCATGACTGCACACATCCAGGAAATCCGGCGAATTCTTGCTGCCGCCGATGCGAAAATCCAGCTCGAAATCAGTTTTGACTGGCATGATTACTACAAGCAGGGAATTGATCTGCAAACCATTCTTGAACTCGGCTTGGTGGATTTGATTTCACCGGGGATTTACCATGTCGGAAAACAGAAGTACTTTCCCGTACAGCCATTTGCGGAAATGGTACGCCATTCACCCAGAAAAGTCTTGATTTTTCCGCGGGTCGAAGCAACCATTTACGGCGGCGATCCCACCCCGGAGGAAGAAAAAGGGCTGATCAAAATTGAACGCAGGAACTTATCGGTACCCATGTTTCAACAACTTTTCATCACTTTTTTGCAGGAAGGCGCGGACGGCATCCGCCCCTTTAATACCGGCGGAGCGTGGCTGTCTCAAACCTTAGCCGATCGCTCGGGTTTGAAGCGCTTTCAAACCTTCGTCCTGCCGCTACTCGATCTCCGTATTACAGTAGAATAATTTCCACCCCATTTAACAAGGAGTAACCATCATGAACAGAAAATCCTGCTTTACCCTCATTGAGTTGCTGGTCGTTATCGCCATCATCGCCATACTGGCTTCCATGCTGTTGCCGGCTTTGAGCAAAGCCCGCGCCCGGGCACAAAACATCACATGCGTTTCAAATCAAAAAGAATGCGGCATGGCTTTTCTAATGTATGGAAATGATAACAATGGAATTATGCCGTTGATCAGAAAATACAATACATCTTATCATTTCTGGTCAGAAATATTGAATCAGGAAAACCACCTGCCTGGCAAAAATATTTTACAATGCCCCTCGATTTTGCCCAGACGCTACATTGCCCGTAATTACACCTATGGGATAACTACCCTTGCTGCTGATTTTCCTTCTGCAGGTGGCATCAGGGTACAGGAAACAACCGCCAACGGCTATTTTATTTATATCTTGCCCGAAAAATCTGCAAAGCCGTCTCAACTGGCAGTGATGGCAGAATCGGTCAATGAATGGCTCGTTGCGGCCAACGGTCTGCCAGCTGCCTGGATCAGTATCTATGAATGGCGACTGTCAGCTGCCCCAGCTGCCAGTGGCACCACTTACGCGGCACATTTCAGGCATGACGGACGGGCTAACTTTCTGTATTCTGACGGCCATGCCGCCAGCCAAACACTGAATGAGTATGCCAAGGATGCTAAAACCAGAGTCAATTCAACCGTCACCACCGTCTATGGACGAGACCTCTTTTTCGCCGTTAAAAGTGTTGTTATCAACTGAAGGAAACATCCGCACATGATCTATGATAATTGGCAAAACCTGTCGAAATATACTGAACTCATGCCGGCTGCAGTAGCGGCGATTGCAAAATTCATGGGGACGGTGACTGCAGACACACCTTGCGGTTCCTATCCTCTGATTGGCGATGACGTCAAGGCCTCGGTCTTTGATTCAAAAACCAACCCACTGGAAAAAGGCGTCTTTGAAATTCATCACCAATTCATTGATCTGCAAACCATGTTGATCGGCGAAGAACTCAACTACTGCCGTCTGTCCACAGACGGCTTGAAAGAAACAATGCCCTTTGATTGTGAAAAAGATTATCAGCTCTTTGAAGTGGATTTGAGCGAAGCGGTAAAACTGCTGCTGAAGCGAAATTGTTTTGCCGTGTACTTCCCCGAGGAAGCCCACTTGACAAGTTCCGCGATTGATGGCAAAACCCAGCCGATAAAAAAGATTGTTTTCAAAATCCGTTATCAAAACCATTAATCCGGGAATCTTCCCGCAATACTCAGGAGTTTTCCATGCAGGAATTAGCGCTTCAAGTCCGCCAGGCACTGACCGGCCCTTTTTGTTCCATCCCTACCCCATTTACGAAAGAAGGGGAAATTGATTATCCAACAGTCGCCAAAATGATCGATTTCCAGATCAGTTCTGGATTCAAAATGATTTTTTTGACCCCCGGAAACAGCCACTTTAATTGCCTGCGGGACAAGGAAATCGCTGAACTCTGCCGATTCACCGCCGAAACAACAAAAAAACGCGCCTTGACCTGCGTTTGCAATTTTTACTATGGCACAAAAGATGCGCTGGAATTCGGCCATTATGCGAAAGAATGCGGGGCGGATCTGCTGCTAACCTTCCCGCCCAATTGGGCTGGCTCCATCACCCAGGAGTCCATCATTGATTACTATGTAGCCGTTGCTGAAGTAATGCCGCTGATGATGATTTATCCCTCATTAGGCCCGATACCAGCATCCACAACAGTCATCGAACAGGTCATCGAAAAATCCGGAGGACGGATACTCGCCGTGAAAGATGACTCCTGTACCGCGGCATCCCGGCAGATGACATCTGCGCTTTCGCAACGTTGCGCCGTGTTTTCCGGCGGGCAAAAACAGAATTTTCTGAACATACAACCGTATGGGGCGACCGGCTTTCTTTCGACGATCGGCCTGTTTAAGCCGGAAATCACCTGGAAATTCTGGCAGGCATACCAAAATGGCGATTGGAAAACCGTCATGGACATTGTCGTCGATATCGATATTCCCTTCTTTAACACACTGCTGAAATGTCCAGGCTCCTTTGATGCCGGCATCCATGCCATCATGGAAATATATGGCTTCGGGAAACGCTGCCGCCGCGCACCCTACTACGACTTGAACGACAAGGAAATGGAAACTTTGCGCGACGACTTGGGAAAAATCAACCTCATTTGAAAGCTGCTACCATGAAAAAAACCTATTCCGCTTCCATTACTCCCCTGACTCCGCAAAAGACTCTGGATGAAAAATCGTTGTTTCGTGTGATTGACCGCAACGTCCGACATGGCCTGAGCGGTGTTTTCCTGCTCGGTTCCATGGGAGAGTGGAGCCAGTTGGACAATGAAACACGCGATGCGGTTATTCGGGTTGGTACCGAAGCAATGGCCGGAAGAGGTGAAATCCTGGCTGGAATTCATTCCACCGGCTTGGACTTGACACTGAAAAACATGGAGCGCATTGCGGACATTCCCTTTTCCAGTTATGTCATAACCCTGCCGAATCGGACTTCCCTGATCGATCCGATGACCTACCTGTTGACGGTACTCGACAAGGCCGACAGACCGGTATATTACTACCATCATCCGGGAGTCAATGGCATTCGTTTTGGAATCGACGACTTTCGCCGTCTGGCTCAACATCCGCGCTTCGCCGGCTTGAAAAACTCGGCCAGCGACATGATGCTGCGCAAAGAACTCCTGATGCTGAAACAGGAATGCAACTTTATACAGCTGGAAGGCAACGAATGGGCCATGGATGAAGCATTGATGCTGGGCTGCGACGGCGTCCTTTCCGGCGGCGGTGCCCTCACCTCGAAAATGATGGTTGCCCTCGCCAGAGCAGTCGACCAGCAGGATTTTACAAAAGCAATGCATATTCAGCATCGCCTGATAAAGGTGTTTCATCTGATCTACGGCAAATCGCTCAATTCCGTCTGGGCTGGTGAAAAATACGCATTGAAGGTACTGGGTGTCATTGATTCAGAAATGACGCTCGTTGAATGCGCTGAAACCTTGCTTACCCCCGCACGCCGCCGGGAAATCGAAACCGGACTCGAACAATTCCGCGAGGAATTGGATTGATGCAAAAGGGGACTGTAAAATGTTGACGCCTTTTGCCCATCCCTTTTTTTATTGTACTTCCTTCTGCATCATCTCACTGGACTGCGCAGAATTTGCACACGCTCAGCTTTCTTCTGAGGGGTAATGACCGAACTTTTGCTGATAGGCGTTGGCAAAGTAATGCGGGCAGTTCCAGCCGCTGAGCATGGCAACCTCCTTGATCCGGTAACGATGCTGCCGCAACAAGCGTTGCGCCGTATGCAGGCGATAGTTGACCAGATATTCTTTCGGAGTGCACTGCTGGCTTTTGCGAAACACCTTCTGGATATAATTGGCTGATATGCCAACTTTACCGGCGATTTCCGCTATGGTCAGATCCCCACGATGATAGTTTTCATGAATATAACTGCAGATTTTGCTAACCAGTTGATCATGGATTTGAATCTTGCAATCACGCATATAGAGCATCAGCGCCGATATGAAATGCGCGAGGGCACAGCGCAAGTGCTCCCTGTCCACCAACAGGCCGCTGCAAAATGAGTTGAGTGTCATCAGCAGATTATTCAAATTGATGCCATAGGGTTCCAATTCATGACACAAAGGGGCATCCAAAATTCGAAATCCACGTACATAATATAAAGAATCGATATCAAAACGGATCGTGATATGATTGGCAATTTCATTCTGATTCAAGCCAGAGTGAATCAGACCCGGCGGAGTCAAACGTAATTCTCTGAGTTCAGAATAGCTTTCCTGACAAAGCCCAGTCCCGGCAAAAAGAATGCGAATTTCGAAAAGCTCATGTACATGGGAAAGGCGAAGCGCTTTCGCTGGAATATGCCCCGCCGAGATATTGAGGACTTGCCCCATATCGACAACCAGCAACAATTGTCGCAACTGGCCTAAAATCGCGACTTCCGGCCCCGAAAAATCCTCCACCGCAACCTCCATTGCTCTCTGGACTCTCACTCTCCTCGCTGATCCGAATTTTTGATTATTATAACCTCTTCTCGCCGTTTTTTCAATCGTCGCCGCGCCCGTGCCATTTCTGGGGCGTAGGCGTTTGTAGTTCAGGCCACGTCAAAAGCGAGCTTCAGGCCGCGGTACCCGTCCCCGAACTATTCCGCATCCACTTTTCGGGAGCCCGATCCGGCGTGAGCTCCAGATCAATAATTGATTCTCAATGCGCGATAATCATTACGCGGGAGCTCAAGCTTGAGCTTTCTTCCCTGCAGGGGGAGTTCTTCTCCGGTTTCGGCATTTTTACAGGATTTCAGAAGAATGTTCGGACTGAACAGGAGTTCTGCGCTCTGCGTTTGGCGGTTCAGATTTGAGACCAACACCAGATATTGATCCCCCTTCTGGTAGACTCCAGCCACAACGCCGTCCACATCACATTCGATCAACTGATTTTCCCAAAATGGGATAAACTGCACTTCGGGGTCTGCAATCTGGAATTCCTGGCGGAATTTCCACGTTTTATATACTTCTTCACTATTACAGAACAGGGGCCAGACCAGCATATCTGCCTGCATGATGCGCGACAACATATCCCGGGTTGGCACCGGATGATTCATGATCTCCTTCTGATTTTTCAGGCAGGGCAGCCAGATCATGACCGCTCCCCATTGGCGATAGTAGCATTCCGCGCGCAGGCGGTCGATCGGCAATGCATAGCTGTAGTAATACAATTTATCGTCTTCCGGTGGCAAATATTCCGGATTCCTGTTCAGAAAGTATCCTGAAAAGACATGTTCACCAATCAGCATGCCCATGTAATGGCCGACATTCTGCATGGTGTGGGTCGCCGAGCAATGAGCCACCGAAAAGGCCTGCTGGCCGATTTTCTGCTCAATTCCGTAGTTGATCCGTTTGATCAGCTCGCGAGACCCCAGAGCTTCATAGGTCGGACGGCGCTGACCGTTCAAATCGTTATAGCCACCACCGGAAATCGCATTGGTGTTCGGTATGGGTTGCGTCTCATCCATGTAGACGCCGTCAATATGTCCAAAAATCCGTCCCCATTCTCTGGTACACCAGACGAGATAATCAGTCCAGCCGGAGGTCGTCGCAGCACGATCATATTGGTGTGCCCCACCGCCCGGACGTCCGGGTTGAGCCGCCCAGGCTTTTTCAAGGATTCCGGCATCCGGATTGACTTTTCCCTTGTCCCTGGTGGTATAGTGGAGGCGCGTCCAATAGGGGATAATCCGGCGGTTTTCGCTGAGGTCGCGCTGCAGGCGTTCTCGGTTCTTTTCCAGATTCAGTGCCCGAGTTGGTTCCGGATCCAAGCTCATGGCACGCCACTGATCCGGCCAGTAGATCAGATTGGTCCCACGCTTGCTTGCCTGCAAAGAATCATACTGAGCAGAGAAGGTGAAAGCGCGCCAGCCCTCCGGCAGAGGTTTAACCGGGGTGGCCTGCAAGCCGAACTGATACTGTATCTGCTCCGGACAATTT
>Ga0172378_10001035_pt1 | contig 25291 bp, 11 predicted proteins | sample GrowelOW332metaG_FD_119755 | JGI IMG/M metagenome (GOLD analysis project Ga0172378, IMG submission 119755) | Groundwater microbial communities from an aquifer near a municipal landfill in Southern Ontario, Canada - Pumphouse #3_1 metaG | ecosystem: Environmental > Aquatic > Deep subsurface >... | reverse complement strand
CGAACTCGAATCACGTGGACTGTTTAATGCCCTGTAAATAGCGGTGTCATCAGGAATGCCGTCAGAGTCATAATCAAGGGTATCAGCAAATTGTCCTATGCCGGTATCATCTATATTATCAATATTGGAAAGGCGTTCGGAAAGTCCTTTTTTGGTGAGAACGATGTCATTGGAATGCTTCCAGGCACCGGATGCGGACGGAGGAGCCTCATCACTGTTTTCGCTGACAATCCACAAAGGCTGCCCAAGGTAATCATAGACCATAAATTCTTTGAGGGGATTGCGAACCGTTGTCAGCAACGCGGTCGAATTGCCCTGGCGAACTACCGCATAGACCCGGCTGGAGTCAAGCGCGGCATAGCCGTCATCAGCAAGCCCGTCACTGTCATCGTCAAGCGAGTTACTGCGCAAAGAATCGGCTTCCGGGACTGCCGAACCATGACCAGTCACCCACATCGCATGACCCCGAGCGTGATAATTGGATTCATCAGCAGAACTGACAACAAAAACGACCGGATTACCAACCGCTTTGTAAAGATTGCCTATCGGCACATTTGTATCAATTGCCGCCAGTCGATACTGGCATCTCGAACTGAAGTCAGCCTGCATGGCTGCAACGGCAACCGGGTCACTAGGATTGACTGTATCGTAAGTACTCTTCATCGCCTCGAAGCCAGGCAAATGAGCAAAGTCCTCAATGCTTGCACCACCATCATCGAATCGGTAGTAAGCCTCTAAGTCGATGCTGTCAGGTAATTGCATATCAAAACGTTTGTCTTTAACGTCACTGGCAGCGAAGTTGATATCGGCAAATGCATCAGTATAAGCAGCCGTCCAAAACCGAAATTCGTCAAGATAACCACCATTGAAATCTTTGCCGAAGTAAGCATTGATAAGCCCAGTAACGGTGGGCATCGAAGGAATGTTCTGGGCAGCCACATTTGTGCCGTCAAGAAGCAGAGCAAGGTCGGCGCCACCAATACCATCGCCCTTGCAAATAAATGAAATATGATACCAGCGCGGGTCATCTGCATTTTGCGTCAGCGGGCTCAAAGTATTTGGCATATTCAGAATAACACCATTGAAATTTACCTTGACTTTCGAATTTTCACAATAAAGCTTATAGGTGCTGGTGTCGTCAGAATACTCGAAAAATATGCCGTTAGCTCCGGCACTGCCGCCATCACTCACAGGAGAATACCAGAATTCAATGATGAAAGACTTGTTCGGACTGAAACGATCTGCCACCGGAAGCTCAATGCCGCCATTGGCTTTTAGCGAGGCAAGAATCAAAGCCCGTCCATATGCATTGGGCGCTTTGACCGGGTCAAGAGAATCGGCCCCTAAAACACCATCCTGTGTATTTATGACTGCGTCATCATCCCAATCAGTAACGTCCCACTTGAAGGTCTGAGCTTGAAGCCCAACACCAATCATCATCAATACCATTACTCCAAGGACTGCTACTTTCCCAAAAAGCCGGCACTTCAGGTAATTTGCTGTCATCCAATTTCTCCTGTCTGAACGATCGTCAATATGTTGTTTTTATGATTTTCGTATTGCCTAAAACATCACACGGTCGAATTATCCAACCGCTTTCACCTGTATCTTACCTAATTCAAAAGATAAAATACTACAAAATCTCTTTAATTAATTAGCAATTTCCATGCCAAAATTCAAAGAGAAAAAAGAACCTTTTCCATAGAAAACCTTAAAACATAACACGTTTTCACAAAATTACGAAAAAAAACCGTCTTTTTGTGCTTTGTTATGGAAATTATGAAGTTTGTTTCGTCCTCAGAGAACAGGACGTACTTTGAAAATTCGTTGCTATGCGAAATGCAGATAATTAAATCCCCCATGCTGATGAAAATGGCTTATCCGGTTTTTTAAGTGGGTTGAAATTTTTCTAAAAAGGTGGCCATTGCGCTCGTATCTTAGCGGGCATCTTTTGCGCTTCAGATACACAACTGTCTTATTGGCTAAAGCTTCGTAAGAGGGCATCTTTGCGGCGCAGGCGCTAAGCCATGCCGTAGGTTGTCGAACCCACGATCCCCAAGCCCCAAAGGGGCGACCTAAGACAGCCCCGGGCAACGCCCTGGGTACCATGCCCAAATAAATCCAAGCCCCAAAGGGGCGACCTAAGACAGCCCCGGGCAACGCCCGGGGTACCATGCCCAAATAAATCCACGCCCCAAAGGGGCGACCTAAGACAGCCCCGGGCAACGCCCGGGGTACCATGCCCAAATAAATCCAAGCCCCAAAGGGGCGACCTAAGACAGCCCCGGGCAACGCCCGGGGTACCATGCCCAAATAAATCCAAGCCCTGAAAGGGCGACCTAATCCCAGAGGTAGCGTTCATCGAAATCCAGTTCATTTTTAACAAGCAAGGCTCGTAATTCATCCTGAAATGAGATTTTCTTGTGATGCTCCGCTTGCCGGGAAATGTATTGTCTGACATTAGGCACATTGGATTGGCTGACGGAAAAGGCTCCATAACCGGCCTGCCAGGTGAACAACGCCAGATAGGCAGCCTGGGTTTTGAGCCATTTGGAGGATGATTTTTTCACATCTTCCACCACAGCGGAAAGGGAGATGGTGCGGTGCAGAAAAAAAAGGATGTGAATGTGGTCTTCCACGGAATTGAGAATCAGGACGGGACAGTTCAGATTTTTGAAAACGGCGACAAGGTAGGCGTGGAGATCAGGGCGAACAGCATCGCTAAGCCACGCTTCCCGGTGCTTGGTCAAGAAAACGAGGTGAATCAGATTGTTGGCAAGAGATTGTGGCATCGTTTAGGTCGCCCTTTCCGGGCTGGGGAATCGTGGGGGCGACAACCCAGGGCATGGTTTTGTCAGTACCGTTTGATTTTGGCGGTTTTTTGCCGGTTTAGCGTGGCGGTTTATAGATTTGACCCTCCAACCTGGAAAATACCACAAAAAAATATTGGCAATAAAATCGATGAAGAATATAGAGTCGTAAAAACGGGAAACAATGTAAAATCTACAGATGGATTCTTTAGGTTTTGGGCAAGAGTTGTTTCCTGTATATGATGCTTTAACTGCTTTGCCTAGGTTATCAGCACTTGCAATCTTTCAAGGCACTATTGCATACATGCTGAGTCTCCGAGAAGCCCCGCCAGTTCCGACAAGCGGGGCTTCCGCTGCGATAATGGCTATTTTTCTGCTAGCAGGTTGGCTGGGGATGTCGAAAAGATCTGCACAATGGGTGCGCCCAGTCGCAAAAAGAGCTTGGAAGCATTGAATTTAACTCCCCAGATTTCAGACTTGCCAGGATCCGCGCGTTCCGCTGACAGAATTTTGCTGCCGGCCAGACGCAAGCCTGCCGCAACGACTTTCCCCGAAGGATCCAACAGCCAGGCATCCGACGCTTCACGGAGAACGCCACCGGCTTCCAACTGCACGGTTTTTACTCCGGCAGGAACCATAAAATACAGAGTCCCACTGCAGCCGAAAACATAAAGTTTTTCGCTGGAACTGAATACCTGCCCCGGTGCCGAACAGGACACTTTAACAGTCTGGACACGAGCAGCAATGGCAAACTTGTAAATGCCGGTTTCCCCTGCTTCAAGCGTGTAATCCAGACTGTCCTTAAACGGAATTTCAAGCCGTTTCACATTTGGGACTGTTGGCGTTGAAAGAGTTACCTCAAGGGGTTTACTGTCGAACGCATGCACGATGACATTGGTAAAACGGATATTGATTTTACTGCCCGCACGAGCGTAAACAAAATAATCCGTATTGCCGCGAAAGCGGATTTGTTCGCCGGCAACTTCCCCATTAGCCGAGTTAGGAACAAAATTCGCCCGATCCATCACCGCTACCTGGAAGGCTTTGGCCACTGGGTCAGGAGCGCTCTCCCGGATAAATTTCGCACAGTCAAAGGCTTTGCTTTCTCCCTTGGAGTTCTTCACGATCACATTTTCCACCACCGGATCGATCAGTGCATTGCCGTACTTCGAATAAAAAATAATAGGCGCCCGGTCCTGATCATCGAGCACCGTCAAATTCCGTATTTCGATACCGTAGACATCCTTCGGTGAATCGCTGGCCAAGATCATGGCGTTGTACTGGGATAAGCGGTTGTCAATCACGCAATCCTCAAACACCAGCTTGAGATTGGGAACGATGTGCAGCCCAAGAGTGACCGATGGCGTCTTGTGCCCTTCAATCCGACAGCGGATGAATTCAATCTTTCCGGGAAGCTCAGGATTCCCCATTGCCGTATGCCCCAACCCGATCCCGCTTTGACGGTTGTCTTTGATCAGACAATCCCGAAACGTAATCGAGGTTGGCAGATGAGAGTTGTTGGAAATATAAATGCCGGCAAGATTGTTATTGGTGAATTCACAATTTTCGAACACGACATTCTGCAGGCCGACTCCATCTTTGTAGTTGGGTTCGAGATCGAGACCGCATTCCGGTGCAGTACCGGAGGTATCGCTGAATTTACAGTTTTTCACATACAAATTCTTCACCCCGGTTACGCTAAATCCTTGGCGGTGATGGTCTTCGCATAGCAAATTGGTCAGACGGATATTGCGACAGTCCATGCTACCGACATAAACCCCATCACCCCCGCTGGAGCGGAGGGTCAGATTATCCACGCTAATGCCATCGCTTTCCTGAATTCCAATTGTATGCCGCCATTCAGCATGCTTATATTGCGTTTTGTCCTGATAGTCTTTCTTGTTCATGACAAAAAGAACGCTGCCAATGCCGCGCAAAATAACATTTTTCTGCTTCTTGATTTTAAAAAGCGCGTCATTGACATCCTTGAAATCTCCCTTTTTCGCACGGATCACCACGCCGTCCTGGAAAACAATTTCAATATTCGAGGGAACGATCAAGGGCCCGGTGATCCAGTCGCTACCGACGTTTTCCACAAGGACTTTCTTCGCGCCGGAGTTCAAGGCATCCTGAAGACACTTGCTGGCATCCCGCGGATCATAACCCCACCAAGCCGCCTTTGCCTCGCTAATCTTCCCCGATTTGACCTCGCTGATTTCTTTGCTATAGTCCGCTGCTGATAACAGCAAACCAGCGGCCATAATTCCGGTGATTAACATGATTTTTAAGTTCATACTGCTTTCTCCTTGTTGCTGTGAAACTAAGTACCAAGTAATTATTCAACGCTAGGAACGGCGAGGACATCATCCAGCTTGAGCAGCCCTTCCCGGTGATAAATCCGGAATAAAACCTGATTGCCTTCCTGATAGTCAATCTCATAGCGGTAAGTCTTCCATTCTTCAGACGCAATGGAGAAGGTTTCCGTTTTATTGTTCGTACGTCCGGTATCTTTTTCGGTCATGCTCCAGACTGCCAGTTCACCGCTACCGGCGGCCTTGAACTGGAGTCTCAGCTTCCCGCTGGGAGAAGCCACATACCACTGGGCCAGAATCCCAGCGCTCAACTCAAGATAATAGTCCTCCGTGCTGTTTTCGTGCAGCTTCAATTGGCCAGCTGTTTTACCCTCAGGTGCCGCCCAGCACATCGGAATATCGCCAGTCCAGGACAGCCAGGCTACTTTTCCCTTGTTCCGTCCGGCTTTGATGGTATTTGTCGTCACGGCGTTGAAGGATGAATTTTTCCAGGCGGAACGGTCGCGGTTTCCGACGCCCCGTTCGGAGACGAATTTGATATTCACGAAATTCGCCACACCATGAAATTGCCCGTTGGAGCAGGAACTTTGTTCTTTTGTGCCATCGGTCAGAAAGCGGCCACGCGCGACGTTCAGTTTCCAGGTCGCACCCTCAAAGCATTTCATACCGATCGCGCTGGTCGGCAGTCGAAGCTCAATGACCCAGCGATCCGCCAAAGTTTTGATCTTATATTCGGCTGCGCTATGATAGGAGTAATCACTGTTGGTTGGACTGCTGACAATAGCGTCATAAAAGGCACCGGCCGTGTTGAAACAAAGCTGGTAATATTTTTCCGTCATATCCGGATAATTGAAAAAGATTTCGATCTTATTGCCGTCGGGCCACTTGTCGCGTTCTGACATGGAATGCAGGAGCAGTTCCGGCGTCGGCTCCATGCATTCCACTGCAATATAGAGGTTGTCCTGGTCGTAAACAACACGGACATAGGTCTGCTCTTTCGCCAGATTGTCGCCGCTATTGCTTTGTTGCCAATTGGCAAGCTTGAAAACGCTCAATACATCGGCTTCTTTCCAGGTGGCTTCGTTGAGTTCGCCGTCGATCGCAATCGGCTCCTTCTTTTGATAGACAGAGAGTTCCTTGAAATTTTCCAAATAATTTTTACGGGCTTCGATCCAGGTAAGATAGAAGATTTCCTTGTCCCGCTGGACGTGGTTGAGGGCACGAGGGTCAGAGTCGTCTGCTGCTGCCTTCTCGGCCAGGTCAATCAGCTCTTTGAGTTTTTGTTCGACTCCTGCCTGATCCAGACAGCGCCCGAGGGGTGCGCCCAAGCCCCAGCCGATACAACCCGGTGTTTCCAGAAAGGCTTTTGTGCGCAGGGCATTAAATTCGCGCATGCCGCCTTCCCAGCCTTTACCGTAATAGAGGCGATTGATTTCCTCGTACATGATATCAAAATCCTGGTCAATATCAAACATAAATTCGGCAGTCATGTAACAGGTTTGCCAGAAGGCATCCCAATAGTAGTTTTTCCCATAAAAATACGGTTTGTTTTTTGTCCAGCTCAGAGTTTCACGAATCGGATCATTTGTGCAGAAGCGTGTCCCATTGCAACCCAGAGCCGGATAATCCAGACAGTTCTGGTAGAGTATGCGTTCGCAGGGCAAGTACAAGGCACCGACCGATCCGTCTGCCGTAATCTCATCGCGATTATTCACCAGCGGCATATCCAGTTTTTTCCAGGCCATATAGATCTTGTAAAGTTCAGAGTTGATCGGACATTTCGGATCGCTGATGGCATGGCGCCAGCATTGATTATTGTAGGAAATAATCACGGCAATGCGCGGGTCGATCTTGACCTTAGTCGGCGGATACCAAAAATCTTGATACGCCCAGCCGCGGATTTTAGCTTGCGGATTCTTTTTCCAGACGCGTTTGGCGATTTCGTTGACAGCATACCAGTATCGGTCCGAACGCTGCCCTTTCGTGCCTTTCATAGCAGGATTGTCGAGTTTTTGACATTCCTCACATTCGCACCAGACGGTTGTGTCATTGTTACCGAGAGTGATATAATCGCTGTTGGCATTGGGGAGCAGAGAAATCCTGGCAAGAGTCTCTGCCATAATATCCAGGACTTTCGGATTACTTACGCAAGGATTCGGGGAGCCGGCACCGCCCATCATCGTCCGCTTGCCATCAATCAGTGGAAAATATTCGGGGTTTGCTTGGAACATCTCTTCAAGAATTGCCTTTCCCTCTTTGGAGTTGCCCCAGTGACCATCTGCGAGCAGCCAGGTCATAATATGTCCAGCAGTATAAGATGACTGATAGGCGTTGTTTTCGGCACGTGTCATTCCCTCCTCCGTTTTATACAGTCCCATACCTATGCCATAGGGTTGTAAGTAATTTCGCGCGGCCCATTCGATCGTCGCGCCAGAATTTCTTCGGATAACCAAACGCGGGTTCCGGTAGGTCTCCTGTTGGGGAATCTGGATCGTCTGTTGCACGGTAAAATATTCGCCATCCGGGCGTGGAGTAAGCCAGCGGATACCGCCATATTTTTTCAGGATTTCATAAGCGCCATACAGTGTCCCGAGAGGGCTACCGCCAAGGATGTACAAGCCGTCTTTTTGGGCTGCAATTCCGAAACCATCAGACTTGATTTTATTCGCATCGAGTCCAGACGCTTGGACAAGCTGCTGATCACTCGTAGTACCAATATAAACATTATAAAGAGTCGGATCAGGAGCATTGAATACCTTGATCTTCTCGCCAGCGGAGATTTTTGCGAGAAAAAACGACAGCTCCTGCGCAGCATGCTGTACGGGCTTAGGGGCATCCTCTTTGACCGTAATGACAGAAACACTCGCACCATTCTGAATCAGGGCAAAAATACCAGGCATGTCCTGCGCTCTGCCGCAAAAGCAACACAACAAAACCAGCGGGAAAAAAACACAAATCAGAACTTTGACTTTCATCGTTTTTTTCATCTTTTTGTACCTGTATTCTTATACCCAAGTTTTACATTTTTAAAGGAAGTTTTTTCAGCAGTATCGAAGTGATCATACAACGAGCAACGGGCAACAACCGTTTTCGTTCGATGGGGAACAACAGCCCCCCTAGTTTCTCTCCTGATTCATCTGCTTGCACTCGAAGACGCTACTTTCTGCAGCATTGCCTGGCATGTGGGCTTCAGGCCGGAAATACTGAACTTGAAGAAAAGCGCAGTATCTTTTTCCGTTTCTGTGCGGATCCGAATAGAGTTTTCTGTTTTGGAAACCACTGCGTAGAGAGCATCGGAAGCAATCGTTGCCTGGCCGATACCCGGTGAACAAACCTTGAAGCAGAAGCGGACCGGATAAACCGTTGCATCGCCATAGATCGGGGAGTCCTCGCCGAGAACCACGACGATATCGCCATGAACCGACCAAGCCGCATTGATCGTGCCGCGCTCGACATGGACTGTGGGAGAAGGACAGAGAGCGGTAAAAACCTTCCGCATAGCGTCTTTGATGACCACGCTAATGGCATCCCGCCCCCAGGAATATTTATAGCGAAAATTTTCCCGTTTAACCAGCGTCGGCGGCAGGTTGATGAAGGCCGTCCTGCCGCTTTTCGTTTCGTTAACGATGACCAGCGGGACGTTCTGCTCGCCGCGCACTTCCGATGCACCGTAAAGCAGGACGCTACCTCCATTGTTTTCGTAATGGGCAAGAGCCAGTTTATGCTCAAAGACATCGCCCTGAATATCAACGATGCAAGCCGCCCCGACCTTGCGTTCGCAAACCCCAAATAAGTCCTCCAGACCACAAACTGCTTCAAAACAGAGAAGATTGATGCCGCGCGCGTGAGCGCGCCGGATCGCGTCAAGATGCTCTTTGGGCGTGTTTTTCACGATCGGTGGCAGAATCACCATTTCCGCCTGATCCGGGGTAATCTTGTCGAGCTCTTCGAACGTGCTCAACACCGGTGTATTATAGCCCGTACCGCACAGCAACTCGTAAGTATAACCAAGAGCCTCTTCCGCCGTATTGCAGACATCGTTCAATGAATATTGGGAATTGATCCGGAAAGAATACTGGTCATCCAAAAAGTCTCCGTGCCGTCCGATTTGCTCCAGATCAAGCATCAGGAACGGAGCCTTGAGCTGACGCGCCGGCTCATTGTCGATGAGATTCCCCCAGGCATGCAGGAATTCCTTGAACGAGTTCTTCGATACACTGCGCATTTGAAAGCCGTAGTCCCGCCAGTACTGATATTGCTCCCCCTTGAACTGGGGTGAACCGTAGGTATACTGGTAAACAACCCGACGCTGATGACAATCCGGAAACGAGTAAAATCCATAGGGTGGATGCGCCTGATAAACCGCGCCGTCATCACAACCTTCCCATACATCAGTATAATTTTCCGGATAAAGCCGGCGCCCAGACGGGAAATGCAGATTATAACCCGCGGTGAAAAACGTTGCGCGGGTCAGCGGATAATCGCAGGAATAATGGTATTCTTCGAGAAAGTAGAAACTCCCGTTTTCGCGGTTGTGCGGATCGGTTTCCACTTCATAACCCCCGTACTTCAACGAATAGGGGCTCTTATAATGGCTCACATACAACGCATAGGGGCCATAGGAAGCCCTAGCGATGCGGGGATTGATCGCCAGCAGTTGATCGACAAAATGCTGCGTATCCACCTTGACTCTGACGCGAAACCAGGCAACCCATTCCTCCCAGCAAGTATCGAAAAGATCAGCAAACTGTTCCATGGAAAGAGCGTTGTCCATTGAAAACAACTCGCTCACTGTTGCTTTTTTCGTCAATTCATACAGCTTTTCCAGGTCTGCCAACTGGATGCGCTGGAAAGACGGTTTCCTTTCCTTGACAAAAACGATGAGCAGTTCCATCACATAGCCCTTGTACCAAGCTCGTGAAAACAGGTCATAACGACCGTATAGACGTTCATCATTACAATCAATCAAATCGCAGTGCTTCATCAATTCTCTGTTTTGCGGCTCGGCCAGCGAAGAGTTGCCGGCATTCCGTGCGGTCAGCATTAACAGCCATTTGCGACGATAAACTCGCAACAAGTCCCAGATTTTCAGTTTTCCAGCAACGACCGGGTAGCGACTGACGGCGCTAAAATAATGTCCGCAGCCGCCGAAATCGCCGTAGGGATTGAAAGGATCGTCCTCCAAATATTTAATCTCATTCGGCATGGCCAGCAGGAACGGCAGTTTAGCAGCCAGCGGCGGGCACGGCCCGTTCGGATCGTCGGACAGCACCTCAAAGACCGTAAAATCGTTATGGATATCTCTGAATCCATTGCTGACCCGTACAGTCAGATGATACACGCCACAACCGGGGTTCTTTTTCATCCGGAGCCAGTATGCACGCCGAGCAATCCAAAAATCCTTTTCCTCTTCGTTGACCGGGAGAATCTCCAATTCGCCGGCATCGCCTTGCAGATTTCGTCCGAAAGGATCGCCGAAGGAAAACTCACATTGGAATTCCTCCGGATGGTAGGCGGATTTCCGCCATGTCAGTGCGATAACGAATTCAACGTCTTCTCCAGCAAAGAAATAGTGCTGTTCCCGGGCATGCTGCAATGCCAGTTCATAGTCGGGAATCTCTGTCGGGATGCGTTTCGTGATCTGTTTGTCAGCAGGGCTTTGGCAAGCGACTCCGACCGCATCGCGCCGGATAGAACCACCTTCATAAAGTTTTTTGCCATCCTGATCCCGGATCATCTCATAGGGCCCGTTTTCCGCCAGGCGCCAGGGATCGTGACAAGCATACTCGTAGCCAGTAGCAATGATAAATTTTTCCGGGAAGCTGCGAAAAAACAGGTTTCGCCTGAGCGGCCAGTCCATTTGCGGAAACAGTTTGCTGCAGACTCGCTTTTCCTCTGGATCCAGTAGCATCATGAGTTCGTTGGCAAGCAGAATATTGCAGAATTCTTTGTCGGCAGATTCGATTCTGATATAAGGTCGGCGCAATTTGTCGATCTCATGACACCATTCGCCGCCACCGCTTTCAAGACGCTTGCCGCGACCGCGAATTGTTCCGTCAAGCACATATTCTAATTCCACAGAACCATTCTGAAATTGATAAAGATTGATCTTATATTTCAGCGGCTCGCTGAAGCCCTGCACTTTCCTCAGTATGAAGTCAAAAGACTTGAAAAGCTGTTTTGCCGGAGCGTTCTCAGAATCGAGGCTGATTTTTGTCAGTGCCATCGAACTGCCAGGGCTGAACAGCAGGTCAAAGCCGATCTCGCCACGTTGTGGGAGCCCAGCCTCCGTATCAGCACAGGAAAACTCGTGTTTTTCCCCATGATACTCAAAGAAAAGCTGGTTGCCCTGAAGGGTGAGAATGCTCTTTTCTCCGGTAAATTCCGGGATTGCGTCGCATTGTTTGCTGGAAACGATTTTTCCGTCCAGCTCAATATGCATCATCGCTTCCTTGTCCCACAGGCAACTCAGGGTATGCCCGCATCCGCTACGGCGGTCGTGCCGGAAATAATAGATGAATCCATAGCCGAACATGGTATTATGGATCCGCATGGAAAAATCCATTTCCAACCTGAAATCGCGCAGTTCAGGCGTATTGAGGAAGTGCTTGTTGCCATTCAGCGCCAGATGATATTTGCCATCCGCCAGGATACTGGCGTGTTCATTGCTCAACGCCGTATTTTTTTCAATGTCAAGATGATAGGATTTTTCGCGTTCGTCACGGATGGAAAAATCTTCTATCAAATGAAATGTGCTGCTCATTTTATTGTTCCTCCAATTTGTAAGAGATTTCCCCGTTTCCGGTTGGCGATAATACGGATTCCTTTGGATCCGGCATGGATAAGGAAACCATCCTATTGTCGTTTTCTCAGCTTCGATTTTTCTCTGAGAGTGAGCAGAACCTCTTTTCCATTCAACATCCGTTGCACCGTATTTGCAACTTTGGGAGGATCCTCGTTGATCAGGACATCCGCACCAGTTATTTCTTTCGATAAGTCTGCAATTCTTCCGCTGCAAATTTCGACACTTGATCCTCGATATCCCACAGCATGATCTGGATTTTCGCAATCCCATCCGATACCAACTTAATGCTTTTTTGCTTGGCAAAAGAACGACCGCAAAGCAACAGAAAGATTAGCATCCTTGAGAAAGTCCGTTGGCTCCGTGCGTTACAGGTGTCGACACGTCCGTGTTCACGACAATGTTCGATACGATCCTGCGTTCTTAATGAGCACGAAGTCTAAGACCGTCCCGGAAATGCTTGCAAGGGCATGGAAAACCAGCATCAATATGAGCTCAAATTGCCTTTTTATAAAAACCTTTTTAGCGCGGACTGTCTTTATTCTGAGTGCCTTCTGCTCCTTTACGATAGTAGCAGGATCCGCTCCAAATGATTGGCTTATCATGAAATCTAATCGCAGTTACATGAATTTACAATGACGCGACAGAAAAAAGACATTCCGACGGTACAGCTAGTTCGGTTTGGGCAAAAGCACTCTGCTTTCTTCATTCTTCATTTCCTGCAACACGACGCTGAGATGATTCACTACTGCTTCTCCATGGACGTTGATGTAAAGATAACCCTGTTCATAAGGTTCTACTTCTACGGAAAATCGGAACGATGACTGTTTCGGACTCAGCTCAAAAGAACCAGCCTCTTTTCTGATCGAATGGGAAAAGCCCTTTTCTTCGCTGCTAGGCGTGCGAATACAGGTACTGGTATGCAGTGATATCTTTCCGGAACCGGAAGCGTGAATTTCTCCAAGCAAGGTCGCGCTCGTGTTTCGAGAGGGAATTTGAAGAAACGAATAGATCAGTCCGTTTTTTAGCCGCAAGCGATTGGGGCGCGACTGGCCTTCAAGAACTTCACATTCCTGCGTGCTCACCCCCCAATGCTTAAGCCATTTATCGCCGATTACTCCAAGGTTCCCTTTTTTTTTTCTTCCACGTCGGAGAAATTGCCGTTCTTGACGACGTCCTTGCCAAAAGTTATTTGGCGGAATTCCATCACCCGGTGCGGGTAGTTACCATCCAACGAGCAGGTTTCCGTAGTGACCGGTGGCTGCAGGTTGCAGCTTCTGCGCAAAGCATACATACCCCAGACATTTCCAGCCGATACGTCGCCCCGCATCGATGCCAGCGGGAGACGAATCTCATAAACAAAGCGGTCGGAGAGTTTTTTGACCTTGATCTCGGCTTGTGAATCATAGCTGAGATCACTGTTTGAGCCAATCATCATTGAGTCATAGAACACGCCTCTGGTGTTAATGCAAATATGATAGAATTGGCCGTCGGGGTTTGGTGGAGAAAATTGCAGCTCGATATGATCATCGCTCCAAATTTCTGTGCTGTCGCGCTTCAGCATTTTTGCTGTTTCCTCACTCCAGGCTTTGTTGTTCATGGCCACAAAGCCGATGTAGAGATTGTCGTCGTCATAAGCCACCCGGAAACTGTTTTCCTGCGATGGCGGTTGATCCGTATTCAGTGTGAGGAATCCCCCAACCGGGCGAGCCGCAACCCAGGTTTCCTCAGATAAATCACCATCAATGACGATTTTCTCAGTACTGCGTTGGGGAAGGATTTGTTTTTCAGCGGAAAAGCGTTTTGCCATTTCCTCGGCGGGAACTTTCCAATATTTTTGTAAAAATTCTTCATCCAAGTTGATCCGCGTCAGAACTTTGTTATCCTTGCCAGCCAGTTTTTTGGATTCGCTCAAGTATTCCCGCAGTTCTTTTTCGGCGCCGGGGACCGTCAAGCAGTACGCTTGCCGCTTGGGTCCGCCGTAAAAAGCGTGTCCGGGCGCATTTTCCCATAACTTCAAGCGCAGGTCGTGGTATTTTTTCATGGCTGGCGCCGCTGCACCATAATAGCTGGCGTAAGCTTCATCCCGAACGACTTCCGGATCCAGTTTGATGTTCCAGTGCAATTTGGCGCCCAGATAAATCGACAACCAGCGCGGGCGCCACTTGTATGCGTGAACAATATCCATGTAACCCTCAAAGCCAATCGCCGCCAAGTCCTTGATGTCCTGCGCAGTAGTTTTCCAAACTGGAACATACTCGATGTTCGAGTTGCACAAATATTCATACGTGTAAAGACGAGGGCAAACTTTCAGAATTTCGCGCATATTAGCGAGACACTTTTGGTTTTGCACGCAATCCGGGTTGCTGAGCTGATGCGCATAGCAACGCGCGTATGGCCAACAGGTGCAGTAGAGCCCACGAAAGTTCTTGCCGTCATAATGGATGCTCTTGTCGTCGGGCGGATAGCACTTGTCAATGTAAAAATAGATATTAAGCTGTGCCTCGGGATTATGTTTCAGGACATAGTCGGTCACTTGCGAAGCAAAGTGGTGATAGAGGTTGGTGATCTTGAATTTGCCATCCACGGTACCGATTTTTTTACATTCCTCGCAATCACACCAAGTATCGCGGCTGTCCGAGGCATCAAGCGTAAAACTGTTTTTGGGATCGGCGTTACACCAATCCAAAACGTATTCGGCTACCAGCTTGACAACTTCCGGATTCGAAACGCAACGTTGCATGCTGTTGGCTGACGAAGTACCGCGTTCACGTTTGCCGTTTTTCATCGGAAAATATTCCGGGTGTTTTTCAAACAATTCATCGGGTACGGTTTGCCCCCAAATCAGGTGTCCGCCGCGAGAATCGCCTACAGCGTTGAGCGCCAGAGCGAGAAACTCGGCTCTCTCTTTTGTACATTGCCCGGGTTCGAACCATCTGTGCGCTTGAATATTGCGTGTTTGCATTTTGTTCCGTACGCACCATATGGCCGTGTCGTAAACGTGGTAGGGGCCGCTGCCGCCCCGCAGATAACGGGTGGCCAGGTCCGGCTTCTGGAAATCGTCAATTTTCGCTAGAGTGATAGTTGCAAGCTTGGGGCAATGCTCCCCCAATTCGCCAGGATGAAACCAATGCACGCCCAAGTATGTTTCCAGCAAGGTATAGGTACCGTATAATGCTCCGATTGGGTTTTTGCCGATGATAAAAACGTTATCGTCCTCACTTTTGATGTAGAAAGCTTCCTCGTTGTCACATTCGGCCAGCCGTTTTTTGACTTGTCGAGGGATCGGTGTCAGGCTGTCAATCGTGCCGATGACAATCGCTCCGCTTGTCGCAATCTGTATCGTGTCGGCGGCGGCAGGCACCATTTCCCAGGTACTGGCAGAAGGCTTGTTCTCGTCCACGCTCCAAGTGAATTCGGATTCGTGCCTGACCAGTGGTTGGTGATGAGAACGCTTGCCGGGTAATTCGGTTCTTATCGCCAATTCAGCTCCAGACATTTTTTTCAGGTAGGCGATTAATTCTTCTGCCGCGAGTTGCGCGCTCGGCGAGGCCATGGGCGAAAGAATAATCAAACAATTCGCTTTGCCGTCCTGCACCACCTCAAGACCACTGACAGAAAGGCATGAAAACATCATGGATACGGCTATTAGTAATTTAACAGCAAGTCTTTGTCTCATTTTTTCACACTCCGCTATCAATTAGAAACAAGAGTAAATACCCGATGGCTGTTCACGCCAAATGGTTGCGGCACACGCTCTGCCGACTAATTGTTCCAGAAGATCCACCCGGTATTTCACTTCGGGTGTCTCGGCTTTGCTTCGGGCCTCCGCGAGTATTTTCTGAAGCTCATGGAGAAGCTCCATTGAAATCCAGGGTTTTTGAGAGAGCAAGCCAAGCTGCTTTTCTCGGTCATGCGTCTGTTTCAGAACTTGGTAGAACTTCTGAACTTGTGGAGCTGCTGCAGCAAATACTCCCTTCGCCCATTCGGCCTCAAGCGGCGCTAAATCCTGATTCGGATTCCAAAGGAAATGCGAAAACGCATACAAATCCCGAGACCAACGGAAATTTGTTCCCATAATATTAAAGGTAAAACCCGCCCAGCCGTAAACACCAGCAAGCCCCAACTCGTGGTAAATTTCCAAATCAGCTTTCATCTTTTCAGTAAATGGTGTCAATTCCGACTGCCAGCCATAATACTCGAAAGCGATCACGTGCCCCGGAGACATCAGATCGATCCATCCTTTCATGTATTCCAGATATTTGTCGTTGCCAGCTTCGCTCATCGGGTACATGTAGTTGCTCTCAATCGGACAATACCAGCAGAAGAGATTGGGTTCGGGCTTAATTCCCTTAGGCGGATCCAAGATTTCCCGATAAGCCAGGATACTCAGCTTTTTCTCCGGGAATTCGCGGCTCAAAGTCCGTGCGATTTTGTTCCACAGTTTAAGATAAGCCTCGGAACCACCAACCATTCCGCCGTCTGTCGGCCAAAGGCCGATTATCGATAGTTCGGGATTGCGTCTGACAAAAGTCATGTATCGTTCTTCGAGAAGTTTCTGCACGTCCGGCAACTCGATTTTCAGCTGGTCATCTTCATACCAGTCTGGGTGCTCGCTGCGATAAGTGGCTGAACCCCAGTCGCCGAAATCGTAGGTTTCGTCTGGCGGACAAAAGTAATATATCGAATGGTGCGTCACTTCAATGTCAAAGCCGCGGTCTAGCAATGCGTCAAGAATATGATGCTTGTGCTTTTCCCACAGATCATAGCGGTAATAATCCACGTAGAACACGTAATGATTAAGTTTACGCTTCGCCATCCAGTCGATCTGCGGCAGATGATGTTCGGGCTCGAGTCCCTGAAACGCCGCCGTTTTCGACTTCAATATCTGAATACGAAAGATGTTACGCAAGGGAAACTCGGCAGTGGACTCAAGATTCATGGCCGCAATATCGAGGCATGGCAGCGTGGGAACAACTTCTGTGCCCGGCTCGATGAAATGGCAGCCCAGCTTTTCCAGCAGTTCATAGACACCATACAGGATACTACGACTGTTGTTACCCTGGATTCTGACACCCGTTGCGTCGGCGTTAATGACGAAAGCGTCATTTGCACCGTGCTTGAAACTTGGCGTCAACGAAACATTGACATCTTCTTCCGCTCCAACAAGACAAAGGATATTTTTTTGTGGAAAAATCGAACCGGGTTGAGCCTCGCGGATACAAAAGTCGCCCCTGCTGATTTGAGCAAGGTAAGAACAGAGCTCCTTCGCCGCAAAACGGATAACCCTGTCCGCTCCGGGAGGAATCAGAATATCGGCTTTTGCCTCCCCATTTTTCGCCAGTAGAAAATTCATTGCAATCATCCTTTTTTTGTCACGCACACATTTCTCCGGGTTTCACTGAAATGGCCATCCAGAGAGCGACCGTTTTTACAGTAGCAGGATTCAAAATCGTCAAAATCCGGCTGGGAAAAATTCAGCCAATCCTTCTTGTCCCATTTGCTGATGCCCTCATCCAACAGCGCATCCCTAGTGCTGCAAAAGGAAACCTGCAAATACTGACCGGTATAGGGACTGCCGGGTCAATAGCAGGCGCTCCTTTAAGACGACTCGGCGCCGAACCGCGCACGCCATGGATGTTCTTGGCAAAGTATTCTGAGTGGGCGTGGGGATTAGGAGCGCAAAATGCATCCAAAACTTTATTTCGGATTCTGGATGTAAATGGCCGTTACGTCACGAGGCGGAATTGTCACCGTCATCTGCATCGGAGTCACCATAGCTTCTTTGCCGGATTCCCAGATCTCAGCAGTGGCGTTTTCGCCGAGCTTCAGGTTATCAATCGTCACCGTCCTGGCCTCCTGCTCTTCATTGAAGAGCAAGACCAGACGTTCTTCACTTTCGTTTCTGAAATCGGTCTTTCGTACCAGTACAAGAGCATTCGGGTAGGCGATATCATTCGACTTGACCAACGCGTCATCGCGCTCGCCACGGTGAAACAGCGATTCATAGGCAGTGATTAGACGGGTGCCTTCACCGATAAAATACAAAGAACCTACCAGCATGCTCGCATCAATACGGGAACCACCATGAAGCGCCGCGGCGGAACGTACCAGCGCCGCCTTCAGGGTTTCCGGAGTGAAAAAACCGTCCGGATCCGTGCAGTAATCAAATCGATCCCCTGCCCAAGGAATATTCGGCAGAATCATTTGCCCCATCGCGACAGTGGTACCGGCACATTTATCTCTGAAAAATATAGCAAGGTTATCAAGAGTTGATTGATTGCGACTGGTCACTTGACCATTTCCCGGGCATCCTGGATTAAAGAGTATTTTCCCGTTTGCCTCCATCCAGGCATCCTGATTGCTATAGCCATTGTAAGCCATAAACTGCATGCCAAGTCCTTGCACCGCCTCGTTGACCAGCCCCAAGACTTTTCCGTCCAGAATATGCTGGAAGTGTACCCATTCTTTGGCATATGTATTTTTAATATCTTCATTGGAAAGTAAAATTTCTGGTGAAAGGCCGATGCTTTTGGCAAAATCGCTTTTGCATCTTGGACAAAAGCAGCGCTCCATTTTTCCAAAACCGGCATGTCTTTCCCAGTTATTCCAGAAAACACGCGCTTCTGGGCAACTGCGCAACATAACGCTAACATCTTCTCGAATGCAACGTCGGAATTCATTCTGTCCTTCATTGCTGGCGAAGGATAGACAAAACCGGGTCGTCTCGCGCCCATCCATGTATCTGGGAAATTCTTGCGGTGCCTTGCCGCCCCATACAATCGCGGGATCAAAGAAATGTGCTTGTGCCTCGGGCGTTTTCTTCACATATTCATACAATGCACCTTTTATTCCCCAGCCGGCACCATCCATCGGATAACAGGTATTGCACGTGATCGTCACTGGATATTCCGTGGATTCTTTCCGAAACCGTTCCGGTATCTGATAATAGGTGTACGCATTCAAACCGGCTTTGCGGAGTTGTACGCAAAAATCATAATGGACATCGACAGGCACCGGAAGAAACATACCGGCGGACCATTGAATATTCCTGGCCAATTTCCCGTTCACTTCCGGCAAGACTCGGCAGGGCAGGGTCTGGGTCAGCTCCACAAAATTACCAGCGGCACGAGAATACGAGATCGAAAACTCGGTGCCAACAGGCATTTCCGTTCCAGTTTGGAATATCAGCTGGTCTTTACGGATTTTTTTGTCGCCCACATTGGCTGTTTGATCTCGATATTCATAAACATAACGGTGGGATCCGGCAAGGGGCGAAGGGCTCTGATCAACTGCCGTGTAAAGCTTGGATTCCTTGTTCAGCAATTTTATAAATAATGGAAGATCCCAAGTGATAGTAAATTGCTCCAGAGAAAACGGCAGTGGTGAATCGAGAAACAAGATCATCTGTTCCATACCATCCCTGGCGAAATTCCATTGGCGCAATGGAAAAGTTAAACGATAATCGCTATAATAGGTCTGTTCCCAGAAAAGAATTTGGCGAATACAGGCTGGAGAAATAAACGAACCGTCGTTTCCCGCTTGCACCATTTCCCATTTGCGATCATCGAACTCTAGGCTCTTCCAGTTTTGATTCTCCACTGTATCTGCCCCCCGCCAGCGCCCCAGGGTCTCCGGATGCTTTTCGATGGCAAAAATCAGTTTCTTGCCCGGTTCCACTTCGGCTGCCAAAACATTGGCACCCTGAATAATCGGAAAAGTCGCTATCCCATCCTTCGAAAGCAAAATTTCGCTGCCGTTCACAAACAGCATTTTTACCGCTTCCGGAACTGAAATCTTCATCGTCAACTTAGTGATGGGACTCCTGAGTTTTTTATCCAAAGCCTGAAATTCTGCAACGACAACTCGCCACTGTTGCCAGGTTTTCGCTACTTTGGCTTTTTCGGAGAGTTCCAGTGCTTGAGCTAGATTGTCTCCACTGGCGGTACCATAATTGTTGTAATCGTTTTCCCAGGCGATTTGATTTTTACCTGCGATTTGTCGGACAGTCCCGCTTAGATAAGCGTAATAGGGTGCATTCAAGATTGCATCTTGGGCAGCTTCGCTTGCATCCGGAGCGTGATCAAAAAAACTTAATACCGTGAAGTTGTCCGGAGTTCCAAAGCCACTGGGCGCAAACGAACTGAGAATTGTTCCTGTCGATGGATGATCTGCTCTTCCGACATTGAAAAAATAGTCTTGGTTAAATTTTAGTTGTTCCTTGTTATGCAAAAGCCCGGCAAGTTCAAAAGCCAATTGTGCCTGCCAGAAATCTTTTCCTTTCTGGATCGTGACCGAAAACTCCGCTTCGGCCTGTCCCGTCGATTGAGAATGAGAACTTCCCCGGGTGTCAGCACAATACCAAGCATGCGGTGTTCCATTGCAGCCGCGGCAACTCGAAATACCGAATTCCACTGTATTAAGAGGTTTTTGAATGTCCTCGTTATTGAAGCGGATATCGTCCATTGCCGGCTCTTCGCAACGAATGAGCAGATACAATTTCTTTTTATCATGTGCCATTTTGAAACTGGTTTGCCGATTTTCATCCTGCCATTGGTTTGTTTTATGAATGACAAAGCCCTTACTCTCGGGAATTTTTTCCCACAGTTCCTGATCTTTCGCAATGTCCAGCAACGGCGTTTCTGAGAGCTGGTAAACTGGATAATATCGGAATCCTCTGCGGGCAACGGCGTCTGGATTGGTACGTTGCAAGTCCAGTTTGAGGTCACGGATGCGAACCTTGGCGCCGGCGCCGAAATTGATTGCGGGACGAATAAACGCCGAGCCATCGCCAGAAGCATCTTTGACCTCAAACTCAAACGAAAAAGGGGAAAACTCCGGTCTGAGTTCAACATTTCCCAGTTGCCCACTGCGGGGTATCGTCTTATAGCCATAATAACCGACCTGCAGCCTGCCAGTTCCCATGGCTTCGCCAGTAAAAGTCAGCTTATCACCAGTAGCAATCGGAAGGATCAATTTTTCCGTTGCATAAATCGCAAAATTTTTCATATCCTCTGGTGCAGTCACACTCATCGTACGGTTGCCGTTGGCGTCGGGTTCCGAATATTCAAATTGGTATTTGATTTCTTCAACTTTTTTTCCGAATGTATTGATCCACCAGCCGTCTGGAGCCCAGTTCTCTTTTTGCTGGTCGACCGAGGGCTGAAAAATGCCATTGATATTCACCTCTCCGGCGAATAACCCGTTCATCAGGGCAATCGACAGCAGCAAAAAGACCGGAAAAAACCCTCGCACCAACACCCGAATTTGCAAACAATTATAGAGAAAGTATTTCGCACTCTTTTTATGCTCCGCCTCGGTCCTCTCGAAAGTCCTCATCGTCTTCTCCTTTGATTTTTGCTTTCTCACGACCGTTTGGGTCATCCCGGCGAACATGCGAAAAAGACGCATCGCAAACGGCACTGCGGCGAATTCAACTAGTTTCTCGTAAATCTTAATTTGACTTTTCTTTTTCCACTGGCCCAACGGCCATTTGGGAAACTCTTCGCCAAACCTCCCTGGATTTTTAAGACATAAGCGCTGCCCAAGTATTGGCCAGGAAAAAGAGGACGTCTTAAAGTAGGGAGGGACAGTGACAATACCACTGCCCCTCCCCGAATAAACATCCAAATCGATGCGCCCAGCTATTCTTTGCCATGGTTACACCCCGCAGAGCCAGCCATCACGGCACCGAATAATAAATACGTTAATGCTCTTATTCATTGTTTGCAAACGTACTCCTGCAATTTTCGTGTGCCTTAGGCAATTGCAAAAGCATCTTCGTAGCGCCGAAACCGATAAACCCCAAAAAACAACTAAAAAAACATGAGTTTTTTTTGAAGAGAGATTCAAAGGACTCTTTTGGGCAGATTATATTGTGCAAATTGTCATCCGTACAACAAGATTTTTCATGTCAAAGAAAAAATCTGATGCCAGGAAATTCTTCAAAGAAGCATGCGACTTATGGAATACAAAAATTTTCCGTCGCGCTTTTTTTTCGCCGGCCTTCTTGAAAAGCCATGCAACGGGAAAAAAAAACAGCAGGAAGTGGAATAGGATGATTATCCCTGAACTTCCTGCTGCATAAAACGCACTTTTAAACGGAATTATTCGGTTCCTGCCTCTGCGGCTGGAGCAATGACCTCAGCGGTGCTTTTCTCGTCTTGCTTTTCTTCTTTTTCAGGTTTGGGTTTATCCTTGAAGAAGTCCGCTCTGCTGATCGAGACACTTTCGACACTGCGCGGTTCAACTTGGTAAATCCAGGCCGAAAGGCGGGCATTGAGGTCACGGGCTTTTTCCTGATGTTCGCGCACTTTATTGGCGAAGTCCGTATCGGCCTTTGCCTTGTCTTCGGGCTTTTCATCCGCAACCACCGCGCGCTCCAAAGCACCCTGCCAAGAAACCGCGACCTTCATAAACTGCTTGCCATCCACCGGAGCCGCAAGAGAAAGAGTATAAACAAAGCCGTCAAAATCCGATACTTGTAGAATTTTAGCTTTGTCCATCCCGATGCTTTCCAAGCTGGAAGCCGGATCCGCAAGATCGGAAAAGCGAATCCAGGAAAAAGCATTTTTGATGGCACTCAATTTACTGCTGTCAATTTCCTTATCAGCAGGGACTTCACCGGCCAGTTGAAGGTCGGCATTTTTATCGCCTCGCGAGACTTCCCAGAGCAGCAGCTCGCCGTCTTTCAGCAACGCCTGTTTGATCTCAGAGATTTTGAAGAACTCACGATCCAACCATTCAATTATGCCATCATCCACACGGCTGAATGTATTAGCAGCCAGAATATAATTTCCTTCGCCAATTTCCATGAAACGCCCAAGCGGAATATTGCCTCCGCCACCATACGGCGTCGCCGGCATCTCTGATTCGCGTTCATGTTTACGCCCAAAAACTAATTTGTTCAGCTCTTTGTTTTCTTTATTCAACAAGGTCATCACAACTGCACCTTTTGCAAGAGTAAGGGCAAGTTCGTCGGCCTGAGCCTGGCTCAGAGTCAACTGCTGGGCAACTTTCGTTTCATACAGATCAACAAACAAGGTCTTCAGGTTGGCAAAATCCACCGGATAGCCAAAACGCTCCTGCATGCCCCAACCCTGATCCGTTTTGACCAAGGTGACAAGCTGACCCGCTTTCTCAATCTGAACCGTCTCAACCGCTTCCATATCAAAGTCCGACGGTAAAATCCCCTGCGAAGAAGCATCAGCACTGCCTTCCCAATCCGAAGTTTTGGCCGAATGCTGCCAGAAATAAATGCCCCCCATAACTAGGGCAACGATCAATAATGTTAAAAATTGTTTCTTCTTCATTTACGCACATTCCTTCTGCGTTTGATTACTGCTAAAACGATACCACCGATAACCACCAAAACCGGCATCAAGGCAATATTAACCATCATGACATGGTTCTCTAAATTGTCAATATCCTGCCGAAGCTGTTTGCGTACAGCCTTGAGTTCCTGCTTAGCCTCCGCCTCTTTCTTCCGGAACTGCTTGAGCAATTCACGCTGTTCGCGGGAAAGCAATTCACGCTCGCCTTTCTGACGCTTGCGCTGTAAATCAGTGATATCCTGCTGGACTTTCTGAAGATCAGTCTCGATGCGGACAATCTTATCCTGAAACTTCTTCTCCGCATCAGCCTGAATATCCCGTACCCGAGTGAAAGGACGTGACGTCGTCGCCCGCGAACGGATCGCAAAAAGAGCATTGTCGCCAAGCAGGTTCTCAACCATATTCAGAGCAAAATTCAAATTGTCATTGATCGGCTGCACAATCTTCTGACCAAACAGGTTTGTCGCACTCACACAGAAAGCGTCATACAACATATCAGCATCCGCAACCAAAACGACCGCACCCGGCTTGCTGGAAGCCGTTAAGTAATTCACGGTTTCGCTTTCAGAGTCTTTCTTTTCCGCTGCCTCCGCAACTGCTCCTGGCTTTCCCTGCGGAAAGGCAGTCTTGAAAGTACCGGTCAATTTTACTGCAAGATCCTTTTTGCGTTCATCCGAACGGAAAGAGCGCAGAATATCTTCTCCATTGCGCTGCGTCATGAAACTTTCCATCAGTTGCACATCATCGGAGCTGTTCAGCAACACGGTTTTGACCAGACCTTCCGCAGGATCGCCAGTAAAAGCCCCGGCACAGAAGACCAGCATATTATTCAGTGCAGAAGTCGCCGGATCGTCACCACTGATTTCGGACTTGCCTAGAGTGATAACCGTAGGCAAAACGTCAGCCCCCTGACCAGTACGAATGCGGGTAGCCAATTTCCGATCCACAACCACTTTTCCTGCTTCAAAACTCACTCCCCAGGCATCAAAAAGCGCTCCCAGGGTGGACGGCATGGGTGGCATATACTGCTGCTGCTGCTGATTCTGCATGTCGACCATGCACAAGGGATCGACAAAAGCCAGCAGACGCCCACCCCGCAACACAAACTGATCAATCGCAAATAAGGCCGCATCACCGATTTCCTTGGGATGAAGCAGCAACAACAGGTCGATATCGTCAGCAATCGCTTCGGATGTCAAAGGGACTTCGACGACTTCAAAAGCCTGTTTGAGTTCATTGATCACCGCCCAAGCCGGCTTCATGCCGCCCTGCCCCATCATCATCGCTTGGGGATTGTCAATCCCACCCATGACCTGTATGGCACTCATCACACCAATCCGTGCCTTTTTCGTAATCTGCACCTGGGAAATTGCCCGGGTTAGATCATATTCCAGCAGAGATTCCTTATCCGGACTGAGAAAAGGCAAAGCCGTTATCTTGCCGGCGCAGCTCACCGCAATACCCAGATAGATCTGATCCCCCATGCCCAATGCATCGGTCGAATGACCGGTAACTCCATCCATATTCGCTGAATCCTCAGCGTCGGAATCCGGCTTCGGATTGAGCTTTTTTACTTCCAGATTTTTTCCACCCAGACGTTTATACTCATCCAACAGGTCTTCCACGCGGGCAGCATAGGTCTTCAGATAGACCGGCATGTCGGCCACATCACGAGAATAGTAAAACCGAATGCTGACATGCTTGTCCAGATTCTTCAAAATATGCCGAGTGCCCTCCGAAAGAGTGTAAATTTTTCCCTCCGTACAATCCATGCGGATATTAACGGGATTGAAAAGGCGGTTGACGATGATAACAATGACCGCAAAGATCAGGACTCCCACTAGGGAAGTCATCGTTACAGCCAGCTTTTTCTTTTGTATGCTCATAAATATGTTAAGCTCCTTTCAAAATTTTTCTGCTGCTCATCAGGAACGTTTGCTTTTCAGCACAACGCCTGTGGTAAAAATGGCAAAGGCAATCAGCGAGAAGAAATAAATCAGATCCCGGATATCCAAGACCCCCCGCTGCATGCTT
>Ga0172378_10001033_pt1 | contig 25312 bp, 20 predicted proteins | sample GrowelOW332metaG_FD_119755 | JGI IMG/M metagenome (GOLD analysis project Ga0172378, IMG submission 119755) | Groundwater microbial communities from an aquifer near a municipal landfill in Southern Ontario, Canada - Pumphouse #3_1 metaG | ecosystem: Environmental > Aquatic > Deep subsurface >... | reverse complement strand
GTACTCCGATTGAGAAATCTAGGAATAATACTATGCAAATATAATCTTACTGTAAAAATAACATCAGCACAGCTTCGTGCATTTCCCAGATCTCTCAGTCGAGTACTCCTTCGAGATGACAAAAAATAGGGTTAGTCAAGCTTTCTTTATTTGTCGTTCCGGAATTTCGGTACTCCGAAATATCCGGAATCCCGTAACTATGCAAGACAAGCATTGTATGTCATTTTCACCGGCTTAGTAACGGGATCCCGGATATTTGCTGCGCAAATTCCGGGATGACAGCTTTTTAGAAAGCAATTCCTGTTAAAGGAAACAATCAATATTTGTCATTTCGAAATGAGGTACTCCGATTGAGAAATCTAGGAACAATACTATGCAAATATAATCTTACTGTAAAAACAATACCAACAAAGTCTTCGCGCATTTCTCAGATCTCTCAGTCGAGTACTCCTTCAAGATGACAAATAAAGTTAGTCAAGCTCCGGTATCGGGATTGCGGCGTCGCCCGGAGTACCGACTCCTTGCAATGACAAACAGTATTAATCGCGTAAGTCCTATATATATTTAAACAGCAGGCAGTCCTGACATACTTAGTGTATTTTGAATATTGATATGAAAAAATAGAGAGGACTGTCCTTTTGATACTGTAAGGACAGTCCTCTCTATTTTGTTTGTTATTTTTGCGTGGGACAGCGGCGCAGGCTGAAGCCATGCTACTCCGCCCGATACTCCGCCATGCCACTTTGCTAAACACTCTGTTTAAGTTTGCAAAGAAAAAACAGCCCTTTAGTCGAGGCTGTTTTTTTGTTGCAAAACTTTTTTATTATCCGCAGCTGGCAGTGGAATCTGATCCTTCGGCGTAACCGAATCCTGAAGATTGAGGAGTGGAGCTGAGGGTATTCTGGTTGCATTCTGCGGGAGCGGTTGTGAATCCGGCGCAGATGGTTTTCAAGTAGCTGGCAGAGTCGCGGCTGCTGGAGACTTGTTTGCCGTTGACGACCAGAGTGGGCGAGCCGCTGACCTGATATTTGTCGACGTCTGCCTGATAAATCGGGAATGTCGGATATTGTCCGTTTCTCCAGGTGGTCTTGTCGGCGTAGTTAGCCATAATCTTGTATTTGCTGTCAGTGGCGGCGACGCAAGAATTGAGGCTGGCGGTGTCAATTCCGGTTTGTGCCAGACATTTTGCGCCGTCACCGTCGGCCAAGAAACATTTGAGATAGGAAATGAGTTTGTCTCCCTGGTTTTGCATTATGCAATATTGATTCATTTCTTCCTTTAATTCTTTCTCGTCGTGCATTGAGTAGTCGCAGAATTTCAATTGGAAATTGATCTTGTCGCCCAAAGCTTCGACGGCGGGGATAATGCCTTTTTCCGCTTGCGTTCCGTATGGGCAATGGCTCATTACGAAAAGTTCCACTGTCGGTTTGTCGGTTTTGGTAAGGCTTGCCAGCGCCGTTGCTTGTTCGGTTTTGGCTTGCTCCGCTGCGGCGGCTTTTTGCTGTTGGACTTCGGCGATGACAATCGGATTTGCCAAGAAAATACTTCTATCTTTGGTCATATAAGCCGTAACTTCCTGATCGCCTACATTGAGTTTCAGTTTCCAGAGGTTGTGTACTTTGTCTTCCGTGAGTTCCGTGACGGTGGCCGTGTATCCTTCGCTTATGATATTTTCGTTGATCAATTTTTCGGCTTCAGCGACAGTCATTTTCGGCTCAATGCCCAGCATTTTGTCAAACTTGCCGTTCTTGTATCCGGAATATGCCACAACCGCAATTACGATTATGATCAGGATGGCAAGGAATTTCTTGTTGACAGGCTTGGATTTTTTCTTGCTCGACCCGGTTTCGGTTTCACTCACTGCCGTTTCCGATGCGGCGGAGACTTCTTCCTTGGTTTCTTTTGCGTTCTCAACGGACTTTTGCTCGGCGGCAATATTGTCCTTTTTTTCTTCTTCCATATTGTATGATTAATTAATGGTAAATTATGTCTCATTCTAACACACGAGGCGATTTAGTCAAAAAACGGATCAGCTTTCGCCAAAAGCGTTTTCTATGAAATTTATTCTCGCCTTTTTGTCTTTGCCGCAGTACACAATAGATATTACGTCCGTTTGCCAGTTTATATTTCCTGCACAGTTTTTTTCGGCAAGGAAAGTCAGCGCCGTTTGAATGATTTTTTGCTGTTTTGTTTTTGTGACCGCCTCTTCGGGAGATCCGAATTTGCGTATGCTCGCCTCCGTTCGGGTTTTTACTTCGACAAAATGCAAAGTGTCGTCTTTTCGGCAGATGAGATCGATTTCTCCGCACCTTTTTTGGAAATTTTTTTCCAGAATTTCATAGCCTTTCGCGCGCAAGAAATTTTCCGCTAACTTTTCGCCCCAGTTACCAAATTGTCGATTTTTCTTTGGCATCACGCAGGATTAAAAAAGATTGAAAAGTTTTTTAGTTACTTGGTCGAGGATTTGGGTTTTTTGGTCATAGTAGTAAAGGGCAATCAGAAGCGCCAGGACAAGGATAATGACTAAGGCGAGATTTCTGAATTCTCTTTTGAGGTCGTCTTCCTTGCCGTTTTCTTCCGGCTTTTTTGCGGCTATTTCCTTTTCAACAGGTGTGGCGGCGGCGGCTTTTACCGTTTCGCCGCTTGCTTGAGGTCTATTCTTGCTCTTATTCTTTTTACTCATTTTTCTTGATTATGGTTAATTTGTTATGATAACTCCATTCTATAACGATAAACGGCTTCTTGCAAATGAATTTTTTGAGGTTGACGCGCGTTCTTTGGCACATAAATATATGTATCGCATATGATCCTAATTTTTTTTAAGCACGGAGAGAAATGCTTCCTGTGGAATGTCTACTTTGCCAATGGCTTTCATTTTCTTCTTGCCTTTTTTCTGCTTGTCGAGAAGTTTGTTCTTGCGCGAGACGTCGCCTCCGTAGAGTTTGGCGGTTACGTCTTTGCGGAAAGGCTGAATCGTTTCGCGCGCGACGATTTTTCCAGAGATGGCGGCTTGGATGGCTATGGAAAAATTTTGGCGCGGGATTACTTTTTTGAGTTTTTCCACAATTTTCTTGCCCTCGGTGTGGGCTTCGTCTCGCGGGACGATGCGGCTGAAGGCTTCCACTCGCTCGTCCGCAATCAAAATATCCAGCTTGATGAGGTCGCCAACGCGAAAGCCGACGGGGTCGTAACTCATCGAAGCGTAGCCGCTGGAAATGCTTTTCAAATTGTCGTAAAAGTCAACAATGATATTGAGGAGAGGCGCTTCGTAGGTGAGAATAACGCGGTCCTTGGAAAGATACGAGGTGCTTTTGTAAGTGGCGCGGGAACTTTCCGCCAGTGCCATTACGGAGCCGATTTTGCTTTCGGGGAGCACGATTTCCAGTTTTGCCCAAGGTTCTTTTATCTCTTGGATGTAGTTGGGGTCGGGCAGTCCCGCCGGTGAAAAAATCAGCTCTTCTTCGCCGGTTTTTCTGATTATTTGATAGGACACACTGGGAGTGGTGACCACGAGATTCATATCGTATTCGCGCGTCAGTCTCTCGCTCACAATTTCCAAATGGAGCATTCCGAGGAAGCCGCAACAAAATCCCCGACCGAGAGCGGTGGAGCTTTCCGGCTCGAAAGAGAGAGAGGCGTCGCTCAGCCTGAGCTTGTCCAGCGCGTCGCGCAAATTGGGATAGTCGGCGCCGTCGATGGGATAGACAGAGGCGAAAACCACCGGGCGGACTTCTTTGTATCCGGGCAGAGGCTTCACCTTGCCGCGATTTTCTTCTTCAAAGACATTGTGTAAATTGGTGATGGTGTCACCCACGCGGCATTTGCCGACTTCTTTGAGTCCGGTGGCGATGTAGCCGATTTCGCCGGTTTTGAGGGAGTCCGTTTTTCGGAGTTCCGGCGTGATAATGCCGATTTCCAATATTTCCGATTCCGTTTTGCTGCCGAGGAAGGAAATTTCTTCGCTCATTTTGATTTCGCCGTCTACGATGCGAACCTGCGCGACTACGCCCTTGTAGCTGTCAAAATAGGAATCGAAAATGAGCGCGCGTGCCGGCGCCTCGGTGTCGCCTTGGGGGCAGGGGATTTCTTCAATGACGCGCGCCAGAACTTTGTCCACGTTCTCTCCGGTCTTGGCGCTGATTTTCAGAATCTCGTCGCGCTCGCAGCCGATAAGATCCATAATTTCCTGCTCGACTTCCGGCACCATGGCGCTGGGCATATCGATCTTGTTGATGGCGGGAATGATGACCAGCTCTTGCTCCATTGCCAGATACAAATTGGCAATGGTTTGCGCCTGAATGCCTTGCGTCGCGTCCACCAGTAAAATCGCGCCTTCGACGGCGGCGAGGGATCGCGAAACTTCATAAGTAAAGTCGACGTGCCCGGGAGTGTCGATGAGATTCAGTTTATAATTTTTTTCTTTGTAAACGTATTCCATTTTGACCGGCTGCAATTTGATGGTGATGCCGCGTTCGCGCTCCAAATCCATTTGGTCGAGCAACTGTGCTTTCATCTTGCGGTCTTCGACGGTGTGAGTCATTTCAATAAGCCGATCCGCAAGCGTAGATTTTCCGTGGTCGATGTGAGCGATGATGCAAAAGTTGCGGATGTTATCTTGATTCATTTTATAATTGAAAAGTTTTTGATTAGATTAGGACTTACGCTATTGATACTGTTTTGTCATTGCGAGGAACCGGTACTCCGGGCGACGTGACAATCCCGATACCGGAGCTTGACTGACTTTATTTGTCGTCTTGAAGGGGTACTCGACTGAGAGATCAGAGAAATGCACGAAAACTTTGTTGGTATTGTTTTTACATAGGACTTACGCATTTCAAATTTTCTTAATCTTCAATACTTTCTTTTTCACGATAGAACCAACCTTTTGTCATTCTTGTAAGAATCCCTTGATTATTTTATTTAACTGTATACAAGAGATCTTTACAAAGATGACAAAAGGAATGTATTAATGCGGGAATTATAGAAAAGTGATTTTATATGGTTCAAACGCGTAAGTCCTGTTACAGTAAGATTATACTTGCATGGTATTATTCCCGGATTTCTCAATCGGAGTACCTCATTTCGAAATGACAAATATTGAGTGTTTCTTTTAACAGGAATTGCTTTCTAAAAAGCTGTCATCCCGGAATTTGCGCAGCAAATATCCGGGATGATTCCTTACTTAAGCCGGTGAAAATGGAATACAACGCTTGCTTTGCATAGCTATGGGATTCCGGATATTTCGGAGTACCGAAATTCCGGAATGACAGATAAAAATGACAGATAAAGATCAATTTCTACCTTTTGATTTGGCTAAAATAAGCGATTTAAAACGTGGGTGGATTGGGCGAAAAAACGGTCGCTGTTTGCTCAAATAAAAAACTGCTTAAATTAAAGCGATATAGATATAATCTATTATAAAACGGGGGTTTTGGCAAATAATGTCGAATTGTGTTTGATAAATTTTTTGATAAGCCGGCTGCTACTCCGTTTGGCAAATCTGTTTTATTCCTCCGCAATAAGTTCCGTGGTTTTGATTTTGGTCTTGAAAACTTTTTTGCGGAAGGAGTTTTTGAATTTGATGAATTCGTCAATTTTGAAAATCCAGCCCCAGGCGAAATAGACGGCGAGCATTGCCGTGCCGGAGAGCATGCCTTGGACGGCGATGCCGAAGAAGGTGTGCGTGTCGAGAAAAGGTTCGACGGCGTAGAGCATTTTGTAGCCGACGAGCCCCGCGAATATGCCGGAAAAAGATATTTGCGCCACGGCGATGTAAAAACTTTTCGGCACCGCGCTGAGATATTTTTTGTCGAGCAGAATGAAAAGGACGAGGGCGTTTAAAATGCTGCTGATTGTGAAAGCCCCGATCAGTCCGTTCAGACCGTAGCGCGGCGAAAGACCCAAGGCGAGGATGATATTGACGACGGCGCTGAAAAGGGTGACATAAAAAGGCGTTTTGGAATCGTGCACGGCCCAAAAGGCGCGGGAGAAAAGCGGGATGAGCGATTGGGCGAAAAGGCTGACGCAAAAAATTTGGAGCGCGTCGATGGTCGCCACGGTTTCATTCCAGCCGAAGTGAGGGCCGTGACCGTAGATGACACGGACGATTTGGGCGCGGAAAATGACTAGAAAAATGCTGAGAGGAATGATGAAGTACAGTATCTGTTTCGCGGTCGAGAGCAGAACTTCAGTGAATTTTTCGCGGTGCTCCCTGTCGCTGAAAGAGGAGAGGGCGGGGAAGCAGGCGATGGCGAAAGAGACGGCGAAGATGCCTAGCGGAAAACTTTGCAGGTTGTTGGCATAATTGAAGAAGGTCAGGCTGCCTTCGGCAAGATTGGTGGCAATGACGGTGATGACCAAGAGATTGATTTGCGAGAGAATAATGGTGCAGGTACGGGGGACGGTAATTTTGACGATGGTGCGCACTTCTTCGCTTCGGGTGTTGATGAAAAGGCGATAGCGGAAGCCGAGCGTTTTGACGCTGGGAAGTTGGATAGCGAACTGGAAAAAAGCGCCGAGCACCACGCCCCAAGCCAAGCCCTGCAAGCCCATTATCGGCGAGAGTATCAGCGCCCCCGCGATAATGCCGAGATTGTAAACAACAGTGGAAAGAGAAAAAACCAGAAAGCGCTTGTAGGATTGCAGGATACCGCTCAGGATGCTGCTCAACAACAGAAAGATGGGGCTTAAAAACATAATGCGGGTCAGCTCGATGGTCTTTTGCGTTTTTTCCCGGTCGAAGCCGGTAATCAGGTCGATGATTTGCGGCGTCAGGACGACGGCAAACAGCGTCAGTCCGGAGATAGAAATAAAGAGAATGTTGAGAATATTGTTGGCGGCTTTGAAGGCTTCCTCTTTTTTGTTTTGGGAGATGAGCCGGGCGAAGATGGGAATGAAGCCCGCCGAGAGCGCTCCCAAGATGACGATGTTATAAATAAAATCGGGAATGCGAAAAGCGGCGTAGTAAATATCCATATCGCCGACGGGGAAACGGTTGGCAAAAATACTGTCGCGCACGACCCCCAGCACTTTGCTGGTGAGGGTGGCGACGGCGATGATGAAAGCGGCGGAGGTAATGGAGGCGGATTCTTGGTTGATGAATTTCTTGAGCATTATGAAAAAGTTTAGATGTGGTTTAATATTTTTATTTTATATTATATCGGGCGGTCTGGCAAAATAGACGGAGGATTGTTAAACGCGCTATAAATCCGGACAATAAAAAAACAGCAAACTCGTGTTCGCCGTCTTTTCCGAAAAACTTATTGCTTGGCGGTTCCTTGGGCAATGTAGTTTTTGATTTCGTCGATAGGGATGATGATATTCGCTTCCTGCTCTATCCCTACCAGCTTACCTTCGAGATTAATGACCGCCGCGCCGGAAAAGTTTTGTCCGAGGTCTTGGACGATTTGAATGCGTTTCTGAAAACCGGAATCGGTGGAGCCGGGCATTTTGTAATCCTCGACAACTTTTGAAATGATGTCGGTGACAATGGCGTCGTCCACGATGATCAGTTTTTCTCCGAGCCGCAGGCTGTTGGAATCCGCGTAAGGAATCACGGAAAGATTATTCTCTTCCATTTTCAGCATCGCCAGGCTATGATCGGCATCTTGGGAAATTATTTTTGCCATGTCGGTTCTTCCATCTTTCAGTTTGACTTGGATTTCCGTGTTGAGATTTTGTCCGGTATAAATATTTTTGAGCGGCGTGATGAGATAGCCGTCGCTTGTCAGAATGATGCCGGTGCCGATTTTGACAAATTGTCCGCCGGCGTCTTTGACGAGAATTTCCGCAACTGACGGAAGAACTTTTTCAATCGCGTCCGCGGTTCCCGTTTCTTGCGTGATTTTCACTTCTTCCGTCTCGCGTACGACGGTCGTGCGCTCATTCACTTTTTTGAGATAGGAGTATTGGTTGAGGGCGGGATATTTTATCAGCAAATTGGGAAGAAGAATCCGGTCCAGCCATACTCCGCCCAGTCCGCCGACGAAAAAAACGACCGCGATAAATACAATCAGCCTGGACAGTTTTTTGGCGAAACGTTTTTTCTTTTTTACCGGCGAGGAAGCCTCTTTGTTTGCAGGTGCTTCCGGTTTTTCTTCTACGGGGCTTTGGGAAATGTTAAGTTTTTCTTTTTGCCGATCCCGCAGAGAACGAATTGTTGTGTCTTCCATTTTTTTTGTTTAATTTATATAAAGTTTGCTTGTAAAAAGTATCACTGAAATCGCGGCGGTTGCGAAAAGCAGGGAGCCGAGAAATTTATTGCGCGTGAGTTCGTTGCGGAGATAATTTCTGACGATGTCCCAATAAGAGAAAAATACGGTCAGGACGATTGCCCCGAAAGTCAGAGGATTGATAGGGAGGAAAATCATCACCCATACCAATTCTATCACAACCAGCGCCAATAAAAAAGAATAGAAATTGAAAGAACGATTTTTGTAGTAATCGAGGTGCAGCTCCAGCTCCCGGCTTTTGAGGAAATTGATGCGGATGAGATAATAGGCGGAGAGATAGATGCCCGCAAACATGATGAGCGTTATTTGCCAGGGGCGGATGTTGGTAATGGTGTAAATGCCGTAGATGCCGCTGGACAGGAAGAAGAGGGAGAAGAGCACGATGCTCTGGTTGAGGTTGAAGCCGGTGTCCAGAAGCTTGGACTTTTCTTCCTTGGGGCGTTCTTCTTCCGGAGTGAAAAAACGATAAATTCCCATCAGGGCGACGACGAAGAGAAAAGAGGCGAAAAAGATAAAATATTCTTGGAGCATTCCCTGTCCGATAGTAAGGAGAAACGAGACGCTTCCCATCGCCAGCAGCACGGTAAGGATGACGGGAAGGTACTGATAATTCGTAATCCAAAACGCGCTCGTGGCGCTTACCAGAAAAAGCAGGATGACGGCGCTGGCGCTGAAGCCGAAACTCTTGAAAAACATATCGAGCACCAAATAAAAGAGAATTCCGGGGATGATGAATTTAAATGCCTGCCGCAGATTTGTTCGTTTTATTCGCATAAGATTTGCTAAATGTTAACTCTACTAATAATAGAGCATTTTCGGAAAAAGCGGAAACGGAGGCAGCTTGGAACTAAATGTCCAATTAAAGAGCAAATTACCAAACGGATTGCCAAACGGAGTAGCATGGCTTTAGCCTGCGCGGTTGTCCCAAGCCGAAAGAACGAGTATATTACGTTCGTTTAAATTGCATCGGACAGCGGCGCAGGCTAAAGCCATGCTACTTCGCGATGCTGTCTCGAATTAAAAAACAAATCTATTTCCCAAACACGATCTTATCTTTCTCGGCGTTGATAGTGATTGTCTTGCCGGGCTTTGTTTTGCCTTCAATGATTCGCATTGCCAGTTCGTCGAGGATCTCGCTTTGGATGATGCGTTTGAGAGGGCGCGCGCCGAAGTTGGGGTCGTAGCCTTTTTTTGCGAGAAGCACTTTGGCATTATCCGTGATTGCAATATTTATGTCTTGTTTTTTAAGCCGCTTTTTGACGATATCGAGTTGGAGCTCTACGATTTGTCCGATTTCATCTCTGGTGAGCGGATGGAAAGTGATGATTTCGTCGAGGCGGTTGATGAATTCCGGCTTGAAGTGACGGCGAAGTTCGTTCTGAATTTTTTCGTCGAAAAGGTCTTCTTCTTTTTCCGTTTTTGCGCTTTTATCGACAAACCCCAAGGTGGAATATTCGCGGATAACGTCGTTGCCGATGTTGCTCGTCATAACGATAATGGTGTTTTTGAAATTGACGACGCGGCCTTTGGAATCCGTGAGCCGTCCGTTGTCGAGGATCTGGAGGAAAATGTTGAAGACTTCCTGATGCGCCTTTTCGATTTCGTCGAAGAGGATGACGGAATAAGGACGCTTGCGCACGATTTCGGTGAGCTGTCCGCCTTCTTCAAATCCGACGTATCCGGGCGGCGAGCCGATCATTCGGGACACCGAGTGCTTCTCACCGTACTCACTCATATCGATGCGGATCATTGCCTTTTCGTCGCCGAACATAAATTCCGCGAGCGCCTTCGCCAGCTCGGTTTTTCCCACTCCGGTCGGACCCATGAAGATAAAGGACCCGATGGGCTTGTTTTCTTCGGCGATGCCGGCGCGGCTGCGGCGCACCGCGTTGGACACCGCCTTGATCGCCTGCTCCTGTCCGATGACGCGCTTGCTCAATTCTTTTTCCATTGAGGCGAGCTTTTGCGCTTCCTCTTGAATCATTTTTTTGATGGGAATGCCCGTCCAGCGCGAGACCACTTTGGCGATATCTTCCTCGTCCACTTCTTCTTTGAGGATGGGGCGGCTGCCTTGAATTTTTTTGAGCTTTTCCTGCTGCTGTTTGATTTCTTTTTCAAGCTCGGGAATTTTGCCGTAGCGAATTTCCGCCACTTTCTGCAAATCCGCGCGGCGATCGGCGATCTCCGCCTCCTGCTTGAGCTCGTCAATCTTTTTCTTCGACTCGCGGATTTTGGAGATTATTTCCTTTTCATTTTTCCACTGCACTTCCAAGTCGCGGCTTTTCTCGTTGAGATCGGCGGCGGTTTTTTCCAGATCGTTCAGACGGATTTTGGAGGCGGAATCCTTTTCTTTTTTGAGCGCTTTCTTTTCTATTTCCAAGCGGCGGAGTTCGCGCTTCGTGATGTCGAGTTCCGACGGCATACTGTCGATTTCCATCCGCAGCGCCGAGGCGGCCTCGTCGATAAGATCAACCGCCTTGTCCGGCAAAAAGCGATCCGAGACATAACGGCTCGAAAGGTTGGCGGCGCTCACCAACGCGCTGTCTTTGATGCGGACTCCGTGATGCACCTCGTATTTTTCTTTGATTCCGCGCAGTATCGAAACCGTGTCCTCGATAGACGGCTCTTGCACGAACACCGGCTGAAATCTTCTTTCCAGCGCCGCGTCTTTCTCAATATATTTCTGATATTCTTTGAGCGTAGTCGCGCCGATGGCGTGCAATTTGCCGCGCGCCAGTGCCGGTTTGAGCATATTGGAAGCGTCCATCGAACCTTCCGTTGCGCCCGCGCCGACGAGAGTGTGCAGCTCGTCGATGAAGAGGATGATGCGACCCTGCGAATTTTCAACTTCTTTGATGATAGCCTTCAGCCGTTCCTCGAATTCTCCGCGAAATTTCGTGCCCGCAACCAGCATACCGAGATCCAGCGAAATAATTTGCTTGTCTCTCAAACTTTCCGGCACGTCCTGCGCGACAATCCTTTGCGCAAGACCTTCGACGATGGCGGTCTTGCCCGTGCCCGCCTCGCCGATTAAGACCGGATTGTTTTTGGTGCGGCGCGAAAGCACTTGCATCACGCGGCGGATTTCCTCATCGCGCCCAATGACCGGATCGATTTTTTCTTCGCGCGCCAGCTTTGTGAGGTTTTGTGCATATTTTTCCAATGCCTGAAACTTGCTTTCCGGTTCTTGGTCGGTGACGCGCTGCGAGCCGCGCACGTCCACCAGCACTTTCAAAATATTCTCGTAAGTCACGCCGAATTTTTCCAGTAGATTTTTAATGTCGCCGGTCAGCGCGCTCATCGCGAGCAGAATGTGTTCGGTCGAGATGAAATCGTCCTTGAGTTTGTTCGCCTCCTTTTCGGCATTTTCCAAAATTTGCCCCAGATAGACAGTGAGAAAAACGGCGTTCGGCTGCCCGGCATTCTCGCCGCGGGGAAGCTGCTTGATTATTTCGACAAGTTCGGCCTCGAGAAAACCGACTTGCACGTTGAGCTTATTCATAACCGGAAGGACTATTCCGCCTTCTTGCTTGATAAGCGAAAGAAGCAGATGGGAAGCATCGACCTGCTTTTGCCCGAAGTCCGCCGCAATTTTTTGGGCGACGGCAATCGCCTGCTGCGACTTGGTGGTAAAACGATTGGGGTTTATCATATGTTTTCAAATTACGGATTACCTTAGTCTAATTTTATAATCCTATGCGTTTCTAGTCAAAAAAATAGATTCAACTTTCTTTACGGAGTAGCATGGCTTTAGCCTGCGCCGCTGTCCAATGCGGGAAAAACGAACGTATACAATTTTGTTCCATTTGCTTGGGACAACCGCGCAGGCTGAAGCCATGCTACTCCGCGAGTGGCTCCGCGACTGACTCTTGACAAAACAAACAATTTGTACAAGAATGGTCAGACAAAGGACTTTAACGACAAGCAGGAAACGAACGTTTTTTAGTACGAGGGTTTGGAGGGATTTATTGCGCGGTTTTAAAAGACGGATGACATCTACCGCGGGTCTCTTGACGGATTATTCTTTATGTGCTAACATTCCCAGTTAAGTTAAATTGTCCGGTATGCGGCCGATTGTCCGCAGTTCGTGGCGGCAGAGGCCGGCTTTGGAATTAGTTAATTATTTATTTTATAAACATGAAAAATGTGAAAAAGGTGTTGCTCTCAATGGCTTTATTCGCCTCGCTACTGGCGACAAATTTACAAGTGTTGGCTTGTGACGATTCTGATTGCGAGACTTGCGATTGCGTAAAATACGGACATTATTACGCTTATTGGAACCCGGATGGTGATGTGTATTCTTATGACAGCTGGGACTCAAGCAGCGATATGAGGAAATATATTCCCGAGGGAGCTACTATTAGAGTGGAAGGCGGAGTGGATGTCTACATTGTCAAATACAACAACGGGAAAATGTACAAAAGATTGGTACTCAACCCGGACGTGTTTGTAAACTACCGGCACTTGCACTGGGATGATGTGATGACTGTCAGTCAGGACGTTTTGGACGTTTACATAACATCTACCTTGGTGCAATCGGAAGAAACCGGAATGGTGTACAGACTTTATCCGTCAGGCGATACAGGAATCAAACGTATGGTGGAAGAAGATGGCTGTGTCTGGAACGAAATGGACCAAGACTCAATCTATCTCATCAACGGCTTTGACGAAAGATCATACAGAACGGCTTCTTCGCTGGACTAAAGAACACAAGATTTTTCACGACGAAAACGGCAGTAATGCCGTTTTTTTGTGTGCGGCGTGACGGGCGGAGTAGTATGGCTTCAGCCTGCGCCGGTTGTCCAATGCGGAAATAACGAATGTATATGGGGTTTTATGCGCGTGGGGTAGCGGCGCAGGCTAAAAGCCCATACTACTCCGGTTGCCTCGACGCTATTTTTGTGCTACAATGAGTTCTACAAGGTGAATTGAAGGGTGCTTAAACCACAGTAAAAGTAAACGTTTATGCGTGATAAGAAATTCGGAGTCTTCGATTTTGACGGGACCATTGTAGATACTATGCCGGCATTTTTCGAAGGATATTCCGAGATTATGCAAAAAGAATACGGTCTTTCGGGTGAGGATTTTCAGACATATTCCTTGCGTTACGTGGGAATGTTGCCGACGGAAGATATTTTTGTCCAATATCTGAAAAATCACCATAAGTCGGCAGACAAGGTTCGGGAAAATTTGCAGAATTTTTTTGATATGCTTAATTCACGCGACTTTCCGATTATCGAGGGCGCACGCGAGGCTATTGAAGATACTTATCAAAAAGGCTACAAGCTATTTGTCTCTACCGGCTCACAGACAAAGAGAACGAAAGAGAGGCTGGAAAAGCTGGGGCTGCTTAAATATTTTTCCATGGTGTACGGCTCGTCCGAGATAGACAAGGGGCCAAGGCATATAGAGGACTTTGCCAAAGCTTCACAAGTGTCTTTAGAGGACTTTGCCAAGAATTCTTTTTTCTTGGGAGACGGACCGGGAGATATAAAGCTTGCCAGATTCTGCAAAATGGAAGCGGTGGGAGTGGCGCATACCTTTTCGCGTACATATCTTATCGAAGCCGGCGCGGATGTAGTGTTCGAAAATATCAGAGAGGCGAAAATGTGGATTTAGTTCGGTACCCCGACCCACCTGCGCTTTGAATTGTTTCATTAATAGTCAAATCAAAAGATAAGAACAATTTTTATCTGTCATTCCGGAATTTCGGTACCCCGAAATATCCGGAATCCCGTAGCTATGCAAAGCAAGCGTTGTATTTCATTTTCACCGGCTTAGTAACGGGATCCCGGATATTTGCTGCGCAAATTCCGGGATGACAGCTTTTTAGAAAGCAATCCCCGTTGAAAGAAACAATCAATATTTGTCATTTCGAAATGAGGTACTCCGATTGAGAAATCTGGGAACAATGCTATGCAAATATAATCTTACTGTAAAAATAATACCAACAAAGTCTTTGTGCATTTCCCAGATCTCTCAGTCGAGTACTCCTTCGAGATGACAAATAGGGTCAATCTTCAATACTTTCTTTTTCGCGATAGAACCAACCTTTTGTCATCCTCGTAAGAATCCCTTGATTACTTGTTTAACTGTATACAAGGGATCTTTACAAAGATGACAAAAGGAATGTATCAATGCGGGAATTATAAAAAAGTGATTTTATATAGTTTAAACGCGTAAGTCCTGTTATTACAACATATTGGTAAGAGAAATAAGAATTCTTACCGGACAAAAAGATGTCTTTGATGGCGGGAAATATTATTTAGCAGGTTTAATAGTAGAGATATGGTTAAAAAAATAAAATACATCGTAACGGATTTAAATGGCACGCTGGTGGATGCGATGCCGACTTATACGCGGGTGTTCTGCGATATTCTGAAACGCCGCGCGGGGATCGATTCGCCGGAGATTGCCAAATATTCCGTTGCCGCCACCGGCACGCCGTGGGACGAACAGTTTGCCGCCGTCTTGGATATGCACAAACAGCCCAAGGGCGTGGTGCCGGAAATGATGAATGAATTCTGTTCGCTGGTGGCCGAGGAAAAATATTTCCTCTATCCGCAGGTGGAGGAGCTGCTGCAATCTTTTAAAGCGAAGAAATACAAAATCTTCATAACTTCCGGCTCCGGCACGGGCGCGATGATCAAGCGCATCTACGAATTGGGAATTTTTCCTTACGTCGATTTTATTCTCGGTTTTGACGTTTACAAAAAAAGCCCGAAGCACATCGAGATGCTGGCGGAAAAAGAAAATCTTTCGGTCAAAGACTTTGCCGAGCAAGCGGTCTATTTCGGAGACGGTGCAGGCGATATGAAAATTGCGGACACCTGCAATATCTACACCATCGGCGTAGCGCAGACGGTAAGCCCGGAAATTCTCAAAGCAGCCGGCGCGGATCTGGTGATCGGAAAAATCGGCGAGGCGATGGAGCTGAATTTGGGGAAGTTGATGAGGGACAAAGAAAAAGAGTTATTGAAAAAAACGGTGTGAAGCCTTTTTTTGGACTTTAGCGGTTTCGTCGTTGCAAAATCAGCTGAATTTATCTGGAAAGTTTTTGACAATATTTTTCATTCAAGTAGGGAAGGAGCAGATGTATAAAAGGTTTTATCTTCAGAAAAGTTCGGTAAGGACAGTCTTTGTGTCACTAAAATCTATATAAATGAGTTTTTCCTGCGTGCGTCTAAAATCAATATGGAGATAATCTCTCGGAAGGACCGTCCTTTTGATACGTTCGGTGTGTAACTTTTGTTGTGATGCAACGTCTTGTCTAATGCCTGACCTGTAAGGCTGACGACATCAAAAGTCATTTGTTGTTAGCCGAAAGGCACTTTTGTCAATGTGAATAATCCCTGATTCACTCGCACTTTGAATTGCTTCTTTTATCCAAATCAAAAGATAAAAACAATCTTTATTTGTCGTTCCGGAATGTCGGATTTCGAATTTTCGGATCACATCAGAAATGATGTGAACCACGCGGGACAAAACGTTCTTATGTAGCATTTCACACCATTTCTGGTGTGGTCCGGATGCAAAAAAGCATTCTGGATTCTGGATTTTCGGATCACATCAGAAATGATGTGAACCACGCGGGACAAAACGTTCTTATGTAGCATTTCACACCATTTCTGGTGTGGTCCGGATGCAAAAAAGCATTCTGGATTCTGGATTTCGGATTTCCTGCTGTGCAAATTCCGCGGGATGACAGCTTTTTAGAAAGCGATAGATAAGCGTCAGGAAGTGCAGGCGGGTTAGGGATAATCCTGTTATGCAATTTTTGAAAAATATGTCAAATTTTGGCTTAATATAGGGCTTTTCCCCTTGACAAATTAGAATTTTTCGCTTACATTGTAAGGAGCAAGAAAAAGGCGGAAGGGAGTTCAGTGTGAAAGCAAAAATGGTTTTTTATTTCGGATGTAGCCTTTGCCGGAGTTTTTGGGTCGTATGTAAAATATTGTTTTACCACAGATAACATCTTTAGCATTCGGATTACACCGGAAATGGTGTGAATGCTACACAAGAACGGTCCTGTCTTGCATGGTTCACACCATTTCCGGTGTGGTCCATAGATTCATAAGAATGACGCAATAACCGGCTTAAGTCTTTGGCTTTTTATTTTCTAAAATATAATTATATGCAGAACCCTTCTCAAAACGAGAATGCGCGCGAGGAAATGGAGCTTCGAAAAAATATTTCCGGCGCTTTAGATAAAAAAATTGAGCTTCTTTCAAAACTCTACAGAGATCACAAAATTTCACTTGACGAGGTTGCGATGATTCTGGGAATCGAAAGGCGCGAGATTGAGAATATTTTTACCAGTCGCGGATTTATGAAAAAGAAGCGGATTTTGGTGGGCGGCGGCGCGGGCTTTATCGGCTCGAATTTCATTTATCATATGCTGGAAAAATATCCGCACTATGAGATCATCAATTACGACGTGCTGACTTATGCCGCCAACATCGACAACTTGCGTGCGGCGGAGAAAAATCCGAACTACACTTTTGTGAAAGGGGACATTGCGGATTATGAAGCGTTGTCGAAAATCGCGGAGACGGGGATTGACGCCATCGTCAATTTTGCGGCTGAGACCGCGGTGGGGAGATCGGTGCACGGCAAGGCGGCGGACTTCATTCATTCCAACGTGGTGGGAACGCACACGCTTTTGGAACTCGTGCGCAATTACAAAATTCCGAAATTCGTGCAGATCTCAACTGACGAGGTCTATGGGACAGTCGGTTTGGATGAGGACAGATATTTTACGGAAGATTCTCCTTTCGAGCCGAACGTGCCTTACGCTGCGGCGAAGGCGGGAGGGGATATGATGTGCAGGGCGTATAGCCGCACTTACAATGTGCCGGTGATTGTGACGCACTGCTCCAACAATTACGGTCCGTATCAGCATCCGGAGAAGATGATTCCGCGTTTTATTGCCAAGGCGATGAAAAATCAGTCGTTGCCTATCCATGGCGACGGGCTGCACGTGCGCGATTGGATTTATGTCCGCGACCACTGCGAGGCGATTGATCTCCTTTTGCACAAAGGAAAACTGGGTGACGTTTACAACATCAGCGCCGACAACGAGATCGCGACTATCGAGATTGCCAAGATAATTTTGGAGCTTACCGGCAAGCCGCATTCGCTGCTCAATCACGTGCCGGATCGTCCGGGAAATGATCGCCGCTATTCCATTCGCGCCAACAAGATCAAAGACGAATTGGGCTGGGTGCCGACGCACACTTTTGAAGAGGCGATGCCGAAGACGGTTGAATGGTATCAGCACAACATCGATTGGGTGGAGAACATCAAGGACAAGGATCAGGACTTTTTGAATTTTATATAACGCTTTGTCATTGCGCGTCGGAGTACCTCCTTGCAATGACATAAATATTTTCAACTAATTTTACGGCTTATGGAAATCAAGCACATCGCGACTCCGATTAAGGGGCTGAATCTCTATCTTAATAAAGTCGTCAGCGATCCGCGGGGGAGCTACTGCGATATGGCGCCGGGTGGAACCGACAATCCTTTGTACGCGGAAGGCATCAAGCACATCCACGCTTCGATTGCCACGCACAAATATATTCCGCGCGGCGGACATTATCATTTCGATCTCAAGGAAAATTTTTTCACTTTGAGCGGGACGGCGCTTTGGTATTTTTACGATTTCAAAAAAGATTCTCCGACTTACGGGCAAAGCTACGCGGTGATTTTGGGCTACGATAAATTGGGATTGGAACTCGGCATTCCGGAATATACCATCGACGCGGGCGCAGCGGCGCAGATTATGATTGACCCGGGAGTATACCATGTATATTTTCCGTTGACGGATGCGGAGACCGTGGTTGCCGGCACGGGTTCTTTGGATTATGATCCGAAGGATTATGATCGCACGGCGGTGGAAGATGTGCCGGGAGCGATGGAGGCTTTTGAGAAGGTGAAGGCGGCGCTGATGAAATTCGACGGCAAATCCGAAGCGGAAGAAAGAATGGAGAGCGTAATGCAGAGTGAGCGATCGGAGCGAATTACGCAGAAAATCAAGGCGATTATTCCGGCAGCCAAGAGCAACAAGCAGCGTTCGTTTTCCTGCAATACGAACAAACATCTCATTCCGTTGGGAGGCAGACCGATGATTTTTTATCCGATTGAAAATCTGGTCGCCGCCGGCTTCAAAGAAATCGGAGTTGTTGTCGGCGAACATGATGCGGATTTGCGCAAAGTCGTGGGCGACGGCAGCCGCTGGGGAATCAAAATCGAGTATATCGTGCAGACGGAACTGACAGGACTGGGCAGCGCGGTGATGTCGGCGCGAGAATATGTCGGCGAAGATCCTTTTATTGTTTATCTCGGCGACAATATTGCAAAATGCGATTTGGTTGCAACCATTAACCGGTTTTTTGACGAAGAAATGAACGCGATGCTGATGCTTGCCAAAATTGACAAGCCACAGAGGTTCGGCGTGCCGGAAATAGTCAACGGCGAAATCGTGCGCGTAGAGGAACGCCCGATGCGTCCGCGCAGCGAATTTGCGGTGGCGGGCATCTATATTTATGACAACAACGCTTTCAGGGCGATGGACGAAATCAAGCTTTCGGATCGCGGACAGTACGAAATTTCGGACATTCATAATTATTATATCAATAGCGATCTCAAATTGGGATATGAAGAAATAACCAAGTGGTGGAAGGATCGCGGCAATCCCGAGGATTTGTTGGAGGGCAACAAATTTGTGCTGGAGAATTTCGTTTTTGCAAATGGCGAAAGCAGGATTGAAGGCGAAGTGCTCGGTCAGTCCAAAGTCGACGGCAGAGTCATTATCGGCCGCAACAGCCGTATTACGGGCAAGTCGCTTTTGCGCGGACCATTGGTGATCGGCGAGGGCTGCCTGATCAAAGATTCTTATGTCGGACCTTATACTTCAATCGGTAATGCCGATGAAATCAACAATACCGAGATCGAGCATTCACTGGTGATGAGCAGCGTGAATATTTACACCGACAAGAAGATTGTGAACAGCGTGATCGGAAACAATGTTTCCATTACTTCCGGCGAAGATAATTTGCCCAAAGGGAAGCAGGTGATTCTCGGAGAAAATTCCGTGATCAAGTGGTAAGTGGTTTTGGAAAAATGGAAATACGGAATCCGAAAATGTATTTTTGCATTTGTATCCGGATCACACCAGAAATGGTGTGGATGTTACTTAAAAATGTTCCATTTTCATTGTGACTAAAATACCGCAATGGTTTAATTTTAGAATTAAACTGCCATTGCGGTATTTGTTTTGTGGATCCTGCACATCGGAGGGTTCAAATTATTTTTTGAAATATGTTTGTTCTTTTCGCGTGGGACAGCGGCGCAGGCTAAAGCCATGCTACTCCGTTTAATACCAAATTAATCCCAGTTCATTTTCTTGAATGTATAAATCTTGAAACTTCTATATCAAACCTACCGAATAATATTTCCCGCTATAAAACAATCATTTTTGTCATTCTGGTAAGAATCCCTTGCTTTCTTACTAATGTTACGATAACTCTTATTTTAAGTCATAGAAAATTTAGGGGATCCTTATGAGGATGACAAAATGTGGGTTTTATCGCAGGAGAAGAAGCTTTTGGGACCGGACAAAACAAAGATGAGCCAAGAAGAACTCGCTCCGGCAAAGCGATAAACATATCAATTCTTTTGCAACAGTTTGCTGGTATGATATTAAAATCTTCTTCCTGTTGTAATCATAAAGACAAAAAATCCCAGCGTGTCCATTATGACATCTTGGACGCGGTTGTTGAAAGTCTCACTGAAAAGTCGAAAGAGAAATCCGTCTCCTGTTTGGCTGCAGATGCCGATCTCTATAAGCTCCCACAGGATGAAAGGCGCCATTGCCAGCGCCAACGCCTGCCGTCCGTTTTTTACTTTAACCGTGGTATAAATGAATGCGGAAATAACCAATCCGGCGCCGATGTGTGTCGGTACGTCGATGTCGTACAGGGCGCGGATTTGGAAATAGAAAGCGAGAATGGTGGTGATACTGAAAAAGAGCCACACGAGAAAGAGAGCGCGAACACTTGGCGTGCGTAACTCTTTGGGATTTATTTTGGGAATAATGCTCATAAGAGTGAGATTATTTTTTTATATATAATAGACAGGACTTACAGATTCAAATTATATAAAAGTGATTTTATATAATTCCCGCATTGATACATTCTTTTTGTCATCTTTGTAAAGATCCCTTGTATACAGTTAAACAAGCAATCAAGGGATTCTTACAAAATGTCGGTTCTATCGCGAAAAAGAAAGTGCTAAAGATTGACCCCATTTGTCATCTCGAAGGAGTACTCGACTGAGAGATCTGGGAAATGCACGAAGACTTTGTTGGCATTGTTTTTATAATAGAATTATATTTGTATAGTATTGTTCCCGGATTTCTCAATCGGAGTACCTCATTTCGAAATGACAGATATTGATTGTTTCTTTTAACAGGTATTGCTTTCTAAAAGTTGTGTCATCCCGGAATTTGCGCAGCAAATATCCGGGATCCCGTTACTAAGCCGGTGAAAATAAAATACAATGCTTGTCTTGCATAGCTACGGGATTCCGGATATTTCGGAGTACTGAAATTTCGGAATGACAAATAAAAATTGTTTTTATCTTTCGGAACGGCAAATCTTTATTTTTCTACATTTCATAAGCGATTACATCGTCTGGCGCGTGCTGACCGGAAGTCGTGACGGCAACGGCGACAGTGCCCTCGTTCGGATTATGCAGTTTGTGCGCGATTCCTTCGGGGACGATGATTTCTCTCAGCCATCTTCTTCCGTCAAACTCAACCAGCTTGCCATTCAGTTTCAATTCCGCCGTCTCTTCCGTTTCCGGGTTTTTGAGCGTGACGAGCAGAGAGGATGTCAGCGACTCGACGCAGAAAATCTCTTTGAAATTTTTGTGAAAATGTTTTGCCGCTGTTTCATTTCCCGTGATGAAATTCGTATATGAATTTACGGCGTGGCCGAAAATCTTGCCGAGGTAGATTTCGTTATAGGTGATGCATAAATATCTGCTTGGCGGGTTCTCAGGTTTGACGCTGGCGAGACAGAGAATCTCCCAATACAGGTTTTTTTTGACAACTAACATCTTGCCGTCTTCGCTTTGCACGATGGAGTCCGGATGGAGATTTCGGAATTCTTCCGCGCTGATATTTTCCAGCCATTTGTTTTCCGCCATTTTTTTAGTTAAAGTGATTTTTCTTCATACTTAGGTTAACAAATCAAACCGCGCAGGTCAAATAAAAAACTCGAATAGAAAATCGAGTCTCGAAAAATCGGACAAAAAAATGAAGTCGCTCCTCTTATATTATCCCAGTAGAAGAGCGGCAATCATTGAGGCAAGGATAAAATACAGGAATAACGACTCTCCCGGAGCCGGTTTTCCCGGTAATAATTTCATGTTTCCCTCCTCGGTAAAAATAGCAGATATAACGGCAGAAGTCAAAAATCAAAAATCTTGCAGGATCTTGTTTTCCGTTGTATATTTATATGGAAATTAGAAAGCAAAAATGCATCGTTTAATCATTCAATTATTCATCAAGTCAATATGAAAAACTTTCCACCGGTAACCATCAGCGTTATCAATTATAATGACAGAAAGTTTATCTTTCAGGCGATTGAGTCCGCCGTTAAGCAGACTTATCCCAATTTGGAAATTATCATTACGGACAATCTTTCCACCGACGGGACGCGCGAGGAAATCGAAGCTCGGCTGCCGGAGTGGGAGGCGCAGAGGAAACGCATTTCGGACGCAAACGGCGAGAGCGGGATCAGCCCGGCGATAGTTTATATCAAAAGCGAAGAAAATTCCGGTTTTGGCCGACCGCACAACCAGGCGTTTCGTATCGGCAAGGGGGAATTTTTCCTGCTTTTGAATTCCGATGCAATTTTGATGCCGAATTTTGTTGAAGAGGCACTCAAGGTTTTTGGAGACGAGAGAGTGGGTGCGATACAAGGCAAACTGTTGCGCTACGACTTCAACAAGGGCGAACTTTTCAAGGACACGGGAGATTCAAGCCTAAACCGCATCGACACCGTAGGCTTGCGAATACTAAAGAACCGGCGCATTATCTGCATCGGGCAGGGCAGCGCGGATCGGGGACAATTTGAAAAGCAGACAGAAGTTTTCGGCGCTGACGGCGCGGTACCCACTTATCGCAAAACGGCGCTTGAGAGTATCAAACTGCCGATTTGGGACAGACCGGACAAAAAGAAAGCCAACGAATATGAATATTTCGACGAAGATTTCTTTATGTACAAGGAAGACGTGGATTTGGCTTGGCGATTGCGGCTTGCCGGCTGGAATGCGATCTACACCCCGACGGCGGTCGCTTATCACGGACGAGGCTCCGGCGACAGCATGGCGAAGAGCTTTATCAAGATTATCCAAGAACGCCGCAAAATCAATCCGCGCGCGAAATATTATTCGTTTTTGCACCAGCGTTTGATGCAGATCAAGGACGATTCCCCTTCACTGCTCTTTACAAAACACTTCTTTCCTTTTATAATCAAGGAAGTGGGAGCCTGGGGGTATATGGCGATTTTTGAAAGATTTACTTTTCGGCTTATCAAAGATTTTCGCCGCCTCGTGCCGGTCTTTATCAAAAAAAGGCAACTGGTAAAGGAAAGGACGAAAATCACCGATGCGGAGATGGTGAAGTGGTTTGAATAACTTTGAAAGCAAAACGTCTTTCCACAACGGAGTAGCAGGCTTTAGCCTGCACCGCTGTCCAATGCGGAAAAAACGAATATATACGCTGCATTTTTGGCTTGGGACAACCGCGCAGGCTAAAGCCATGCTACTCCAAGACCACTTCGCGACACCTTTTATATTTTTTTGAAACATAATAAAGCATCTAACCTATACTAATGAAACTTTCAATCATCGTTAATCATTACAGAACTCCGGAAATTCTCCGCAACTGTCTGAATTCGGTCAAGGAGGACATGAAAGAGTCCGGTCTTGAATGGGAGCTGATCGTGACTGACAGCGCCACTATCGAGCAGACCACGGAAATGATGGCTTCCGAATTTCCCGGCGTGATTTTTATTCCTGCCGCAGAAAACATCGGTTTCGGCAAATCCATCAACCTTGCACTGAAAAGAGCCAAAGGCGAGTACTATTTCATCATCAATGCCGATATTGTAATTGACGAAAAGGGCGTGATCAAGAGCATGATCGGCTATATGGAAGGGCATCCGGAGGTCGGAATGCTCGGTCCGAAGCTGTGGAATATCAATAATACCTGGCAGCAGTCGGCTTTTCGTTTCTATACGCCGATGACGGTGATTTATCGCCGGACTTTTTTGGGCAAAACCGCCGTGGGCGAGAAAAATCTGGATGAGTTTCTAATGAAAGACGTTTTTGCCAAGGATGTGACTGAACCGATTCCCGTGGACTGGCTGATGGGATCGGCGATGATGGTCAGAAGCAAGGATTTGGAGAAAGTGGGCGGATTCGACGAGAGATACTTTATGTATTTCGAGGACGTGGACTGGGCGCGGAGATTTTGGGAAAACGGGCTGCAAGTTGTGTATTATCCCAAAGTGACGATGTATCACCACCACATTCAATCCAGCAAAAAAGGCAGCATCTGGAAGTCGGCTTTCAACAAATATGCCCGCATCCACGTGCAAAGCTCCGTCAAATATTTCAAGAAATTCGGTTTGAAAAAAGTGAAATACGGAGTATAGGGTGTTGTGGGTTATAAATTGAGATATAAAGAAAAACGTCGTTCGACGTTTTTTTGTTTGGAAATGGGCGGGGAAAATGGGTGGAGTAGCATGGCTTTAGCCTGCGCGGTTGCCCCAAGCCGATGAAAGCCGACGCATTCGTTCGTATTTTTCCGCATTGGACAGCAGCGCAGGCTAAAGCCATGCTACTCCGTGAGATACTTCACTCATCACTCCCCCCCCCCTCTTGTGCAAACTTTACGCTGATATTATAATTGAGATATGCGGTGTAAAAGCGTCTTATTTTTCAGTAACTAAAATATAAAAACACAATGATGAAGATTAAAAAGGCTATCATTCCGGTAGCGGGATTCGGAACCAGGTTTTTGCCGGCAACCAAGGCGCAGCCCAAGGAAATGCTGCCCATCGTGGACAAACCTATCATTCAATATCTGGTGGAGGAGGCGGTCGCGGCGGGTATTGAGGAAATAATTTTCGTAACCGGTCGCGGCAAGCGCGCGATTGAAGACCATTTTGACTGCTCTTTCGAGTTGGAGCACACGCTGGTGGAGAAAAACAAGACCGATCGGCTGAAAGCGATTTACAATATTTCCAATATGGCGAAATTCAGTTTTGTTCGCCAGCCCAAGCCGCTGGGAGACGGCGACGCTCTGCTTCGCGCCCGGCATCTTGTCGGCAATGAGCCTTGTGCGGTGCTTTTCGGGGACGATATCGTTGATTCCGAAAAGCCTTGTATCGGTCAATTGATGGACGTTTTCTACAAATACAACAGTCCGGTGCTGGCACTGTTGGAGGTCCCAAAGGAAGAAGTCTCCAGCTTCGGAGTGGTGGGCGGCACCAAGGTGAACGGTCGCGTCTATGAGATCAAGCAGATGGTGGAAAAGCCGAAGATGGAAGAGGCGCCGTCCAATCTCATTATTGTGGGAAAATATGTCATTACTCCCGCGGTTTTCGACGAATTGGAAAAGGTCGTTCCTACCAAAGACGGGGAAATCCGCCTTGCCGACGCTCTGATTCGTATGTTGGGTAAAAAAGCTATTTACGGCTACGAGTTTGAGGGGAAGCGTTATGATTGCGGCAGCAAGCTGGGATTTCTGGAGGCGACGGTCGATTACGCGCTCAAACACCCGGAGGTAAAAGACGCTTTCAGAGCTTTTTTGAAGGAAAAGAAACTATAAAAAAGTAAGGACTGTCCTTACAGAATCAAAAGGACAGTCCTTGCCATTGTGCATTTTGGACCACATCAGAAATGATGTGAACCACGCGGGATAAAACGTTTTTGCGTAGCATTCCACACCATCTCTGGTGCGATCCGGATGCAAAGATGCATTTCGGAATTGTGCATTATGAATT
>Ga0172378_10001032_pt1 | contig 25315 bp, 18 predicted proteins | sample GrowelOW332metaG_FD_119755 | JGI IMG/M metagenome (GOLD analysis project Ga0172378, IMG submission 119755) | Groundwater microbial communities from an aquifer near a municipal landfill in Southern Ontario, Canada - Pumphouse #3_1 metaG | ecosystem: Environmental > Aquatic > Deep subsurface >... | reverse complement strand
TGCCCGTGCTATGGATTTGATTTTCCATCAAGGCAAAGTGGCCGAGACCTATAATATAGGTGGGTTTAATGAGTGGACCAATATTGATTTGATTAAGGTGCTAATTAAAACCGTTGACCGTTTATTGGGCAATGCTGTTGGAACAAGTGACCATTTGATTACGCATGTAACCGATCGTTCGGGACACGACCTACGCTATGCTATCGATGCCACCAAGCTCAAAAATGAATTAGGTTGGGAACCCTCCTTACAGTTTGAAGAGGGCATTGAGAAAACCGTAAAGTGGTACTTAGACCACCAAGATTGGATGGATAACATCACGAGTGGTGCGTATGAGAAATATTATCAAGAAATGTATAAAAAATAACTAATTAGGCTACAAGAAGAGTGGTTAAAATAGTAAAAACAGTCAATTCATATTGACTGTTTTTTTTAGGCAATAATACAATATAAGGGCAAAAACCACGTTTAAATAACGTTTGAATAGGGAAGCTTACAAAAATAATGGTGAGTTTCTGTTATGTATAAATTAAGTCGTATCTTTGTATAGTTATAAATAGCGTGAAATATTATGAATAAAATTATCTCCAAAGTTCTTTTCGTGTTTTTTTTACTGGTAATAAGTGGTACTTCTGTAGCTTTTGCCCAGCAAATGGCAGACGACCAGATTGTGGCTTATGTGTTACAAGAGCAAGCGAAAGGTACTTCACAACAAGAGGTTGTTACCGAGTTACTACGTAGAGGCGTTTCTATTGACCAACTCAAACGATTAAAGAGTCGCTACGAAACAAACGAAAAAACAGGCTTTGTTGGCGAAGTAGTTAAAAAGCAAAGTAGAATGCGAACATCTTCTGAAAAAGAGGATATGAATGCTATCAAAGACTTTACATCGAAGCAGGATGCCACGAGTTCTACCAATCAAACCAAACTAACTAAAGACTATTCGGATGCACTTTCCTTTCTGTATACTGATTCGTTGCAACTAGAGGTAAAGAATGAAAAAGAAATTTATGGTCATTCTATTTTTAGCGATAAAAAGCTAACTTTTGAACCCAATCTAAATATTGCTACACCGCAGAACTATCAATTAGGGCCAGGCGATGAGGTGATTGTAGACATATGGGGAGCATCTCAAACCACCATTCAAGATGTAATATCGCCCGATGGTTGTATCCAAGTAGACAATCTAGGTCCTGTGTACCTTAGTGGTATGTCTATAAAAGAAGCCAATAATTATCTGCGCTCTGAATTTAGTAAAATCTATTCGGGCATCTCTGGTGAAAATCCCAATTCGCATATTAAACTCACATTAGGACAGGCACGAAGTATACAGGTCAATGTGATGGGCGAGGCTAATGCGCCAGGTACCTATCAGTTATCCTCTTTTGCTTCCGTCTTTCGCGCTCTATATCAAGCCGGTGGTGTGAATGATATCGGTTCATTGCGCGATGTAAAAGTCTATCGCTCCAATAAGCTAGTTACCACCTTCGATATTTATGACTTTATCTTAAATGGTAAAGTAGATACAGATATCCGTTTGATGGATAATGATGTTGTGGTTATTCCTCCCTATCATTCACTCGTAGAGGTGGTTGGTAAAGTAAAACGTCCTATGTTTTACGAGCTTAAAAAGGGAGAAACATTAGCTTCTTTGTTAAACTATGCTGGTGGCTTAAAGGGAGATGCTTACAAAGATTACGTACGTATTGTTCGACAAAGCAACAATGAGCACGAAGTGTTTACCATTTCGCCCGATAAGTTTGAGTCGTTCCAGATGATGGATGCCGATTCCGTTGCTGTAGATTCGGTGTTGCAAACCTATGCCAACCGAGTACAGATAAAGGGAGCCGTTTATCGTCCTGGTTCTTACCAAGTGGGAGCAACCATTCATACCCTGAGAGATCTGCTTGACGCAGTGGGTGGTGTGCGAGGAGATGCTTTTTTGAGCAGAGCCGTTATGCACAGAAGAAATCCCGATTTAACCATAACCGCCACCTCTATCAATGTAAAAGGTGTTATTGATGGTGAGGTAGAAGATGTTCAATTAAAAAAAGATGATGTTATTTTTATACCCAGTGTAAACGATTTACAGGAAGATAAAACCTTAACCATTTATGGTAAGGTAGCTTTTCCGGGTATCTACAAATATGCACAAGACACTAGTTTAGAAGATTTAATCTTGCAATCAGGTGGCTTGCTAGAGTCGGCCTCTACAGTTAGAGTAGATGTTTCTCGCCGAATAAAAGACCCAAAAGCAACCTCTACCGATAACGTGATAGCAAAGACCTATTCTTTTGCTTTAAAGGATGGTTTTGTAGTAGATGGTAAGGTTGGTTTTGTTTTACAACCTTTTGATGAGGTTTACGTTAGAAGAAGTCCAGGCTATCAAAATCAGCAGAATATAGAGGTTAACGGGGAGGTACTATTCCCAGGAAAATATGCCTTGGTAAAGAAGAACCAGCGATTAAGTGAGGTCATCTTAGCCGCAGGAGGTTTAACGCCAGATGCATATGCTAAGGGTGCTCGTTTAAAACGTAAGATGTCTGACGAAGAGAAGGTGCGTATGAAATCGCTTTTGCGTATTGCAGCAGCTTCAAAAGGTAGTAAACAAGATTCCATCTCTACCAAAACATTAGATTTAGGCGACTCCTATTATGTAGGTATACAGTTAGACCAAGCCCTGCATAATCCAGGGTCGGATGCCGATATTGTACTACATGAAAATGATGAGATTTATATTCCTCAATTCTCTAGCACAGTGAAGATCAATGGAGCAGTGATGTATCCCAATACGGTTGCCTATAAGCATGGCGAAAAAAAGAAATATTATGTAAATATGGCCGGTGGGTATAGCTTAACGGCTAAGAAACGACGTGCTTATGTTGTTTATATGAACGGAACAGTGGCCCGTTTACGTTCGGGAGATAAAGATGCCATTCAACCCGGTTGTGAGATTGTAATTCCTAGCAAGAAGCAAAAGGGTAGAATGTCGTTACCCGAGATTTTAAGTATAGGAACCTCCACGGCTTCTATTGCTACAATGATTGCCACTATGTCTAATATATTTAAATAAGCCCCATGAATATGGATAAAGAAGTAAAAGATACTACTTTGGAGAAGAAAGATGAATTAGATTTAATTGCCTTAGTACAGAAATTTTGGAAACAAAAAAAACGGTTCTATCGCAATTGTGGTATTGCAGCTGTTATTGGTGTGGTGGTAGCTTTTAGTATTCCAAAAGAGTATGAAACACGTATCACCTTAGCACCAGAATCATCTGAAGCAAATTCATTATCAGGAGGCGTCAATGCATTAGCCTCTATGGCTGGTTTAGATATGGGCGTTTCTACGGAAGATGCTATTTTGCCACAGCTTTATCCACAAGTTATCTCCTCCCTTAATTTCCTAGTCGACCTCTTTGATACCAAAGTTAAATCGGCAGATGGGAGCATTGATATGACGCTCTATACCTATATGCTGAAGAAGCAGAAAAAATCTTGGTGGAGCTATATCATCGCTTTTCCTATTCGGATAAAAAACATGATATTAAGTAAAAAGCACGCCAAACGAGCTCCAGAAGAAAAGATTGACCCATTCTACCTCACCCAAACAGAGGCGGACATGGCAGCTGCTATTGCGGCAAAAATAAATTGTTCGGTCGATAGAAAAACAAGTGTCATCTCGCTTACCATTCGTATGCAAGATCCTTTAATCTCTGCTTCTATGGCCGATGCAGTACGTATAAAGCTGCAAGACTATGTGGCCAATTATAGAACCGAGAAATCGCGTAAAGATTTAGAATATGTAGAGGGGCTATATAAGGAAGCTGAAAAAGAGTATGTTGTTGCACAACGTGCCTATTCCACCTATGTAGATGGCAATCTAAACATTGTGAAAGCTCGTTTCAAATCGGAAGAGCAACGTTTAGAAAACGAATACCAGATGGCTTACTCCGCCTATTCTCAAGTGGCCAAGCAGTTGCAGATGGCAAAAGCAAAGGTGCAAGAGCGTATCCCTGTTTACACCATTATTCAGCCCGCTACGGTACCTCTAAAACCTGCTAAACCAAAAAAATCGCTCGTGTTAATTGGTTTTGTCTTTCTAGGTATCTTTTTCACCATAGGTAGTGTCTTGGTGCAAGATATGCGTGAGAAATACAAACAAGCCGCTTAAGCTATCTTTCCAAGAAAAGGAGTCGTAACAACAAACAGTGGTATGGCCGGTTTAATGATTTAGATCAATCTTGATTATATGTATATATTTACCCTTCTTCTTTTAGCAACGTTTGCCCTTTTAGAAGCATTTAACAGTGATTTTGTTCGTAAAAACCAACAAGTTCTTGTTTTTATTGCATTTTCTATGTTGGTGTTTCACGATGGTTTTCGTTGGGAAACAGGGTCCGATTGGTATGCCTATTACGATTTCTTTGACAACTTTTTTCTGTTTGACGATTATTCTCTAGATGCAGGCTATGTTTTATTGGTCTTTCTCATTCGCAGCATCACAGCCGATTATACCGTCTTTCTGGTGGTCTATGCCCTTATTTTTTATGGCCTATTTTTTCATGCCATCTTTAAGATATCGGCCTATCCCTTTATGGCGCTACTTTTGTTCTATGCTGCTACTGTGCCTTATCTAGGTATGAATAGGCAGTTTATAGCCGTAGCCCTTTGTTTTGTAGGATTGGCTTACTATCTGAATGGTAGAAAAGCCCTGTTTTATCTACTGCTATTGGTGGCGTTCTTTTTCCACAAGACCTGCTTAATGTTTTTGTTGATTCCCTTCTTAGGAAAGCGATTTCCTTGGTATATCTATGCCAGCTCTTTCTCAGTTGTCTTAATCATTGCCCTCTCTGGTATTATTAACCGCATCCCTCCAGCTATATTCTATGTACTAGGTGATGACATGAGGGAAAAAATAGATTTTTACGTCGCTACTGCCGAGGATGTTTCGCTAGTTACGGCTGCTATCTCTTTAGCTCGAAAACTCATCTGGATAGCTGTTTTGTGGTTCTACGATAGTAAGATAAAAAACAAAGGCAACTCTTTTCACACGCTTTTTAATATGTATTTTATTGGTTGCTTGTTTTATGTCTTATTCAGTAATACCATATTCCAAGTGTTTGTTGCTAGAGCGTTGATGTATTACGACCTAGCAAGTATTTTCCTCATCCCTTTTGCCGTATCTATTCTGAGAGCTAATTACGGAAAACTATTCATCATTTTATTGGTGGTTTTCTATAGCTTTGTCAGTATGAAAAAGGGCTTTTCCAACTACGGACCAGACAATGATTATTTTGAGCCCTACAAGGGCGTATTTATAAATACGGACTATGAACGACAAAGTGTTAAATAAGAAAGAGAGTGTTACTTTTTTTATACGAAATAGAAAGGTAGGGTTTAGTATTGAGAAGGTGTTTACCCCTATTATGGAGCGGATGAAAGATTTTTGTTCCATCTCCATTAGCTATTCCCCCTTCTACCTTATCTCCCTAAAAAAAATAGCAACCAATTTATATTGCGCTTTTCGTGCTAGAAACAAGCAGGGCATAAATCATGTTACAGGCGATGTACACTATCTATTACTTGCAATGCCCTTCTGTAAGCGTGTGCTAACCATTCACGATTTATCTTTTTTGCACAAAAAAATGAACCCTTTAAAGAGAGCCTTTGTGCATCTCTTTTGGTTCTATCTGCCCTTAAAATGTGTAGATCGTGTGGTCTGTATCTCTGCAACCACTAGGCAAGAACTGTTAGCAAACTATACGGTTTCTCCCAACAAGGTATCTGTTGTTTATGATCCTATCGATCCGGTTTTCTCTTTTTCGCCCAAGACCTTCCATAAGGAAAGACCACGTATTCTACACCTGGGTACTTTTTGGAACAAGAACTTAGAAAGAGTGATTGCAGCATTAGAGGGTATTCCTTGCGATTTAGTGGTGGTGGGAGAGTTAACTCCCAACATAAAGCAGCTGTTGCAGCAACATAAGATATCTTGTATCTCCAAGTGTAACCTAACCGATCAAGAGATTGTGGAGGAGTATAGAGCGTGCGATGTGGTTTCCTTTCCCTCTGTCTTTGAGGGGTTTGGCATGCCACTTATTGAGGGACAGGCTACGGGACGAATCGTAGTAACCTCTCAAATAGAACCCATCATAGAGGTCTCCGGCGGTGCTTGTTGCATGGTCGACCCGACTTCCGTTTCCTCCATTCGGGAGGGCTTTCTTCGTGCTATTAATGACGATTCCTATCGAGCAGAAAAGATAGAGGCAGGTCTAAAGAATGTAAAACGATTTGGTGTAGACACCATTGTGGAGCAGTATAGAGCCATTTATCAATCGATTTAGAAAGATGCTATGCCAACCTATTCCCTTTATTTATTCCAATGAATGAATAAATAAACGGTTTTGTACTCCTCCTTTGGGTTGGACCATACGCTCTGTGCAGGCGACCTCTATTTTAGGAATAGCTTTATTATCTCTCGCTTATAGGTAGAAAAAACAGTTTACATTTCCAAAACTCTTGTGCGCAGAAGATAGCTATATTTGAACGCAAATACAGCTCTTTTTTATGGTAAAAACAGCTGTTTTTCGATTGAAAAATAGCTCTGTTTTGCGGTAATTACTACCTGTTTTTTTTCAAAGAAAGAGCAGCTGACTTAGGGGCTTTTGTGCATAAATATAAAGGGCTCTGGATTGGGCCTAGCGGTATGCACACGCTTTAGTGTTGTTGGCCGATGGGTCTACAACTTCCTCTTGCCGTGCAAAAGACTCTTTAGTTTTCTTTTAAGCTGAGCAATCACTTTATCGGAACGTGTTGTTTTAGTATATCGCTCTATTAGCTCGAGTAGGTTGTCTGTTGTTACCTCCCTATAAAAAAGTTCACTCTTTTTATGCAGGGCATCCGACTGTACTATGGCTGGATTAAATGGGAGGCAACTGCTGTAGTCTGTTTTTTGCCATTCTGCATCGAGCTGTTCAATCTTTATCTTATCGGTATGTAGCATAACTAGGCTCGTTCCCTTATCATCGTCTAACTGCGGTGCTATTTTATCGATACCCCAATAATCGGCAATCGTTAAGTCGGACCCGCTGCTCAGTCCACGTGTTGGGCAGGAGGAGCAGGAGGGACGTAGGTATAGGTTTTGTATAAAACCCTTGAGATATAGATTTATGCTGTTGGGTTGGTTCAGGAGTATCTCTGCTGCTGTTGCTGTTTTCTCTTTCTCCATGCATAGGTGATAGTTTCTCCAGCCCATCGATTTGTCTCGAAAGGTGATGTGGGTAATAGCCGCCATCTTTTTCTCCTCTGTGGCTGTTATCTTGGTAAGATACATCTTCCAGATCATTGGACTAGGAACACCATGGCATACGATATCTACTGTACACAAATTGCTGTACGCTTTGCGTAAGAAATTCTTTAGTCCGGCTATCTGACAAGGTGTACCAGAAAAAAGCACCTGTCTCCCCTCCGTTAAGAAGGATCGTGCTTGTTGAAAACTGTTGCCTACACGGCTTTGTACATATTTACTCCCTCTAAAGGCTGCCAGTCCCTCTATTGTTTCTGTATAGTCGTGAACAGCTTCCCATTGTTGGTTAAACCGAACGCCAAACACCACACCTCCATCTTGGATTGTTTTTTCTGCTAATAGGGTGAATATTCCGCCCGATGAGCTCTGTAAACGTATACGCTCCTTTTTACATTTGGCAGCATACACCCCTAGGGGTGTTCGCGAAGGTTTAGGGTGAATAACGGGACAAACCGCTTCGCATAGTCCGCAATGGATACAGGCTTCTTGCTGCACCTTTGGGTATAGAAAACCCTGCTCATCGGCAGTCATCTCTATACACTGCTGTGGACAGATTTGTACGCAGGCATTGCAGCCGCAACATGCTTTTTTATCGAGAATCTGAATCATCTTATTTTGGAAAGAAGCATTACAATAGGTCGCTTAAAGAGCAACCGTTCACTCTTATTCATGCTGCCAAACCAGGCCAGGGGTAGATAAACCAGGGTGAATAGTGCTATGGAGCTTGCCAACGATTTGATGGTGGTTAAATCCATGGTGTGTATACACCAGAAAGTGAGTACGCCTACTAGGGCTGGAACGATAGACATCTTAGCAATCTCTTTCCAGAACAGAGGGATGTTGAGATGTATCTTTTTATAGTAATAGATATTCATCACAATGATCTGTCCGATAATAATGGCTAAAGATGTTCCAATGGTGTAGCCAATGGGGCCATGTGTTTTAGCCAAGGGGATAGAGATAAATAGACACGCAACAGCAATACTAATACAGCTGGTCGATCTAAATTTTAATTGGTTTCTTGCTTGTAAAATGGTAATACCTAGCGATTGAATAAGTGGCACTACTATTGGGATGAAAAAGAGTAGACTAATATAATAGGCATCTTCGTAGGTTGGTCCTGCCCAGAGTATAATAAAGGGTTTACCAAATAAGATGAAACCTGTTAAGATGAAGGCCATGATAAAAAACTGAATCCTTCCTGTCTTGATAAAAAGAGAGGAGATCTCTGCTTCATTATGTTTTTTAGTAATCATGCTGGTTACTCTTGGCAAAAAGACCCCCGAGATGGCAGAAGCAAACGACATAAAGATGCCTTGTAGTTTTACCGAAACGGCATAAATAGCAATTGCAGCACTTCCTACGTACATACCTAAAATAAATTGTCCGGTACTCCAGTAGATAAGGTCCATTATTGCGTTGAGGAAGATCCAAAAGGAGTAGGCGCCAATCTCTTTTAAGAAGGACCATTTAAACTTCTTGAAATGCACCTTTATTTTTAGCTTATGCTTACAGTACCACCAGTTTACCGTTAGCGTGGTAATATTTAAGAGTGTAGTAAGCACTACCATACCAATAGCCCGATAGCCAATGGTTAGCAGTACAATCATCACTACGGGGTTCAGTATGATACGGATAATGATGACCATTTTTTGGAAAACAAAATTCTCGTAGGCTTGAATAATAGACCCCCATATGCTCATTGGAAAGGTAAAAGCAATATTAAAAACCATCAGTAACATCATGATGCGTATCTTCCCAATCTCATCTACGGTCATTGTTCTGTCAAACAATGAGTCGATGTTGTAATAGAGCAGTAGTCCAATGGTAAAGGCTATTATGCTTACTATGGAATAGAGTAGGATAAACATGCCAAACATGTTATACTGTTCTTCTTGCTTTCCCTCTGCCCTAAATTTGGCCGTATAACGGATAATAGCATTACCGAATCCTAAATCGAGTATCGTGAGGGAGGCCACCACAGAGGCCACTAGAGAATAGAGTCCATATTCTGAGGTACCCATCATGCGCAGCATAATGGGTGTATATAAAAGTCCAACGATATTATTTATAATAATCGATACGTAAGAGAGGGCAGCTCCTGCCTTCAGTTGATTGATTGCCATTTTTTTTTGTTTAAAACCGAACAAAGATAAGCATATTCCTTTATTTTGAAGAATAGGAAAAAGAACAAATTGCTAAAGGTGCATTTGTTCTTGCATTAGTATTTTCGAAAATAAAAATGCCCATCCGTTGTTTTTAGTGTCATTTTCTCTTTGCTTAATTGCTCGAGAGTAAAAAGTGGGGCGGTGCTAGAGAGGTAAAAACGTTTCAACTCCTCCTTGGTTACTAGCTCCGCATTGTCTGTGGTCTGTCGGATATTAAAAAGAGAAAGGGTGGTGCTTGTTTGCTCAAAGTTGCCAATAAACATACAGACACTTGTTTTTTGTAGGGTCATTAAATCGCCTTGAAAAGAGAGGTAGAGCTGTTCTGCCTTGGTGTCAAGAAGTGTACCATCGGCTTTTTTAAATTCGTAGAGTTGCCACATCCCATCTAGATCGCCATTTCTTTCTAATCTATCGCAAGCGGTAAAGAGAAGGATACAAGTAAGTAAACTGATTATTTTTTTCATGATTTTTCTTATTTAGATAATAAGCCACATTTTTTGATGGATAACATAGCACCATAGGAGTGGCCTAGCTGACTACCTGCATTAAACCCAAAACTGGTGGCGAATTGCCAACCCTTTAATTGAGTAGGTGCATAGGTGAGCTCTACCAATCCGGCCACCAGACTTTTTGTGTCGGTATAGGGATTATCGTAGGTACCCCAGCTCTTGGTGTAGGAGCAGAGTAGGCGGTAGGATAGGTCGTTGGTTGGATTTCCTGTGATACCTATGTGGTGTGCAATAACACGTGTGCTGTTAAAATGAATATCTCCATTCGTGTTGTAGATGGGGGAGAGCAAAAGTGGATTACCAATTCCCATGCCCCAATGTTGCCATCCGGTGTAGATGCCATGGTTGTAGTAATTGTCTCTTGCACTAATTTGCTGTGGCAGTTCTTGTGTGCTATCGTGGTAGATGGGACCAGCTTGATCTTTTGTTTCCATATATTCATAGACGAGTTGGTGGATGAATCTGTTTTCTGGAAAGGTTATCTCATAGCCCATCAATCCATCTTTCCAATCGTATTGGAGAAACATCATGGATTGATCTTCAAAGAAATGCTCGTAGTAGAAACGAACGCCCCATTTATCGAGTTGGTAGTTTATGGCTAGTTGCCAGCTACCTAAATGATTGCCCTGTACATTGTTGTATCCCGCATCGGTTACATCATCGCCTAGTGGGATTAGTGCTTTAAAGAAATCGCCAATACCCGATCCCATGGCTATGTGCGAATAGTGAGAGGCAGGATTGGGGTCGTCGGGGCGAGGAACAACATTATAGGCATCTCCACCAAACTGTGCAGCCATCTCTAACCCAGCTTCTATGCTGACCGGAAATTTCTCTAGGTTACCCACTTTGATAAAGAACGATTTAGAGTTGTATAAGCCATTTTGCGTGTAACGCTTTCCGGGAGCAGTAAAATCGGTCTGCCAGTTGTTGTCTGTAAACATACCATAGGCAAGATGTCCTTTGAAATAGAACCAATCGTTATGTGCAAATAGATGTACGTAGTTGGGAATGGCGATGCGCAACTGTGGAATAGGACGTGCATTGCTAGAGGAGGTCATGCCACCACTACTTAATTGTTGATTTAGAAAGGAGGTACTATATTCTTTACTTCCTAGTGTTATTTCAAAAGGCCGATAGTAGAGACTTGCATAGGCTTGTTGTACTACAAAACTAGAGGTGTGGTTATAGGTGGTTGCTACATCTAATCCATAAGAAAGTTGCCATTTCTTGTGGGTGTCGTAGGGGCGATAGAGCCCCATACGTAGGTAGCCACTACTGCTTTTGATAGAACTTAATCCGTTTTTGTTGGCAGAAAACCAGAATGGAGCATCTTGGCCGCTACTGTAACTCGTATTTGTTTCTACACTATAGTGAATATTCGTATTTAATTGAGCAAAAAGAGGGCTACAAAACAAAAAAGAGAGGCCTAAATATGCTAGCTGTTTTAGTTTCATACTATTGATGTTAATGAATTGCAAAAATACGTTATATATCTCTATTTAACGAGCTGACAATGTGATTTATTTTATTGCTCGGTTTTTTATTCTTTTGGATTGTATATTTTTAAGATAAATGTCCTCTTATATTTATATATATTCGCTCTAATAGGGAGGATAGGGGAGGTTTTAGCGGGTAAAAGAATCGTTTCCTCAATAATTATTTAATACTGAAAAGATTTGTCAAGATAGATATTATTCATACATTTGTCTTATCTTTTAAACAAACAAATAAAAGTTTTATAACTTAACACTTTAACAAATGAAGAAGCATAATTTTAATGCAGGCCCTTCTATGCTACCTCGTGAGGTAATAGAAAAGACATCTCAAGCAGTTCTTGACCTTAATGAATCTGGTTTATCTTTAATGGAGATCAGTCATCGCTCCAAGGATTTTCAAGCTGTGATTGATGAGGCTGTTTCCCTGTTTAAAGAAATCTTGAATATTCCAGCGGGATATTCTGTCTTGTTTTTAGGAGGTGGTGCAAGTCTAGAATTTTGCATGATACCTTACAATTTTTTGAATAAAAAAGCAGCTTATCTAAACACCGGCGCTTGGGCAAAGAAAGCGATGAAAGAGGCTAAAATTTTTGGCGAAGTAGTAGAGCTAGCTTCTTCTGCAGATGCAAATTATACGTATCTACCAAAGGGGTATACCATACCTACTGATGCTGATTATTTACATATAACGACCAATAACACTATCTATGGTACAGAGGTACGCACAGATATTGATTCTCCTATTCCATTAGTAGCAGATATGTCTTCCGATATATTCTCTCGCCCAATTGATGTGAGCAAATATGCTTGTATCTATGGTGGTGCACAAAAGAATGTGGCTCCAGCTGGTCTTACCTTTGTGATTATTAAAGAGGATGCACTAGGCAAAGTGAATCGTGCCATTCCATCGATGTTAGACTACAAGACCCATATTTCAAAAAGCTCGATGTTTAACACACCTCCAGTTCTTCCTATCTATACCGCAATGTTAAATCTACGTTGGATCAAAGCTAATGGTGGTGTAGCAGGTATGGAGAAACGTGCTATTGCAAAATCGGAACTCCTATATCGTGAGATAGACCGTAACCCATTGTTTACCGGTACGGTGAAAAAAGAGGACCGTTCTCGTATGAATATCTGTTTCGTTATGGATGAGGCTTATAAAGATTTAGAGGCTTCCTTCTTGCAATTTGCTACAGAGCGAGGTATGGTAGGTGTTAAAGGACACCGTTCCGTTGGTGGTTTCCGTGCTTCTTGCTATAATGCATTGCCAATAGAAAGTGTACAAGCTTTGGTAGACTGTATGCAAGAGTTTGAGAAAATCAACGCTAAAAAATAAATGTCTAAGGAAATCATTGTTGTACGCTAGCACTTTTTTAAGGGATAGGGTAGAGCAATGGTTTCTTTTATATAAATCGAAGGAATATGAAAGTTTTAATAGCAACAAGTAAACCATTTGCTCCCATTGCTGTGGATGGTATCAGAAAAGAGGTAGAAGCTGCAGGATTTGAACTGGCTTTGTTGGAAAAATATAGTGATAAGGCCGCTTTACTAGCTGCGGTGAAAGATGCTAATGCCATTATTATTCGTAGTGATATTATTGATGCAGAGGTGATGGATGCCGCTAAAGATTTGAAGATTGTTGTACGTGCTGGTGCCGGATTTGACAATGTTGATTTGGAAGCTGCTACACAACGTGGTATTTGTGTGATGAACACACCTGGTCAAAACTCAAATGCAGTTGCTGAATTGGCTTTTGGACTCATGGTTTTTGCGGTTCGTAATTTCTACAATGGAAAAGCGGGTACAGAACTAAAGGGTAAGAAACTAGGTATTCATGCTTTTGGACATGTGGGACGCAATGTGGCACGTATAGCCAAAGGCTTTGGTATGATTGTATATGCTTACGATGCTTTCTGCCCAAAAGAGGCGATTCAGAAGGAGGGCGTAGTAGCTTTGGATACAGTAGAAGAGCTTTACAAAACATGTGAGGTTGTTTCGCTTCATATCCCCTCTACACCAACGACAAAAAAATCGATTAATCGTGCTTTACTCTCTACTATGCCAACAGGTGCACTGCTTGTAAATACGGCGCGTAAAGAGGTGATCTATGAGGACGATTTGTTACAGTTGATGGCCGAAAGAACGGACTTTAGATATGTTACCGATATCATGCCTGCTGCACACGAAACCTTTATGAAAGATTTCTCGATGCGCTATTTCTCTACCCCTAAAAAGATGGGTGCACAAACTGCTGAGGCAAATATTAATGCAGGTATTGCTGCAGCTCAACAAATTATTAACTTTATAAAGAATGGCTGTGAGTATTTTCGTGTAAATAAATAACTTAAATCTGTCCATATGGCAATAGTTAGACCTTTTAAAGGAATCCGACCTCCTCAACAACTCGTTGAGAAGGTTGCTTCTCGCCCTTATGATGTGCTCAACTCTGTTGAAGCTCGAAAAGAGGCAGAAGGCAATGAGATGTCTTTGTATCATATCATTAAACCCGAGATTGATTTTCCTGTTGGTACAGATGAACATGATCCCTGTATCTATGAAAAAGCGGCTAGTAATTTTCAGCTTTTTCAAGATAAAGGATGGTTACAGCAAGAGGAAAAAGCGTGTTACTATATTTATGCACAGACCATGAAGGGCAAGACACAATATGGTATTGTTCTATGTGGGGCTGTAGAGGATTACTTGAGTGGTGTAATCAAAAAGCATGAGCTTACACGTAAAGATAAAGAGGAGGACCGTATGAAGCATGTGCGCGCTACAAACGCTAATATGGAGCCTGTCTTTTTTGCGTATCCGGAGAATGTTCTACTAGATACTATTGTTAAACGCTATACGCAACAAAAGCCGATATACGATTTTGTTGCACCAGACGATGGCTTTGGTCACCAGTTTTGGGTGATTGACCAAACAGAGGATATACAGCAGATAACCGCTGCTTTTGCGGAGATGCCAGCGTTGTATATTGCCGATGGACATCATCGTTCGGCAGCTGCTGCCTTAGTGGGAGCCGAAAAAGCGCAACTAAATGCACAGCATCGTGGCGACGAGGAGTATAATTTCTTTATGGCCGTTTGTTTTCCAGATAAACAGCTAACCATTCTCGATTATAATAGACTGGTGACAGATTTGAATGGTTTATCGGAAGTGGACTTTTTAACGCAATTAGAGACTTCTTTCCATGTGGAGAAAAGGGGAGAAACGGCTTATCGGCCTACGGCTCTTCATCATTTCTCCCTCTACCTTGCTGGTTCTTGGTATAGCTTAACGGCTAAACCAGATACATACAATGATGCCGACCCAATAGGGGGGCTGGATGTTACCATCTCTTCTCGTTATATCTTGGACCAACTTCTTGGTATTACTGACCTTAGAACCGATAAACGCATCGCTTTTGTTGGTGGTATCCGCGGTTTGAACGAGCTAAAAGATAGAGTGGATAGTGGAGAGATGAAGATGGCACTTGCGCTGTATCCCGTTTCTATGCAGCAGTTAATGGCTATTGCAGATAGTGGCAAAATTATGCCTCCTAAAACAACTTGGTTTGAACCTAAACTGCGTTCTGGCTTAATTATCCATAAGCTGGTCTAGTGAAGAAGTAATATGATAGAAGATAGTTATACCACCATTGAGGGTTTATCCGAAGCGATCTATACCGAAAAGAGGAGTAAGTTTTTAGCTTTTGCTATTCCAGTTGAATCGTTAGATGCGGTTAAAGAGATAGTGGATGCTTATCAGAAAAAATATTACGACGCACGCCATGTGTGTTATGCCTATATGTTGGGAGCGGACCGGAACATTTTTCGTGCGAACGATAATGGTGAACCATCTGGAACGGCTGGAAAACCCATATTAGGACAGATACGCTCGAAGGAGTTAACCGATATCTTGGTCGTAGTGGTGCGCTATTTTGGAGGAATTAAATTGGGAACCGGTGGCCTGGTGGTGGCTTATAAAACGGCAGCCGCTGTTGCTCTAGAAAAGAGTGTTTTCTTAACAAAAACGGTGGATGTCACCGTTCGGATAAGCTTTGAATATTGCTTGATGAACGATGTGATGCGTGTGGTTAAAGAGATGGAGCCAACGGTGCTTGAGCGTGTCTTTGAGATGGACTGTAGGATGTCACTCTCTATTCGTAAATCGTTGTTTCCCGATTTATTGGATAGATTAACAAAGATTGAACGTTTACGCGTAGAAGAGGAGTAGTCTTAGATTGCTGCTTTCTACTTTTTTGGTGTAGTAAATCGCATATATGCAAGAATGATTTCTGCAACAAACCGGAACAGTAAAATGATGAAAAATCCCATGATAGGTGCTAAAATCATACCCACTAGTCCGTAATCTCCAGCCATTGGTAGCAGATCTACTATGTTCGAAAAGATGGATAACAGTGCAATAAAGAACCCAATGATACCCACAAAGACACCATAACATTCGCCTATGGTGCTAATAAGATTGGCCACAAGTGGCATGGTTACAATTTTAGAATCTTTCTCTACTAACTGTTTTACATCGCAGGAGCGTTTAAGCCAAATAAGTCCGCAGATAATGCTGGTTGCTACAAATACAAGTATGGCAAGTAGTACGACCACTAAATTTTCTATTCCAGGTCGAAACAAACCTAATTCTATGATTCTGTAGATCAAATAGATGGGCAATAAAAAGAAGAGAAGAGAAATGAGCTGGTAAATTCTTACAAATGGTACACGGAAAAATTGTCCATCGTCTATCGTATCTAGAATAGATGTGAGTGGATTGTGAAACGAATGTTCATTCATGGTAGTATATTTTAAGATCATTATCTACAAATATACAATTTAAAGTTTATTTTTTGCAAAATAAAGATATTTATTTATAAAATATCTATTTTATTTCTATGATTTCGTTCATATTTGTTGTAAAACGTTTAGATGAATAGTTAACGTCTACTCCCCATTTTGCAGAATGCCGGCCTTGTGCAGCTAAATAGATACACTCTTTTCCATTCTTCTTTTTTATTAAATCGATGGTCTGACTAATTTTTCGTCGCTGTGTTCTATCGATGGTATCAAAGAGATTTTGTTGTATGGAATTATCGGTATGTATGCCAGAAACAATTACCCCAATCTTTTTATAGCTATATCCTTTTCGATAGGTCTTACGTAATACTTCTTTTGCCGATTTTGTGAGCTCCATGGTGTCTGCCGTGGCAATGGAGATCGTTGTGGTTTGTGCATCGCTACATTGTGGTAGGTCTAGTCTGAAACGACTCGTACCCATAAAAACGGTAAGCATATGTGCAACTGAGTGCTGTGCACGAAGCTTTTCTGCGCAAAGAGCGGTGAAACGACTAATATGTTCTGCCAAAATAGAAAAATCGTCGGTGGCTTTTGCTAATGAACGAGAGGTGCAGATAGACTTTTTCTCGGCATGTGAGGAGAGTGTGATACAATCTTCTCCGTTCAATTCTCGCCAAGTCTTTACACCATTGCTACCCATAATACGTTGTACCCACGATTTGCTTTTTTGTGCAAAGTCTCCTGCCGTATGAACGCCTAGCTGTTTTAACTGTTTACTATACCTACGTCCGATGCCCCAAACCTCTTCTATGGGAAAAAGCTGTAGAGCTTTCTTTTGTTTCTGCTCTGTGTCGATAGAACAGACTCCTTGGTATCCTTTATGCTTTTTGGCAAATTTCGAGGCAATCTTTGCTAAGGTTCTAGTTTGGGCTAGCCCAATTGAAACGGGGATACCTGTGTTCTTTACCACTGTTTTCCCTATCTTCCTTGTTAGTGTTTCTAGGGTTGCTGGTGCATGGCCCGATAGGTCTAAAAAAGCTTCATCTATGCTGTATACCTCGATGTGCTCCACCATCTCTTTTAAGGTGTTCATTACACGCGACGACATATCTCCGTAGAGTGAATAGTTAGAGGAGAAGATGGCTACTTCATCTTTATCTTTCCACTGTTTTAATTGAAATGCTGGGGTGCCACGTTGAATGCCTAGTTGTTTTGCCTCTTCGGTTAGCGCTACTACTACGCCATCATTATTGGATAGAATAACAACTGGCTTATGCTGCAAATGGGGTTGAAATACCCGTTCACACGAAGCATAAAAATTATTACAATCTACCAATGCAATCATTTTCCTCTTCTTTTTTTTATGGTATAGGTCACTACTCCCCAGACTCTAAAATCGTTTTCTTGCTCTATGGCTATGGGGGCATAGTTCTTGTTCGCAGGCATCAGCCAGACCACGCCTTGCTGTATGTGGATAAATTTAAGGGTGAACTCTCCGTCGATGCTACAAACGGCCATATCGCCATTCTGAGGATCTAACGACTTGTCGATAACTAATATGTCGCCTGCCTCCACACCTGCTTCGACCATGCTGTCTCCTGTAACTCGCCCTAAAAAGGTGCTACTGGGATGTGCTATGAGTTCTCTATTTAAGTCGATAGATAGCTCCATATAATCTTGTGCAGGTGATGGAAAGCCCGCACGTATGCTTTCTTCTGCCATTGGTAATAGGAGTTCTTTTTCTTGTTGTACGGTATATAAATCTATTTTTCCCATTTTAGTGTTGTTGGTGTGAGTAGCCTTTTATTAGTAAGAGGGGGCTAGCGTTTACAGATGTTCTTAAAATCACAGTAGGCACATTTTTTCTCGTCTGTTGTTTGAACAAAGGGGATAGATGGATTGAATAGATCGCCTAATAAGAGCTCTAGCTGTGTGGTAAACTCTTTGTCGAAGCTGTTATAGTTGGTTACCTCCTCCTTTTTTCTACTCGCCCCTAGTTTTAAAAGTGGTGAGTAATTTTTATTGGCTGCTTTGTGTATGTAGAGTAGAGCTGGTTGAATCTTCATCTCTTTGTTGGGTTGCTCTCTTTCTTGCTCTCTTTTTAATAGGGCGCCATAGACAAAGGTTTGAAAATAGTAGCCTGGTCTGTGGTCGTCTACCTTAAATAGCGATGCGATATCGGTGGCCGATTGTGGTGTTCCTCCTGTTTTGTAATCCACTATTCGTAGGGTGTCGCCCTTTTGGTCGAGCCGGTCAATATACCCCCCTATTTGGGTTGTTCGTTCGCCTTGACTAGTGGAGAAGGTAATTTTTTCCATCACTTTTTTCTCTAAGCCCTTAATACTAAAAGGTGCATATTGAAGGTCGAGTTGTAGCAGCTGCTTGGTGTAGCTAACTAAAGCGTTAAAATTAATGAGCTGTAGTCCGTTGTAGAAGGGCTTTTCATTGGGTGAGATTTGAAAATAACAGGCCTTGAAAGCACGGTCCACATAGTGACGAATACGGGAGCGATCTTTATAAAGGGTTTGTAGCGTTTCTCTATTGATTAGAGAGGATGCCTGGGTAAGATCGATATAGATGAGCTCCGCTATCTTGTGAAAGAGTGTTCCAAACATCGGTGCATCAATCTCTGTTGTGTTTTCTCTAGGGGGATTTATGCCAGCCACTTTTGCAAAATAAAATTTCAAGGAACAATCTAGATACATGTTCATCGCAGAGGGAGAGAGTAATGCCTTTGGATTATATTTTAACTCGTATTGGTGGGAGAGTCGCTGCATTACAGCTGCATCTTTTTCTATAACGATGGGCGCTACTGTGCTGGCATCTTGTGCCGTTTCTATGCGCTTACGTTCAATGGTGTGTGGATAATCGATGAGCAGTTGTAATAAGAAACGCGACATCTCTCCTGCATTGATACCATCGGGCGTGGTGTTATAGAGAATAGTAACGGTCTCGGCACGTTGTAGTAAACGATAGAAATAGTAGGCATATACGGCATTTTTATGTTCAATAGTTGTCATGCCAAATGCTTTCCTTAGGTTATAGGGTATAAAGGAGGCCGAATTGCTCGATTTAGGTAGCATCCCTTCGTTTACAGAGAGCAGTAGTAGATGTTTGAAATCTAGGTTTCGTGTTTCTAATACACCCATAATCTGCAATCCTATAACCGGTTCTCCATGAAAAGGTATGCTGGTAGTAGAGAGGACTCTTTTTAAGAGTAGCTTAAATGTTGCCGTATTGATGGTAAGTAGTTTCTCCTCCATCAATGTTTTAAAGCGCATCAAAGTGGTATATACCTTAAAGAGCGATTCTTGGTAGAGTTGTGTATAGATTAGCTCTTCATCGGTATGTAGGTCGTGTTGTGCTATTTGTTCTATTAACTGCAATAAACGGTTGCAGCGTTGCAACGAACTGCTATCGTGTGAAAAGGTGAGGGTTAACCAATCATCTTGACAGAGCTCGCTAGGGAGTGGATGCAATCGGTTTTTGGTGGTTAATTCGCGTTCCACGCGCTCGGCTGTTTCTACACTCAACTGCTGTGTATAGGGGTGACGTAGCACATTGAGTACCTCTTTTAAATGAAAGGTGCCATTTTTAGATGCATAAGCATCCATGAGGTCGAGTATGGTACAGGTATAACTAAAAGCAGGTGTTTGTGCCAACGGAAATCCCATGGTTACATTGGAGTGCTCCACACTGTTTGGCAGAGCGTGAATAACGGGTTGTAGTAAGCTCTCATTGCACAGAACAACGGCACAATCGGATTCTTTCTCCTCCTTTAGGGTAGTCATCCATTCTGGCAGATAACGTGCTTGTACGTTTTCTGTTGGAGCAGCTATATAACAAATCTTCTTTGGCTTATTTAGTTGGTCAAAATGTTCTGGCCCCAATTCCGAGGGAAAATCGGTTAGATTACGCTTAATAAATTCTCCGGCCTCGTGATTCTTATTGGTAAAATAGGCAATGTCATAATCCCAATAGAAGAGTGCTTTTCCCTTTTCTTGTACTAATTGAAAGAGGTGATGTTCTACCTTATTGAGAACATTAAATCCTACAAACACATATTTGTCATAGGGCAATTTGTCACAATCTAATTGGTCAATCACCTGTCGATAAAGCATACCTTCGTAGGCAATACCTTTGGCCACTAACTGTTTGTTATAGCGTTCATAGATGGTACCTAACACATTCCACAGATTTAAGAAATGATCTTTTAAATCGCTTCGCTCCTCTAGATTGACATGTTGGAAAAAGCGTTCTATAGCTTCACGCTCTTCTGGCGTTAGATAATCCATCTCTGGTAAGATGTTCTTTAACTCTTTTAGATTAGAGAATATTTGCTCTGGATTAACTAGGTTCTTATCTACATCGTCAAAATCGCTGATGAGTAATTCACCCCAGAAATAGAAACTGTCGAGTGACTCATCGCTACCGGTTACCTCTTTATAGATTTGGTAGAGTTCACAAACCAGTTGGATGCTATCCCCCTTTTTTAACGAAGAGAAACGTTGAAAGAGTTCACTTATACTGAGGTATGCACAAGACCATAATGGCCGGTCGGCTAGGTCGGCTAAATATTGATTAAAGAATAAGCTAGCTCGTTTATTGGGAAAAATAACGGCTACACGTGATAAATCGGTGTTGTATTTGGCGTAGAGATCTTCGGCTACTAGTTGTAAAAAAGTTTTCATGTTGCACATTTATTAATAAGTGACAGGGAGAATGAGTTGACGATAGACATACCATAAGTAACCTTCTACAGAGGTATAGCCCATTTGTTGGAGCAGATTGATGTACATCTTTACTTGTTCTTTATGTTCCTCTTTGGGTGTACCAAACTTAAAGTCGATGATAGAGACCTTTCCATCTTTTACCACTACACGGTCGGGACGTCTTTGTACTACTACACCATTTTCTTTATAGAGAATAGCACATTCATTAAAAAGCGTAAGCGGTGCAGTAAACCACTCTTTTGCTTGTGGATTGGTTAGGGCTTTTTCTGTGAAGAGTTGTAGTTTCTTTGCTCTATCCGCGTCGATAACCCCTTCAAAAAGAAGTTCTTTTACCGATTGTTCGATGTCGTCTGTTGTATGTATACCAGAAAAGAGTTGATGTAAGAGCTGTCCCTCGTTGATAAAACGATTGGCTTTTTCATCCATCTCTTCTCCCTTAATAAATGCCGCAGAACGGTTGGACTGTCTAAAAGAGATGGATGGAGGAAACGATGATAACCCAACGCAGATAGGTGTAGAGGGTTGTAGTAGTTTGTTTTGCACCTCTTCTACTACTTGCGACTGGGTAGAGGGACAAATGGCCCCCATTTCAATACCCCCTAAATCGCCTATCTCTCTGAACGGCAGTGCACTAGTGGTTAATAATTGTCTAATGGCTTCCTCTAAAAGGTTGGATACGGCATTTTTCTTATCGGCTCCGCCTAGTACAATCAGATTTTTCTTAGCACGTGTAAAGGCTACATAAATCAGATTCAGGTTATCAACCCACAGTTGCAATTGTTCTTTTTGGTAGTGTGGGGTGTAGATAGAATGAATCATGTTGCTAGAATAATCGATGGGTAGCAGATCGAGCTCGTTAAAGGGAGCAACTTCTGGTTGACACCAGACGAGTGTACTGGTTTCATTCTCTAGGTTCCAATCAAAGTAGGGAATGATTACACTGTGTACCTCTAATCCCTTCGACTTATGAATGGACAGGATACGTATTCCCTCCATCTTACCGGCTGGGATTGTTTTTTTCCCTAACTTTTCTTCCCAGTAATGCAGAAAAGCAGTTAAGTCGGAGGTGTTTTTCTGTAGATAATCGATGATAGCATCAAAGAAAGTAAAGAGATAAGCATCTTGTTGTGCCATCTTATCTATCTGTAAGATACGTGTCAACTCCTCGATGAGTTCGTAGAGTGGCATCATGCGGAGTTGTTGTAGTTGGGTTACAATCTCTTCTGGTAGATAGTTTTCGCAATTGCTTAGAATCTCCTCTAACGACAAGTCTTGTTGTAGACTTTTCTGTTGATACGCTTTAGCAAGCTCAGCTTTATAGAGCGGATTGCTAGGCTCGTTGAGATAGGAGAGTGTTGTAATCAATAATTGGATAGCCGATGAGCTGCTTAATTGGAAAGCTTCGTCGGATACAATATGATAGGTGGTGTTTTCTTCAAAATAATTAGCAATAGTGGGAATACTCTTATTCTTACGTATTAAGATGCATATGTCTGCTGTCTTCACACCGGCTTGTTGTAGTTCATCTACAGCCACAACTAGTTCCTCAAGCATCTGCAGGTTATAACTATCCTTTTCATTGGGGTCGGATAGGATGTAGTCGACCTTTACATAGCCTAGCTCCTCCTTTTTTAGTGTTTGTTGCACCACATCTTCATAGGCCTTATCGAGGTTACATAGCTCTGTTTGATAGCTCTCTTTGTATTGTTGGCTCAGTATATTCCGCATTTGTACAAACACCTCATTGTTGAAATGTACAATATTTGCTTCGCTTCGACGGTTGGTGTCTAGTTGTTTCACTTCGATAGGAAAAGCATTACCGATAGTACCCTCTAGGTTGTTGAGGATATTCCAGTCGGCATTTCTCCATCGGTAGATCGATTGTTTTACATCTCCAACAATCAAGCTGTTGGCTCCTTGCGATAAGCCCTCGAGCAATAAGAGTTTAAAGCAGTCCCACTGTAGATTGGAGGTGTCTTGAAACTCATCAATCATGATGTGCTGAATGTTAGAACCTATCTTCTCAAAGATAAAAGCGGGGTCGCCTTGACTGAGTTTGCTCAACAATGTGTTAGCATTGGCAAGCAAGAATCGTCCTTTTTCTTTGTTTTGATGGTTTACCTCTTCGTCAATATTGTTGAGTAGACGTAGCTTGTTGATATGTTTAAGGGATAGGAGACAAGAGTTGCTGAGCATAAAGAGGGTGTGGCGTTCTGATTCGGCCAGTTGTAGCAGCGGTAATAGCTGACTGTCTACCAGTGACAAGATTTCCTCTGCACGCAACGACTTTTTGGGTACCCATTTTTCTGGTTTTTCCATGGCATCTAGCACACGTTTACCCGCAATCTTATCGCTGATATCGCCCTTCTCCAGCTTTATGAAATAACCAGCTACACCGCTATTGCCATAGGCAAAATCTTCAATTGCCAGACTATTGGTTGCCAAGATTGCTAGAAACTGTGTTCCATAGGCTTTCATCTTTTCTAAAGCACTGTGCTGAATGCTTCGGATTTGTTTGATGTAGTTCTCAATGAGTTTTGGTACCAATAATTTTTTATGTACCTCTTCTCCCTTTTCTATGTATTGCTCATTGAAGATATGTTGTGCAAATTGTTTAACGGCATCTGAAATATTCCATTTGTGGTCGCTCTGTATCTGCTCCTCGATAAACTCAGTCAACCATGCCATTAGTTGGGCCTGTGCATCTAATTTCTCAATCATAACATCTACCGCATCACTCAAGACGGTGGCCATATCTAGTTCGATGTTTAGATTAGCGCCTAGTTCGAGCTCATGTGCTAGGTTGCGCACAATAGATTGAAAAAAGGAATCAATGGTCTCTACTCTAAACTGTCCATAATCGTGAATAATATATTGTAATGCTTTCTCTGCATTTAATCGAATCTGCTCTTCACTCAGTTTGCTGTTACTACGTATGGCCTCAAAATAGGGAGCCGAGAGTGGGTCTTTTGTGCTAATGCCATATAACTGACTAAGGATACGTTCTTTCATCTCTGCTGTTGCTTTGTTTGTAAAGGTTACAGCTAAGATGGAACGATAGGCTTTGGGGGCGTCTATGAGTAGTTTGATATATTCTACAGCTAGTGTAAAGGTTTTACCAGAACCTGCTGAGGCCTTGTAAACGAGCAGCTTTGATACATTCTTCATGTTAATTCTCTTGTGTATAGGGACAAAGGTACAACTTTACGCAAAGAATACAACGATGGGCGTAAAAGTTAGATAAAGAAATTGTGTTAAATAGATAATCCCTAAAATTTAGGGTTGAAATGCTATATTTCTTTAAATGTAGTAGAAATAATATTAAATACACCCTTTTATCTTTTAATACTGTGCTATTTAGTTGCCTCTTGTTGTTAGAATGTCCACCTTTGTCTTATTAAAAGTAATAGATATGAAACCTAATACAATCCAAGCCGTTTTTTTTGATTTTGATGGAGTAGTAATGAACACAGAGCCACAGTATACCTCTTTTTGGCAGGAAGTGGGACGTGATTATTTTCCTGATTCACCTAATTGGGCGGTAGAAATAAAGGGACAGACACTGGTACAGATTTTTGATCTTTATTTTAAAGACCAAACGGAGGTACAGCAGTCCATTGTTGAGAAATTAAAATCATTTGAATTGCAAATGACTTTTGACTATGTGCCTGGCTTCTTATCCTTTATTGTTGATCTGCATAAATACCATATAAAGACAGCAGTGGTAACGAGTAGCAATGATGCTAAGATGGCACATGTGTATCGGATGCATCCACAGTTTAAGTCGATGTTTGATGTTATAGTAACAGCCGACCAAATTGAACAGTCGAAACCAGACCCCGCATGCTATTTATCTGCAGCGGATAAGGTGCATGTTTCTCCTGAAAATAGTGTTGTCTTTGAAGATTCTCACCATGGCATAACTGCAGGAAAAGCAGCTGGAGCACAGGTGATTGGATTGGCTACGACACATCCAGCGAGTGATTTAGAGAAGTTCGTTAACCCTATAATACGCGATTTTGTAGCATTCTCTTATCCTAAGATGATAGAACTGTTGGGATAATTTGTATCCAAATGTTTTTATTGTTGGATAGAATGCTTTAACTTTGCGCCGTTTTTTAATACAAAAAAGATATGGCAGGATATATTTCTGACGATACACGAAAAGTGACGACTCATCGCTTATATGAGATGAAGCAACGTAAAGAGAAAATCTCTATGTTGACGTCGTATGACTATACAACCGCACAAATTGTTGATGGAGCGGGTATAGATGTTATTTTAGTAGGTGACTCTGCATCCAAT
>Ga0172378_10001031_pt1 | contig 25319 bp, 19 predicted proteins | sample GrowelOW332metaG_FD_119755 | JGI IMG/M metagenome (GOLD analysis project Ga0172378, IMG submission 119755) | Groundwater microbial communities from an aquifer near a municipal landfill in Southern Ontario, Canada - Pumphouse #3_1 metaG | ecosystem: Environmental > Aquatic > Deep subsurface >... | reverse complement strand
ATCCGCCTCTAAAGCCGGAATGGACATGACCACCGGCAACCCTTTTAAGCTAATTATTTTTTATTCACTTCCTTTGCTTTTAGGAAGCCTTTTCCAACAGCTTTACAATATGTGCGACACTATAATTGTAGGCCGTCTTCTGGGAACAAATGCGCTGGCAGCAGTAGGCACAACTGGTCCTATGAACTTTCTAGTGCTTGGTTTTTTATACGGAATGACAAGTGGATTTTCTGTAATCACAGCACAACGTTACGGTGCCCATGATGTTGCGGGACTAAAGCGTTCCGTCGCAATGAACATAATGCTAAACATAGGCGTTGGAATAATCTTTACAATTATTGCCTGTTCCTTGGCGCTTCCTCTTCTTCACGCAATAAACACACCTGAAGAAATTCTTAATGATGCTTTTAGCTACATCATCATAATATTCGCGGGCATTCTTTCAACTGCTCTTTACAACGGTTGCGCTTGCGTGCTGCAGGCGGTTGGAGACAGCAAGACACCGCTTTACTTTTTAATATTTTCTTCCATATTAAACATTTTTCTTGATATATTTTTTATTTTAAAATGCAAATGGGGAGTTGCAGGAGCGGCCATTGCAACTGTAATAGCTCAGTTTTTGGCAGGAACAGGCGCGTTTATTACAATAATAGCACGGTACCCTGTTCTTCATGTAAGCAAATCTGATTTTAAATGGGACACAAAATTTGCGGTAAAGCATTTGAAGATTGGGCTAAACATGGGCTTCCAGTTCAGCATTACGGCTATTGGTGTTGTAATTCTACAAGGCGCTCTAAATAAATTTGGCCCTGTAAAAATTGCGGCATTCACTGCGGCTCAAAAGGTAGAGCAGCTTGTGACTTCTGCGGCGGGCGTTTTTGGCGTAACAATTGCAAACTACGGAGGGCAAAACCTTGGGGCGGGCAGAATAGACAGAATCAAGGAAGGCGTAAGAAAGGCGGCTATTGTAACAATAACATTCGCTGTAATTGCGGGCCTTATTGCGTGGATTTTTAGCGACCAGCTTACAGGGCTTTTTTTAAGCGGCAGACAAGAGGAAGTTCTTGACTGTGCGCGAGAATACCTGCATCTTTGCACTTTGTTCTTCCCAATTCTTTTTGTTCTATTTATTTACAGAAATGTTCTGCAAAGCATTGGACGAGGATTCTGGCCTTTAATGGGCGGAGTTTTTGAGCTTCTTGCGCGGACAGTCACAGCATACACATTGCCTGCTGTTATTGGATTCAAGGGGATTTGCGCCGCTGAGCCAATTGCATGGTGCGCTGCGACAATTCCGTTGTTCTTTGCCTACCACGCGATTATTGCAAAGTTCAAGCTGCCAAGCGATTCTGCTAGAAGATGACAAAACTTAGAATTATGTCATAATAACATTTTTTTAGAGCCTTTTATGTTGAATATAATGTTTAAATTCAGTATATTTTTCTAAGAAAAGGAACGGTTTGCAATGTTTGCAAGATAAAGAAGCAGCTTCTGTTGTAAAGAGTTGCCCCGTTTCTTATTCATAACAGTTGTTATAGGAGTTTCAAATGACTATCGATGACATTAAACACCCAAAAATCAAAGCTTGGGTCGAAGAGTGCGTTAAGATGTGTGAACCAGACAGCGTTTACGTTTGTGATGGTTCTACCGAAGAATATGACCGCTTAATGAAAAAATGCGTTGACGCCGGTCTTGCAACACCACTTGCTAAAAAGCCTAACAGTTTCCTGTTCCGCTCACTTCCTTCAGATGTAGCACGTGTTGAATCACGCACATTCATCTCTTCTAAAAAAGAAGAAGATGCAGGTCCTACAAACCACTGGATTGCTCCAAAAGAATTAAAAGCAACAATGAAAGGCTTGTACAAGGGCTGTATGCACGGACGCACAATGTACGTTCTAGCATTTTGCATGGGACCTCTTGGCTCACCTATTTCAAAGAACGGTGTTGAAATTACAGATTCAGAATATGTTGTTCTTAACATGGACATTATGACCCGTGCTGGAACAAAAGTATGGGACATCCTTGGAAAGAAGGGCGACTTCGTTCCATGCCTCCATTCAGTTGGAAAGCCACTCAACAATGGCGAAAAAGACAACGGCGTTTGGCCTTGCGCAGATATTGAGCACAAGTACATTTCACAGTTCCCAGAAGAACACCTTATTTGGTCTTACGGCTCAGGATACGGTGGAAACGCTCTTCTTGGAAAGAAATGCTTTGCACTCCGCATAGCTACAGTTCTTGCACGTGAAGAAGGCTGGCTTGCAGAACACATGCTCATCTTAAAGCTCACAAACCCACAGGGCGAAGTAAAATATGTAACAGGCGCTTTCCCAAGTGCTTGCGGAAAAACAAACCTCGCTATGTTAATTCCTACAATTCCTGGCTGGAAGGTAGAAACAGTAGGCGACGACATTGCATGGATGAAATATGGCAAAGACGGACGCTTGCACGCAATCAACCCAGAAGCAGGATTCTTTGGAGTTGCGCCAGGAACTTCTGATCAGTCAAACAAGAACGCTCTTATTGCTGCATCAAAGAACACAATCTTCACAAACTGCGGTCTTACAGAAGACAAAGACGTTTGGTGGGAAGGAATTGGATATAAACCAGAAGGAAAAGAAATCATTGACTGGCACGGAGAAAAACGCCCATGTCCAGAGAATGACAAGAACCCTAAAGATAAATCACAGTGCATTGCTCACCCTAACGCACGCTTCACAGCGCCTGCAGAACAGTGCCCTTGCATTGCATCTAACTGGGAAGATCCAGAAGGTGTACCAATTTCAGCAATTTTGTTCGGCGGCAGACGCCCTTCAACAATTCCGCTAGTACACGAAGCACGCAACTGGAACCACGGTGTATTCCTTGGCTCAATCGTAGGCTCAGAAATCACTGCAGCTTCTACAATCGACGCTTCACAGGTTGGAAAAATCAGACGCGACCCATTCGCAATTCTTCCATTCTGCGGATACAACATGGGCGACTATTTTGCACACTGGATTTCAGTTGGCAAGAAAGCAAAAGACAAAGACAATCTTCCAAAAATATTCTACGTTAACTGGTTCAGAAAGGACTCAGACGGAAACTTCATGTGGCCAGGATACGGCGACAACAGCCGTGTACTCGCATGGATTTTCGACCGCTGCGACAACAAGGACAACTATGTTGACACACCAATCGGCTTCATGCCAAAAGAAGGTGCAATCGACACAACAGGCCTTGATGTAACACCAAGCGCTATGAAAGAGCTTCTTACAGTAGACAAGGAAGGCTGGCTCAAAGAAGTAAAGGATATTCGTGAAAACCATTATCCAAAGTTCGGAAAGCATCTTCCAAAAGAGCTTACAGCTTGCTTGGACGACCTTGAAAGCCGCTTGAACGCATCTAACTAAGATTTGTTCTAAGTAAAATAAAATCCCCTGTGGTGTAAGAAGTAATGAAGTGCACTTCATAATTCCTTTGCCGCAGGGGATTTTTTTTAAGCAAATTAAATTACAAAACCGCCGCTTTTAATCTTCATAATAACAAAATCTAGTAAAATACTTGTTGTTGATTCTTGCCTTTCGTTGTATTATACAAACATGGAAAATGAAACAATTACACCTGCAGATGTTTTACCTGGCGACTTGCTGCTGTACAGTACATTAACAGAGCCGGAATTTATTACACCTGTAATGGACAATCTTAAAGAAAACTTTGGAGTTCTTGTAGATAAACTGATTATTTTTTCAGAGAATTCAAATTGCACCCATGCAGCGTTAGCATATAAAGAACAAAACACATGTGTAGAATCAACAATGCCAAATGTTAGGGAAAGAAGCCCTATTTCAATAGAAGGCTACAAAATTGATGTTCAAAGAGTAAAAAACAATGCAGACGGAAGTATTGTTTTAAAATATTTACCGCCAGTCTCAAAAAATTCAAAAGAAAACGAACCTTACGCATACGCACAAGCTACAATTGCGGCCTTATTTTGTTTATTTCGTATGCACGGAATGGAAGATTCAAAATTAAGAAATACAGTTTTGGTTTTTCTTGAGCTTCTTTCCTACCCTCTTATAAAATATATTGATTCAAAAATCTCAAATTTTCAAGGAAAAGAAAGCGCTTGCTTCTGTTCACAATTAGCTTTTCTTTGCTATGAAAAAGCTGCAGCAGAAACAGGAAACACTGATTTTCTTATAAAATGTCCCTCTACAACAAAAGCTGGTCAAACATTATTAGAATGGCTTATTGAAAGAAATATCAATGAACTAACTCTTGCACCTAAAACCGACAGCAATGCTTCATTTACAGATAATGACCTTTTTGAAAATAAACAATTAACTCTAGATTCTGAAGAAATTTTTTCTGCAGGACTTTCTATTTTAAGATTAAAAGACAATTCATTTTGCAACTCTGAAATTTGCAAAAATACACAAGCCCCTGTTCTAGACACTTCAAAAGCAACTAACATGCTGCTAAGACTTATAGAAAAATTAGTTCCAATATTAAATACAAAAAATAATAATTTAACATTAAAAGATTGGTTAATTGATTTCCAGTCAACATTTGTTATGCCTTGTGATTTACTAAAAAATTCTAACTTGGAGACAGTTGGGACCATTCAATATGAGCAATAATGTCATACAAAAAGTAAGACAACAATACAAAAATATTTTCTTAATGCCAAAGGAATGTGCAGAGATTAGTTGTGAAAAAAACAGCAGACATATTTTATATTTTCTGCCATTCACTTTTGCGTTTGGACTGCTTGGACTAGCTCTTACTTTTTTTACAGATATTTACAAAAACAACTATCCTCATTTTGTAAGGGCTTTTTCTTATTATGGACTTTTTGTATTGTGCAGTGCAATTTCTTTTGTGTGGATTTTTATTTGCAAAAAGAAACTGTCCAGCATTCATGTAATGAAATGTGCACAATATTTTACCTTCATTTGTTTTCAAATTATTGGGCTAATGAATCTTTCAATATCAAATTTCTCTTCAACAGGAGTTGTTGTTTGGATGATTATAACATTAGTTATAATAACGGTTTTTGATGTAAATCCATTTTTCTATCTTGTCACAACTGTAGTTCAGCTTACATATATTTTTTTGGTTAATAAATCTTATTCTATTCTATGGCAGGAATATGCAAATTTCATTATCTATATGATTATAATAATATCACTTTCATTCACACACTGGAATTTAATTATAAGAGAGTTTAAAGCAAAAAAATCAATGGAAGCTGCCAATAAAAAATCAGAAGAGCTTCTTTTAAATATTCTTCCACCAAAAGTAATAAAGGAGCTAAAAGAAAAAGGCAGCTCTACTCCTGAATCTTTTAGCAACGTAACAATAATGCTTACAGACATGGTTGACTTTACAGAGATTTCTAAAACACTTCCACCTTCAGAGGTAATAGAAGAGCTTAACGACATATTTTCAAACTTTGACAGGATAGTAAACAACAACAATTGCACTAGAATAAAAACAATTGGCGACGGCTACATGGCAGTGTGTGGGCTTCCAGAAAGTAACAAAGACAATGTTAATAATATTTTATGCTCATGTTTAGATATTATTGATTATTTGAACAAAAGAAACTCTACACACAAAATACAATGGAAGACAAGAATAGGTGTAAACACAGGAAATGTAATAGCTGGCATTGTTGGAAAGCAAAAATATATTTACGATGTGTTCGGTGACTCTGTAAACACAGCTTCACGCATGGAGCATTTGTCAGAAGCAATGAAAATAAATATTACAAAAGAAACATACTCTGTGGCAAAAGAACTTTTCAATGCAGAAGAAAGAGAACCTCAAATTGTCAAAGGCAAAGGTATGATGACAATGTATTTTATTACAAACAAAAAATAAAACATAAAGTTAAGCAATTTATTTATACAATTCATAGTTCAATCTTTAAGAATATCTTTGTGTTGAAGTCATTCCAGCGCGAAATGATTACAAAAAAATCATTCTTCAGAAAATTTGTTGAATAAGAAAGGCAGTGGTTAGTTAGCCCCACTCCAATATTAAATTTGTTCATAAACACTGGTCCATAAATTGCTCCACTTGTAAAATCAAATTGCTCTACATTTTCAGAAAAACCAATTGAGATTTCAAACATTTTGTTTAACACAATAAATTTTGCGACAGTATTTAGCAGTAAAGATCTAATGTCTTTTTTAAATTTAATACAAACGATTGTTTGAAATAAGAAAATCAAGTATTATGGCATAGGAAATTTTATGATTAACACAAAAACAACTTTTAATAATTCAAACGAACTTGTAGTTTACACAGACGGTGGATGCAGCGGAAACCCAGGGCCAGGCGGCTGGGGCTGTGTAATTATAGATGGTGAAAATGAAAAAACTTTTAGTGGCGGTGACCATCTTACAACAAACAACAAGATGGAACTAACGGCCGCAATACAAGCGCTTTCTGAAGTTGCAAAAAATCCTTTGTGGCAAAATAGAAAAATAAAAATGTACAGCGACAGTCAGTATGTAAAAAACGGTATTACTTCATGGATAAAAAACTGGAAAAAGAACGGCTGGAAGACAAGCAACAAAAAGCCAGTCTTAAATAAAGATTTGTGGATTAGACTTGACGAGCTTTACACTCCGCTTGAAATTGAATGGCAATGGGTTAAAGGTCACGCAGGTGTAAAATACAATGAAATTTGCGACCAGCTTTGTCAAAAAGAAATACAAGCTCAAAACAAATAAATTTTTATCTAGTAAAAAAAAATATTTAGTTGTATATTGATTTCATGATGAAAATAAAACTGCTAAGACGTACTTTAATTTTTATTTTAGCAAGTATTTTTTTAGTAACTTCATGCAGCAAGAAATCTGCATTTGATGATATAAAGGAATTAGACTCCACAAAAGAAAATCACACTTGGTATTACTTTACAGAAAATTCGTTTAAAGAAATTGACCTTCCGCAAAACGCACCCAAAGCTTTAGAAAAACCATGGACTGAATCAATTAGGATTTCTAGCATGGCTTCTGTTCCAGACTCTTCAAATTCTTACGAATATAACGCTTTTGCTGTAGTTAACAGACTTGGCATTTTAGCAATTTCTTCTGACACTGCAACACTTTTTTCTGACGCTTCAATATTTCCTTCAGACACTGCTGACTCTCTAGTATTCAGCAACGGCACTCCAGTTTTTTATTTATTCAGAAGCACTTTTTTCAACGAAGGCATTTTATCTGGATCAAATTCTTTATTAGAAAATTATTCTGTTGAAAAAAATTCCAGCGTTTCACTTTCAAGACCTTTTCTTGTAGAATTTAACCCTCAGTCAAAAATTAGCTACCCACTTGTTTCATACAGCAATCTTAAGCTTTCTGACAATGACCAAATAACCGGTTACTTTTGGAACGGCAAAACATGGGCTTGTTCCGCAAAAAAAATAAAAGAAGACAAGGTGGAATTTTCTTATTTTTCATGGGAACCTCTTGCGCCGTTAACAGAGCTTTCTCCTGCATTGAACAAAGATGTTTTTGTTTTTTCATCGCTCACAGAAGACGGCTACAGAAAACTAAACACGCCGCTTTTATTTGAAGAAGCACCTGTTGAATTAAAAGATTTGCTAACTTCAATTCCAAAGGACTTTTCTTTTTACATAACTTACAGAGACAATTCTGGAACATCTCCAATAAGTTATTACAATGAAGGAACTGAAAGCATTACTCCGTTAAATGCAAATGCTCAAATTGCAAAACGGTCAGGCTATATTGCAGCTTTGTTTGAAGACGGTACAACTTACTTAGAAAATACTACTACTTTCACAAGAACAGCCTTTAGGCTTCCTAAGCTTCCTGTTGGATTTTCGTATGGAGAATTTTCAATTGCAGGTAATTATCTTTACGCTTCATGGGAAGAAAATAATTTTTATAAAACCATTCGTTCAGGATTTATTAAAATAGATTTGGACAAGGTGCTGTCAAAACAAAATTAGTGTTGTATAATAATTCTATGAAAAGAAATATTTTTATTTTCAAATATTATCGCACTGCTCTTCTGGTCTGTTTTTTTATTGCAGTCTGCTTTTTTACACCTCAAAATATTTTTGCAGCAACAACAACTACAACAAAGGAAGAAAACACAACTGAAACAGCAAAAGCAGATGATGAAGAAAAAAATACAAAATCTTCTCTTGCAACAGGTCAATCTTTTACAAATTTCTTAAATAAATATTTTAGCCCGCTAGTTTCAAAAAACAGTTTAATTTTTACAAACGGTCTTACATATATGCTTTCTACAGGCGATGTTTCTGTAAGTGCGCCTTCTCCAATTATTTATTCATTAGGACTTGGCTATTCTATAAAAATAGGAAGCTTCTTTATAATTCAACCAAAACTTACAGGCTGGCTGCAATACTACACTTGGAATGAAGACAACTCTTACGCATATCCTGCAGAAGTGGAATTTAGAACTGCTACTGTTCTTTCCTGTATGATTGATATTCCGTTCATAGTTTCTTTGGGAACAGAAAAAAACTCTTTTGAATTTGGAATGGGACTTGGATTTTTACCAAGATATGGAATTCTTTCAAACGGCGTTTCTAGTGCAGACACAGGCACAAGCGGAACAGCATCAAGCGACGTTAACGCTATAAACAATTGGCTTTGGAGCAGTGTCCGTTATTTGTACCCAGAAGCAGTAATATCTTACACACATTTGCTAGGAGAAAACTGGCATGTAGGCGCAGAATACCGTTTTTATTTGCCACTTGGCTCTTTGGTAAGCGGATATGGAATGGACTCAATGATGATGTCTATTGCATTAAGGCTTTCTTTTCAGCTGTAAAAGCTTACTTAGAAAGATACACAAGGTTAGGCACTGTTGCTTCAGAATGCTTTACATAGAGATAACGCAAAGGATGAATATCAAGAGCATTTGTTGTCCAGCCGCCTATGCAATCTAAATCTATAACATGAAGGCTAACTGGGTGAGAAATTGGAATTACAACTCCATCGTCAAGCAAGCATTGCTCCGCTTGTGAAAGCAATTTATTGTGCGACACATAATCATTTGCATTTGCCGCGTCATCCAAAAGCTTATTATATTTTTCATTGTTATAAGATGAAACATTCAAAGAAGAGCCGCCTCTAAAAAGCTCAAGAAAAGCAAGCGGATCTGCAAAGTCTCCAATCCAAGTGTAAGAAAACAAGTCAGCATTCCAACTTGCAATTGAAGTATTGTAACGTTCTGCTGGTGTAGTCTGGACTGTAAGCTCAACGCCAAGAGGAGCCCAAGCTGCTTTTAGTAGTTCATATTGATTTTTCAAATATTCAACATCTGTAATTGCAAAAACAAGCGAAAGTTTTTTATCTAGCGGAATTCCTAATTTATTGCGAGCCTCATTCATCATTTCAACAGCATCTTCTTTGTCATAGTCAGAAAGACCTGTTACAGAAGGATAGCCGTTTAATGGATAAACAAATGTTGTGGCTGGAACAAAATAATTTTTTCTAAGTTCTGACCACGGAATTGCTTCAAGCAAAGCCATGCGGACAGCAGAATCATTCCACGGCTCGTTCTTATCTTTAAAGAAAAGATACTGTGTGCCAAACTCTGCGGAAATATGAACAGCATTCTGATTAAGAACACCAGCTGTATCAATACCACCTGTTACCCAGTCAGCATCTCCTGTGTTAAAAAGATGAGTGTTTTCTTTTAAATCATCGCTTTGAATAAAAGTAATTCCAGGAATTAAAACATATTGCGCATCATGGTATTTTTCATTTTTTAGCATTACAAGTTTGCCGTCTTTATAAGATTGCAACACAAAAGCTCCGCTGTACACATTTTCTTTTTCACTTACCGCCGCAAAAGCATGGTGGCAAAGAATACGGGCTAAATGCTCAGCAGGCTTGTTCAACTCAACAACAAGAACAAGGTCTTCACGTGCTTCTATTTTAACATCATCGGCAGAACACTTTCCTAAACGAAAATCCTCTGCTCCAGAAATACAATCTACAAGAGAAGCAAATGGTGCGTCAGGGGTAGCAAGAAGTTTTATCCAAGAGTCACGAATTGTCTGCGCTGTTATTTTATCTCCGTTGCTGAATGTGTAATTTTCATTAAGATAAAAAGTCCACTTTAATTTATTACGCGAAACTTTATAAGATTTTGCAATTGCCGGTACAGGCTCAAGAGTTGAAGGATTGTAAGAAAAAAGACCTTCATATAAACCGCAAAGCACTTGTGCCTCTGTACTGTAGCAAGCTGTGTGCGGATTTAAGTCATATTCGTGTGTAGCGTCAACAACTGTTATCATTCGTTGATCTTCTGAAGAAGGAGCTGTTTCCTGTTCCTTATTATCATATAAGAAATCAAAAGGCGATTCTGCTTTTACAGCAGAAAAAAAAGTGACCGCTAACAAAATTGAAAGTAATGTTTTCTTCATCATTCTGTAATTCCTAATTTTTTCATTTGCTCTTTTTCTTCTACATAAGCCAAATACTCTGCCCTTCTTTGATTAGCTTTTACTTGAATATTTTTTAGAGTTGTAAGCTCCATTTTTATTCCTTTTACTTTATAATGATCTTCTGTTGAACAGGCATCTTTAAAAAATCTATCAAGAGCATCTAATTTATTTTCTAGCTCATGTATTTCTGCCATTTGAGTATTTATAAAATCAATTATTTTGTCTTCTGTCATAGTGGCAATTTTATTATAACCAGGAGTACGCTTAATTGAAAAAGACGCATAATATTTTACACGCTTAGAAAGGTCTGCAACAAATTGGTCATAGCTTATTCTTAGTCGTCTTGTAGTTTCCGTTGCTTTGTCTGTAATAAGAACTTCATAATCTAAAGGGGGATCTTTAAGCCCAAAGGTTTTTCTAATGAACTTTATAAGTTTATCAGAAAAAGAATTATTTTCAGACTCAAGAAGCTCATGGTTAGCACAAATTTTGTCTAGAATTAAATTGTACTGATCTGACATTGTGCCAATAACTCTTACGCAATCCATTATCATTTCATGCGTGTCTACAACAACTTCTTTTTTTGTGGCTACTTTTTTTACAACTCTTAAATTTGAAAGAAGTTTTTCACGGCGTTGTTCTTTGTCTTTTCCAAGTTCTTCTAGAACAATTTCACCAATCAAATCGCTGTAATAAGGCTTTTTGTCCATTACAACAGGAAAAAGCTTTTTAATTTCTAGCTGCATATCAGCAGGGGACCTATATGCCTTTTCTTTATTGAATTGAGAATTGTCAAAAACAGCAGTTCTTACGTTGCCCTTGTAAACTTCACGTTGAAATTCTGACAATGCTTTAAAATCAGATGTAATTTCCTGAAGTGCTTTTGCTGATTTAGAGATGCTGTCGTTTATTAAACTTAATGTCAGGGGGTCGGCTCCATTTCTTGCTGAAACTAAAACTGTTGCTAAAGCGCGAGTGTTTGGCTTTTGAGAATTTAGTGATAAATTGTTCCAAGCAAATGTGCTGTTTAAGTCATTAAGCTTTCTTATTTGCTCAAGAGTAATATGCTCAACTGAAAACTTAAAATAGTTGCAAATAAAATCCAGCATGCTTTCATAGTCGCTAAAACGAGTTCCTAAAATTACAGGACGTTCATTGTCAGAAAATTCAGTATTTTCCGGTGAAACAATATCAGATATTTTTTTCTCATTTTTATAAGGATCAGGGTTAACAAGAGACTTATTTGTTAGAACATCAAAAATATTTTTTACACATGAATGATGCAAACGATAGTTCTCTTGTGTATTGACCAGAACGTTTGTATCAAAAAAATTGATTCTGTCTTTTATTGCTTCAAGAAGCTCTTTGTTAAAAGTATCTTTTTCCTCATCCATAATGTAATTATGACTTATTTTAGCAAAATATTCCATACCGAACTTATTATTAAAGAACCTTAATTAAAAAGTTGAAATTTTTTGCATTTTTTGAAATTCAAAAGTGAATATATATGTAAGACATTTTTTTATAGAAAAGGAGGCTTTTATGAAAAAATTATTATTACTATTAAACATCACTTCTATTCTAATTTTACTTTTTACAACTAATGGGTGCCAGCTAAATGTTAATTGTTCAGCGGAATGTTGCGCTGTATCTGGAAAAGTTTTTTACAAAGAGTCAGACTTAAATGTGAATGATGGAATAACTGTTACAATAACAAATAGAGAAAATTCTAGTGTTTCAAAAAGTTGCACTACAGAAGCAAATGGCTGTTATGAATTTTCAAATATACCATTGGGCAATTATATTATTTCAGCATCTTCAAATGATTCTGTTGAAAAAAGTAAAAATATTTTTCTAACAGCGGACTCTGCAACAGAAGTTGTTGAAGATATTTCATTTACAGGAACTGGCTCGGCTTATGGAAAAATTTGCATTGATAAAAACACAAAAGACAACTATGGATTTATAGTTTCAATTGCTGGTACAGATTTAATTTGCGCAACTTCAGACGACGGTAGCTTTTATATTTCAGAAATTCCTGCTGGTGCAAATTACTCAATTATTATTATGAAAGGAGTAAATACAATTCCATTCACAACAACAAATATTCATGTTAAGGAAAAAAAGAATCTTGGAGAATATGAAATTTCTTCTGATGATCTTGATAATTCCATAAATGAATTTTTTTGGAAAGGAAGTTTTTCTTCTTCAGAAGACAAAGCACTTTGCAATCCTATAAAAAACTGGGCTTATTATAATGAAGCAAATAGATGCTCTTATGTTTATGACGGAACTAAATGGCAGGTTTTTGCAAAAGACGGAACAACAAGTACAATTACAACAGACGAAAACACAGGAACAAATGGTGTTGATGGAAAAAACGGTGTTGATGGAAAGGATGGAGCTGACGGCACAAACGGTGTTGATGGAAAGGATGGAGCAAACGGTGTAAACGGTGTTGATGGAAAAACCGGAGCTGACGGCACAAACGGTGTTGATGGAAAAAATGGCAAAGACGGCGCAGATGGGAAGGACGGTGCTGACGGCACAAACGGTGTTGATGGAAAAAACGGCAAAGACGGCGCAGATGGGAAGGACGGTGCTGACGGCACAAACGGTGTTGATGGAAAAAACGGCAAAGACGGCGCAGATGGGAAGGATGGAGTTGGAATAAAATGGCAAGGAGCTTTGTTAGACGTTCCAGATAATCCAGAGCTGAATTGGGCATATTACAATATGAACGAATTCACTTCATACATTTGGGATGGCTCTTCTTGGCAAATTTTAGCAACACTTTATAAAGACAAAACTGCGCCAGAGCCAATTTCTAATGCAACTATAAAATCATATAATGGAGCAGTTCTATTAAACTGGACAGATCCAGCTGACAAAGATTTATATGGAGTAATAATTATTGGAACAAAAGAAAACGAAACTGTTCCAGAAATAATAACTCTTTATTCTATGCCAAAATCTTCTGTTCTTGTTTCTCCAAATACAGAAAGCTATTTATGGACAAACCTTGAGGAAAACACAATATACACTTTTACATTTTATGCAATTGACAGCTCTGTAAATAAAAGCGAAGCGTTTGTAATTCACGGGAACAGCGGCTCTGCAACAAACGGTCATCTAAATATTTCAATAACTCCAAGCACAACTTTGCAAACAAAAAATACAATAACAGCCACACTTGTTACTGAAACAACAGCGGCCTCTATTGTAAATGTAAAATATGCTAAAGATGAAAGAAGCGCAAAATATTTTAACGATGGAAATGGCACTTCAATTACAAAAAAAGAAGACAAATACACTTTTCTTATTTCAACAAATGGAACATACACAGCCTATGTAAAAGACAGCGACGGCAGAAAAGAGGTTGCAACAATTATAATTTCAAATATCGACAAGACTTCTCCTAAGACAATTTCAAACTTAGACGTGTCTTACAATTCAAAACTAAAAACAATGGAGGCTTTCTGGAAAAACTCAATTTCCTCTGACGTTGTAAAACAAACAATAAGTTACACCACCAACGGAATTACTAAAACAAAAGAGCTACTAGGCACGGACAATTCATTTAGCTTTTCATGCGAGGGAGATAATTCAGAATACATAATTTCAATTCAAGCAGAAGATGCTGCTGGAAACATAAGCGCAGAAGTTTCTTGCAAAGCAAATGCAGCAGGCACACTTCATGTAACAGAAGTAACTCTTGACAAAACAAGATTTGATGTAGAAGTAAAAAACCAAAAAATTAACGTTGCAGTCAAAGGGCATAACTTGCTAATGACAAACGGAAAAGTTTTTGCGTTGCAAATAGAAGGAGAAAACATTGCTCCTGTTTCTTTGTCTGTAGCAGATGATTCAAATGCAAGCGGTTCAATTTCAATACCAAAAAAAGAAAACACTTACACATTAAACGTTGTGTACAATGACGAGATTATTGCAACTAGCACTTTTACAATTCTTCCTACACCTGAGATTACAAATATAATCATACCTCAAGATAAATTTCCTTATAATGTTGGAGGAACAGAAACTATCACAATTCAAGGGACATCTCTTGACCTGTGTGAATATGTTAAACTTGAAGTGAGTAAAACAGGAACTTCTTACACAGCGACTCTTGTTTCAAACTACACAATGAAATGTGAAATTACTATTCCAAAAGATGAGAATGCTTATACAATAAAAGCCACTGCAAGTAATGGCTCAACTGTAAACACTTCAATTCGTGTATATGGAAAAGCAGAAATAACAAGAATACAGAACGAATATACAACCACGGAGTATTGTGGGGAAACAAAAAATATTTTCATTACGGGGAAAAACCTAGATGTTTACTCTGAAAAAATATTTCTTATTTGCAATGAAAAGTATTGTGCTATAACAGCCACCAGCCAAACATCAGCATATGCAGAAATTAAGATTCCTGTTGTAACTGAAGCAAAGACTTTTACTATAACAGCAACAATTGATGACACTGAAGTAGAAAATTTATCAGGTTCTCTTGTTATTAGAAAATAATTTTGCATATAATAGAAAAATTACTAGTTGCAAATAAAATAAATTATGATATGATAAATTTATGCAAGAAACAAAAGTAATGATAATAGAAGATCATCCAATATTTAGTAAAGGGCTTGCTCAGCTTATAAACATACAAAAAATATATGTTGTAGTTGGTGAAGCAAAAAACAGTGCAGAAGCAATGGATATTCTTGAAAAGCAAAAACCGGAGCTTGCAATAGTAGATTTAAATCTTGGCGACGAAGACGGCCTTGATGTAATTAAGCAAATGCACACTACAAATCCCAACCTAATAATTTTAGTATTAAGCATGCATGATGAAAGATACTATGCAGAACGCGCACTAAAAGCAGGCGCAAAAGGCTACATAATGAAAGAAGAGGCAGGAAACCAAGTTATAGATGCCATAAAAACTGTTCTTTCTGGAAAGATTTGGCTAAGTGATAAAGAGCGTGCACGTGAAGAAGAAAGCAATATAGATTTATCTGGAGAGAATGTTGCTTCTGGCAAAGATGAAATTTCTTCATTAACAAACAGGCAGCTTCAAATATTCACTTTAATTGGCAAAGGACTTGGCACTGTAGAAATTGCGGCAAAATTAAATTTAAGCACAAAGACTGTAGACACACACAAGGAGCATATTAAAATTAAGTTGCACTGCAATACATCTCAAGAACTTAGACAGCTTGCAATTGAATGGTCGTCAAAATCTAACTAATTTTAAATACGACGTTATAGCATTAAATACATTCTGAGATTTTCGGAGGAAAGAATGAATCTGTTAAGCGACTTTGGTTATTCACAAAAGCAAATTGACAAGAAAGTAAGTGACTGCTACAAAACAATTTTTGAAGGCAAAAAAAACGAGCGTCTCTATTTTGAAGTTGGAGACGACATGGGTTACATAACAGACACTGGCAACAATGACGTAAGAACAGAAGGCATGAGCTATGGAATGATGATTGCTGTTCAAATGGATAAAAAAGAAATTTTCGACAGGCTTTGGAAATGGGCAAAAACATACATGTACCTTTCTGAAGGAGATTCAAAAGGATATTTCTGCTGGTCAAATTCACTTGATGGAAAAAAGAATTCTAACGGGGCGGCTCCAGACGGCGAAGAATATTTTGCAATGAGCCTCTTCTTTGCTTTTCACAGATGGGGCAATGGTAAAGGAATTTTCAACTATGAAAAAGAAGCAAAAGCTATTTTGCACACAGCAATTCATGGTAAAAATCCTATGTGGAACAAAGATAATTATTTAATTAAATTTGTTTGCGGCTGTCCTTTTAGCGACCCTTCATACCACTTGCCACACTTTTACGACTTGTTCGCAATGTGGACAGATGAAAAGGACTCTGACTTCTGGACAAAGGCGGCTGGAGCTAGCAGGGCTTACATTGTTTCTTCATGCAATAAAACAACAGGCCTTGCTCCTGAATATGCAGAAAACAACGGTGCTCCATTACCATTAAAAAATCACGGCTCTTTTTTTAGCGACAGTTACAGGGTTGCGGCTAACATTGGCTTGAACTCATTGTGGTTTGGCGATGTTCCAGATTTATCAGCAATTGCATCCAAGATAATACTTTTCTTTGACGGCAAAAAAGTTGAAGACTTCATGGACTATAAAATTGACGGCACTCCACTTGCTAAAAAAGCGCGCCATCCTATAGGACTTTGCGCTACAATTGCAGAAGCATCTCTTGCGCTAGAACGACAAAAAGCACAAATTTCTAATAAGCAAGAAATGGCTGCAAAAAAAGCGGTTAAAAGATTTTGGAACACACCACTTAGAACTGGCAAACGTCGTTACTATGACAATTTGCTTTACTTCTTTGCACTTCTTGCATTGAGTGGAAATTACAATGTATATTAAAGACTCCTTTAAAATTTAAATATCAATAGAGAAATAAAATGAGTAATGTTTTTTCAAGACTTCATAATGATATAAAAAATGAAACAAGCACAAGAATTGAACTTGTAGGATTTGTTGTAACGCTATTTGCTTTTTTATCACATATATGCTTTCTTGTGCTATTTTATTTTCTTCAAGTCAAACCAATGTTCTACTTCAACATCTTCAGCGTCTTACTCTTTGGAATTTTGTTTTTCACTTTTAAAAAGCAACCTTCTTATTTGCCACAGTATATTATTTCCGCTATTGAAGTAATTGTGCATCAGGTTTTTGCTGACTATTTTCTTGGAGTTCAAAGCTCCTTTCATTACTACATTATTTTAATTGCGCTTATTGCGTGCCTTGAGCTTGGTAAACATATTGGCTGGTCGTTGTTTTTTTCAATTTTATGCGCAGCTAGTTTTTTAGCAATAGAAATTGGCATGGCAGATTTAACACCGGTTTACAGCTTAACTGCTCTTGGTGTAAAAATTATAAAGACTTCAAATATTGCGCTTACACTTATTGTTATTGTAATAATTGAATATGTTTTTACAGTTACTGTTTCAAAAGCAGAAAAAGAAACTGAAGTTCAATACGACAGAGCACAGAAGCTCCTTAACAATATTCTTCCAACACATATTGTGAACAAATTAAAATCTGATGATAACACAGAAATAATTGCGGACTCATACAATTCAGCGGTTGTGTTTTTTCTTGACATTGTTGATTTTACAAAATACTCAACTCATCTTGAAGCTAAAGCCATAGTTACAATTCTTAACAGTTTTTTTTCTATGTTTGATGGAATAGTTGACGAGTATCATGTTGAAAAAATTAAAACATCTGGGGACTCTTACATGGCGGCAACAGGCATTCCTTATGATGATGAGAAGCGTTTTGAAAACATGGCCAACTTTGCATTAAGAGCACAATCACTTGTTTTACAATTTAACAAAGAGCATCATTCTAATTTTGAAGTAAGAATGGGAATTCACTCAGGGCCGGTGGCAGCAGGTGTTATAGGAAAAAAGAAATTTGTGTATGACTTGTGGGGCTCAACTGTAAATTTTGCTGCACAAATTGAAGCTACAAGCATTCCTGGAAAAATTCAAGTTTCAAAGGAATTCTATAATCAAGTTAAAGATAAATTTGTATTTGCTCAAAGGGCGCCTATTCCAATCAAAAACTTTGGCATGCACACAAACTATTATCTTCTAGGAGCAAAAAAATAACCTAGATTTTTATACGGCCGCGGAAACTTCTTGCAAGAGTAAGCTTGTCTGCGTACTCCAAATCTCCGCCTACAGGAAGTCCGCTTGCTAGGCGAGTAACAGTGCAGTTTAAATCTTGAAGAACATGCTGAATGTACAAGGCAGTTGTGTCGCCTTCTACAGTTGGGTTTGTTGCTAAAATTACTTCCTTGACATTTCCTTCTTTTATTCTTTCTACAAGTTTTGCAATTCTAAGCTGGTCTGGCCCAACACCTTCCAGCGGAGAAATCACGCCGCCTAGCACATGGAAAAGCCCGTGGTATTCGTGAGAGCTGTCTATTGTTGAAACATCTTGTGGCTGCTCTACAACGCAGATTACACTTTTGTCGCGCGCAAGATCGCTGCAAATTGGGCAAGGGTCATTTTCTGTCCAAGCGCCGCAAATTGAGCAAGGTTTTATTTTCTGTTGAAGAGTCGCAATCTGTGTGGAAAACCGCTGCATAAAAACGCTGTCTGACTTTAGCAAATAGTTCGCAATACGTGCCGCGCTTTTTTTGCCAATTCCAGGCAGACGAGAAAAGCTTTCTGTTATTTCATCTAACGCATTCATTTTATAAATTCATTCCAGGTATGTTCATGCCTTGCAACATAGGCCCGGCTTTCTGCTTAATTATTTCCTGCATTTTGGAATTAGCGTCGTGGCTTGCCGCAACAATCAAATCCTGCAGCATTGGAACATCGCGGTTGTCAACGCAAACAGGGTCAAGCTTAACGCTTATAACTTCAAACTTGCCGTTTATTGTAACATTCACCATGTTGCCGCCAGAAGAGCCTGTTGCTGTAACGTCCGCCATTTCTGACTGAATTTTTGCAAGCTGATCTTTCATGCCGGAAAGATTTTTCATCATATCAAAAGGGTTCATAATTCCTCCACATTAATTCTTTTAAATATATTCATAAAATTTTTATTCATCAAGTAAAATAGAAAAACTCTAAAATGAAATTTTCTAAACCCTTATATGCAAGAAACAACAGAGCCTTTGAATGTGTCGCGAACAAGCTGAACATCTTGTGGCAAATCTTTTGTTAAATTAACTTCTTCTTTTTTTTGCTCCACTTGAACTTCAAAAGAAACGCTCTTGCCATAATATTTTGCAAGGTAAGGTGTTATTTTAGACATATCACTTTGAAGCTTAAGCTTGTCAAAATCAGACTCAACTGTCACTGTAATTTTATCACCAACATGGAGCCAGTTTTTTGCCCTCATAAGCGCACTTGCAAGAATTGCCTCTGTCATAGAAAAATCATTTATAATTGACTCACGAAGTTTTTCAATTTCTGTAAGCGGCGCATTGTTTGACTTTGCATTTGGGAAAGGTTTTTCCGTTGCAGTCACTTGTGAATTTTCCACAGTCTGATTTTGCGGCATATTGTTTTTTTCATTTGGATTGCCTACTGCATCATCAGAAATAAAATTTTCTTCGCTTGAATCGTCAGGAGCATAGCTTCCCTCTTCTGCATCTTCATAATCATCAGTAGAATCTGAATCATTTTGACGAGATGAAATATTGTTTACAGAAGGGCTGCTAGCTTCGACCACTGTATAGTTTACTGGCGGTACAGCTCCGCCATTAAGAAAAGGGTGCGGCACTCCTCCAGAAGAATCTGGTGGAACTTCATTAGACTGGGGCGCGGAGTCCATTGCTCCAAAGTGTGGCACATACTGTTTTGCAGCAGGAGAACTTGTTGCTCCAAAACTTGGACTTTGTACATTTGCCTGCTGTGTTTGCACCTGCTGGTCTGAAGCTGCATTGTTCTGTGGAACTGTATGCGGTTCTTGCTGAATCATTTGCACTTTATTTGAACCGGCGCTCTGCATTAAAAGAGGACGCACAGAGTCAACTGCACGCTTTACTTCCGCAGCAGAAACATATTCTTTAAGCCAGCAAAGCCTGCTTACCGCAAGCTCCAGCTCGTATCTTGAATTAAGCGAATAACGAATGTCCCTGTACAGTTGCAAGAAAATATCAAGGGCGCGCTCTATTTGAATATTGTTCCATGAAGACAAAACTTCTTTTGCGTACCTCTCCGGCGCCTGGCCCAAAAGCGCTTCTTTTGTAATGCCGCTCTTAATTAGCAAAATGCTTCTTAAATAGTCTGTGCAGTTTGAAATTAGCTGCTCAATGCTGATTCCGTTTTGCAAGTACTCGTCTATTTTTGTAAGAGCAGAAGTAACGTCGCCTGTTGAGCAAAGAGTGAAAAGTTCGTTCAAACGGTCAACGCCAACAACTCCAAGCTTGTCTCTTATTTTGTCGTAAGTGATTTCACCGTCGCTAAAGGCCGCAACTTGATCGAACAAAGTGTAAGCGTCCCTCATGCTGCCTGTTGATTCTCTTGCAATCCAGTAAAGAGCTTCTTCGTCTGCCTTAATGCCAATTTCTTCTGCCGCTTTTGATAGCTGATTTTTAACTTTTTCTATTGGAACTAAGCGGAAGTTGAACTGCTGGCATCTTGATTTAATAGTTGCCGGAACTTTTTGAAGCTCTGTTGTCGCAAAGATAAATATTACATAAGGCGGCGGCTCTTCTATTGTTTTAAGAAGCGCGTTGAATGCGCTTGTAGAAAGCATATGAACTTCGTCTATTATATAGATTTTATATCTGCATGAGTTTGGAGGGAAAAGAACTTCATCTTTTATTTGACGCACATCGTTTACGCTTGTGTTAGAGGCACCGTCTATTTCTATTACGTCCAAAGAGGAGCCTTTTGTAATTTCTGTACAAGCAGAGCATGTTCCGCACGGAGTTGCAGTTGGGCCTTTTTCACAGTTCAAGGCTTTTGCCAAGATTCTAGCTGTAGAGGTTTTGCCGCACCCACGTGGTCCGCTGAACAAATAAGCATGTGCAATTTTTCCTGACTGTATGGAATTTTTTAGCGTTTCTGCAACAAATTCCTGTCCAATCAAGTCTTCAAATTTTTGCGGCCTTCTTCTGGTCGCTGTTACTTCATAAGCCATGGTATTAGAATAACGTAAATTCCTGTAATTATCAATTGATAATTGTGAATGGTTAAGGTGCGTGCTAACAATTGCACGAAGTGAAACTTCGTGCCGTGAAATAAAAATACAAGGTGTCCCTCTAGAATTTCAACAATGCAAGCACAAGGATGTGCGCGCTAACAATTGCATGAAGTGAAACTTCATGCTGAGTTCAAAAAAAACAGGACGTTTTTTTTGAACTCACTACCAATGTCCGCTTGCTCCCCCGCCGCCGAAGCTGCCGCCACCACCGGAAAATCCTCCGCCTCCCCCGCCAAAACCACCACCTCCGAAGCCACCAAAGTGTGTGTCGTTGTGATGCGAGTTGATTGTGGAGTTATGAATGATTCTGCCAAACCTTGAGTGTGGAAAAAGCGCACGGGCCGCAGTAGAAATAATTATAAAAATAACCATAAGGAAGAAAATGACAGCAAAAATTGCAATTCCTACAGCATCGCTTGAAGAAGAGCCGCTTGCTTCTTCCTCAGAATCAGTGTCTGGAATTGTGACTAAAGAACTGTCGCTTGTAATAATGCCAGCCATGTTTTTTACGCCGGCAACAATGCCTTCGCCGTAGTCGCCGCTTTTAAAATCAGGAATAATAACATTTCTAATTATACGGGCACATTTTGCATCTGTTAAAGTGCCTTCAGTGCCGTAGCCTGTTTCTATGCGGACATCATGTTCTTGCATTGCAACTGTAAGAAGCGCTCCGTTGTCAACGCCTTTCTGACCCAAGTGCCATGACTCTGCGTGCTTCATACTGTAGCTTGCAATATCTTCACCGTCTAAAGTCTTAACTGTAAGAACTGCAATTTGCACTCCTGTTGTCTTGTCTAAATTCAGCAAGTAGTCGTTAAGCTCATTGTACTCAGTTTTTGAAAGAACATTAGCTGTGTCCATTACAGGCGAAACTAATTTGTAAACGCCGTCTTTGTCTTTTGTGTAAGTTTGCTTATATGAGCCGCTGTTGGAATAACCGTTGTCTGTGTAAGTTGTAGAAGCATCTGTTCTTCCTGTTGAAGTGCTTTCTGCGCCAATAACATTTTCGCTTGAGGAAGATGCAGCACTGCTTGCAGAAGTTTCATCCGCAGAAGAGCTGCCGTCAACTTTAGAAGAAGCGCTTGTTGACGTAGAAGAATCAACAGTAGAAGTTACAGCAGTGTTTTCAGAAGAAGCCGTGCTAGATTTAGAAGTGCATAATTTTACAGTAAGAAAAGGAATGCCCACTACAATCAGCATGACAACAAGCAAACTAAATTTACTGTCGCCTTTTTTCTTTGTCGAACGTGAAGTTACACCCATCTGTCATTCTCCAAAACCACAAGGCCGTCTGGAAGCTCGTCAACATTTTCTTTATCGTTAGGCGCCGGATAATATTCAGCAAGCAAATCTCCGCAACGGTTGATTGCATTTATAAAAGCATCTTTAGCATTTCCTTTAGAAAGTGAATCTGCAAGCTCATCTGCAATAAGGTTCCACAAGTCCTGTGTAATTTTTTCACTTATGCCTTTGTCTGCAATTATACGAACTTCCTTTTCAAAGTAAGAGACAAAAATTAAAATGCCAGTATGCTCTTTTGTGCAGTAAACTCCGCTTTCTGCAAAGTACCTCATAGCGCGGGAATTCACCGCCTGAACTTTTGCAGTCTGAGGAACAATAAGCGAGTCAACGGCTGGTATATTAAACAGAATATATAAAACTAAAACAACAGCTGCACAGACTATAAGATAAAAAGCTGGAAGGTACCACGGCTGATGCCCCCAGAAAACAGAGCAGAGCCAAGAGTAAATCTGATTTGCCAACGGAAAAAGGCACGCAAGAAGAACAAGCGAAACTCCTACAGAAAACAGCAGCTCCCAAAAAGCATAGCCGGCGCTTTCCGCAGTAACGGCAACTTCAATTTCACCTGTAGTTTTTGATTCAGCGTTTTTAACTGCATCTTGTATTTCTACAAATGATTTTTTATCAAGATTTAATTTTTTCACTAGCGTTTTATATTTCATTTCTTATCCTTACTAAAATATTTTATAAAGCAATACTTTTATTGTAGCAGGCTAACAAACTTTTGTTTCTGCCACAAGCACATCATTAGTCAAAAGAAACAGTTGGTGCTTTTGTTGCGCCTTCGTCTGCTTTAAAGTAAGCCTTGCTTTTAAAGCCAAAAATCTTTGCAGTAATTACTTGTGGAAATTTTGCAATAGATGTGTTGTAAGTTTTTACAACATCGTTGTAGCGCTTTCTTTCTGTAGCAATTCTATTTTCAATTCCTTCAAGCTGGCTTTGCAAGTCCAAGAAATTCTGATTTGACTTTAGCTCAGGGTACGCTTCTGTTATAGAAAGCAACCTCTGCAAACTTGAGCCTAGTTGATTCTGCTCGCTTTGGAACTGAGCAAGTTTTTCTGGGTCGTCTGTAATGCTTGAGTCAACAGTCACCGTGCCGCCCAACTTTGAACGTGCGTTTGCAATTTCTGTAAAAACAGATTCCTCCTGCTTAGCATATCCTTTTACAGTGTTCACCAAATTTGGAACAAGGTCATTTCTTTCCTGATATCTATTTTCAACATTTGCCCACTGGCTGTTAACAGCTTCACGCTCTTCTACAAGAGTGTTGTAACCGCAGCCAGTTAGTGAAAACGCAGCGGCCACTACAGCAAAAATTGCAGCTAAATAAAAACAATTCTTTTTCATAAGTTTAATTCTCCTAAAACTAGAAATCTAATAAATACACTATATAGTAAAAGTAAGTATTTTTCACCTGCGCTGTCAAGAAAAAATCAGTTTCTATTGAATTTTTTACTATTAAAAGCTATTCTTAACAAGTTGTAGCTTAGGTAAATTTGCTTAACATTTTTTTTTACTTTTCGAGGTTTTTATGGGTAACACAAAATATGACTTTACGGTCGAGAATTTAGGGGATTGCAAAGTTCGTTCACCAATTGAGCTTTCTACAGTTAACGGCGACTTCCGCGCTAACTACGTAAAAGACAACTCTTACGTTCGCAACAGTGTAAACGTTTTTGAAGACAGCGAGCCTGGCGACGGAAAAAACAGCTCTAACCTTATGGAAAAAGCTGGTCCTCGTGAATATATTTATTTTAACCCTGCGCATGTAACTGCCGGCATTTGCACTTGCGGTGGACTTTGCCCAGGCTTGAACGATGTTATACGCGCTGTAGTTAGATGCCTTTGGAACCGCTACGGTGTTAGAAGAATTCGTGGCATTCAGTTTGGCTACAAAGGATTTTTTACAGAGCAAGGCTTTGACACAATTGATTTAAATCCTGATTTAGTTGATTCAATTCATAAAATTGGAGGCTCTTTCTTAGGAACTTCACGTGGCGGCGGAGAAAGAGTAAGCGACATTGTTGATTCAATTGAGCGCATGAATATTAACATGATGTTCATAATAGGCGGCGACGGCACTCAAAGGGGCGCACTTGATATTGCAAACGAAATTGACAAACGTGGTTTAAAAATTGCAGTTGTTGGCATTCCAAAGACTGTGGACAACGATCTTGAATTCATAGACCGCTCATTTGGTTTTGAGACAGCTGTTCAAAAGGCAACAGAGGCTGTTAACTCAATTCACATGGAAGCACATTCACAAATCAACGGCATTGGACTTGTAAAACTTATGGGACGCGAGTCAGGCTTTATTGCCGCAGAAACAGCGCTTGCAAGTCACGAAGCAAACTTCTGCCTTATTCCAGAAGTGCCATTTGACTTGGACGGACCAAACGGATTCCTTTCACACCTTGAGGCGCGCCTTATGGACCATCACCATGCAGTTATAGTTGTTGCAGAAGGTGCGGGACAAGATTTGCTTACCACAACAAATCAGAAGGATGACAGCGGAAATAAAAAGCTTGCTGATATTGGCATTTATCTTCGCGACAGCATCACATCTTATTTTGCAAACAAGCATGTTCATATCAACTTGAAGTATATTGATCCTGGCTACCAGGTTCGCGCTGCTGTTACAACAGCAAACGATTCCATTTACTGCGAACGCCTTGGCAACAACGCAGTTCACGCGGCAATGGCTGGAAAAACAAAAATTGTTATTGGACTTGTTCACGATAAATATGTTCATATTCCAATCAAGATGGCGACTCTTAAACGCAACGTTGTAGATGTAGAAGGCTCTTTGTGGCGCGATGCACTGGACGCAACTTTACAGCCAATCTT